>Ga0208490_100200_pt1 | contig 48654 bp, 48 predicted proteins | sample SubbioAug_CSWold_FD_184818 | JGI IMG/M metagenome (GOLD analysis project Ga0208490, IMG submission 184818) | Serpentinite rock and fluid subsurface biosphere microbial communities from McLaughlin Reserve, California, USA - CR11Aug_CSWold (SPAdes) | ecosystem: Environmental > Terrestrial > Deep...
AGCAATATCGTCACCCACCGCCAAGGGTTAACACGATCATCACCTACAACGACGCTAACGCGCCGCACCACGCGAAATAAACGCGACTGTAGTACTAGGAGCGGTCGCCGCGCAGGCCGCGCATGACCTGGAGCACGTCGACGGCCGACGCCGGGGCCTTCATCTGCTCCGCGGCGTCGCCGGCATGGTCGTGATCGTGGTCGAGCTCGTCGAGGGATTCGATCGTGACGTCCTTGCGGGCGATCACGAACCAGATTCCTCGCGCCGGGACGTCCCCCTCGTTCACGTACATATGGGGCTTGATCGCGTCGAAGCAGAACGAGTCGCCGGGTTCGAGCTCGTAGCGGTCGAACTCGATGCGCAAGGTGAGCTTGCCCTCGAGCAGCACGCCGTACTCGGTCGCAGCGTGGCGCATCATCTTGCCCTCGACCGATGAGGAGCCCTGCGGCTGGTACGTCACGATAAGGGGGTCGGCGATGGCCGACTCTCCCACGGACAACCGCTCCCAGGTCACCCCGTTCTCCATCTCGATGACGGGGTTGTCTTCGCGCCGCTGGACGACATGATCACTACGTCGTGACGGATCGCGGGGCTGGTCATCGTCGGCAGAGCCCAAGCCGAACGGCGCACTCGTCGCGGGGCCATGGCCCATCAGACTGTCGAGCGAAATGCCCAAGAAGTTCACGAGCGCATATAACGTCGACACCGACGGTTGCGTCTTGCCGGTCTCCACCTGCGACAGCAGGCTGGCCGATACACCTACGGCGCTCGCCACCGCTCGCAAACTGAGCTTGCGGGCTTCTCGAACCTTACGTAGTTCTGATCCCAGGTCGAACTGCACCGTTGCACCTCTCCCCGCTTCGCCGCAACTACCGGCGTCTCTGTGGTGAGCAGTCCAAGTGAACGCTCATCGTGCGTCCATGCTAACCGTCGTTCCGTGCATCCACGGATCTATCAGCGTCCGCCGCGGCCGTCGACCGTGTTGAGGTGCGACTGGCTGTCACGCAGCGTCGAGAGCTCGCCGCCCACCGAGTAGTAGCGCTTGCCCGCAACCAGTAGCTCCTCGGCCGGGAACTTCGTGATGACCTCGCAGCCGTCCTTCGTGACGACGACCTCTTCCTCAATGCGCGCCGCGCCCCACCCGTCGGCCGCCGGCCAGTAGGTCTCGAGGGCGAACACCATGCCCTCCTCGAGCACCTCAGGGTGGTCGAAGGAGGTCAGGCGCGAGAAGATCGGCTTCTCCCAAATCGAGAGCCCCACGCCGTGCCCATACTGCAGCGCGAAGGCGGCCTCCTCGTTCGGGAAGCCGAACTCTTCGGCCTTCGGCCACACGGCGACGACGTCGGCCGTCGTGGCGCCGGGCTTCACGAGAGCGATGGCGCGGTCCATGTACTCGCGCGCCCGGGTGTAAGCATCCTTCTGCGCCTGGCTCGCCGAGCCAACCGCAAACGTGCGGTAGTAGCAGGTGCGGTAGCCGTTGTAGCTGTGCAGGATGTCGAAGAACGCCGGGTCGCCGGGGCGAATCAGGCGGTCGCTGAAGACGTGCGGGTGCGGCGAGCAGCGCTCACCCGAAATCGCGTTGACACCCTCGACGTACTCGGAGCCGAGGTCGTACAGCGTCTTCGCCACGAGCCCGACGGTCTCGTTCTCGCGGACGCCGGGGCGCAAAAACTCGTAGAGGTTCTCGTAGGCCGCGTCGACCATCGAAGCGGCCTGAGTGAGCAGGCGGATCTCGTCGTGCGTCTTGATGCGGCGGGCCTCGAGGAAGATCTGCTGGCCATCGACGACCTGGATGCCCTCGGCTTGAAGCGCGAACAGAATCGGCAACTCGATGACATCGACGCCGAGCGGCTCGTTCGCCAGCCCGAACTTTTCGAGCTCACGCTTGACCTTCCGTGCAACTTCCTGAGCGATGCCGGCGTCCGGCGGGAACGCGCCGCGCAGGGTGGAGATGCCGGCCCGTGACCCCGACTCGAGGCGAGGACGGGTTGCGCCATGGTGCGGCGCGTGCGGGTCGGCGTCGGCCTCCGAGTGCGTGTGGTCGAGCCACGGGTTATAGAGCGAGTGGTGCTTGGCGGCCGAACCGAAATCCCACACGATGGGGTCGGTCTTTCTCGTCAGCAGTGCGAACCGAATGAGCTTGTCCATCGCCCACGTGCCGATGTGGGTTGCCGACATGTAGCGGATGTTCGAGAAGTCGAAGGCGAGGACGGCACCGACGTCGGACTGGTCGAGCTGCGCTTTCAGTCGCATGAGCCGCTCGGTGCGCAGACGGTCGAAGTCGACGCGTGCCTCCCAATCGACGGCGTTCATGCCTGTAGTGCCGGTGCTCTTCATCGAGTCCTCCAGATCGGTGCGCGTGACGCGGTGACGCATGTGCGTCATGTTTACCACAGATAAACACCGTCCAGCCAGGACTGTCAATCTCCCCACAGCATTCGCTCCGCCGAACATTTTGTGGGCCAGGACTTCACTCTCAGCGCACGCAGATGTATAGGCACGCTGAATAGCACCACCCGGACGGTCACCGTAGATCTCCGGTACCCACGATTTCAAGGGAGAAATCAGATGAGGCGTTCACCCATCGCACGCCGCGGGCGCTTGTCGTTCGTGGCACTGGCCGCCGCGGCGGCCCTCACCCTCGGTGCCTGCGCCAGCGACGCTGGCGAGACCCCGGCCCCGGGCGGCGACACCACCGCCGCCCCCACGGAAGAGACCCTGCAGGTCGCCTTCATCTCCTTCGCCGTCGCGAACACCTACGACGAGCCGATGCTCGCCGAAATTCAGCGCGTGGCCGCTGAGAACAACATCGAGATCACCGTCTTCGATGGCAATCTCGACCCGAACCTGCAGGTCACGCTGATCCAAGACGTCATCGCGTCGGGACAGTACGACGGGCTCATCACACAGCCGGTGTTCGGCCCCGCACTCGTCGACGTCGTGCAGCAGGCGCTCGACGCGGGACTCACGGTCGTCAACGTCGACCAGATTCTGGGTGACGACTTCACGACGGGAGCCACGCAGGTCGACGGTCTCGCCGCCAACGTCGTGTTCGTCCCCTCAGAGATCGGCATCAAGTTCGGCGAGCAAGCCGTCGCGGCGTGCGCCTCGGCGAACCTCGACCCGTGCAACGTCGCGTTCCTGCACGACGTCAAGGCCTCGGCCATCGGTGTCGCACTCTATGACGGCTTCAACTCCGTCATCGAGGGCACCCCGGTGCAGATCGTTGCCGAGGGTGAGACCTTCTACAACCCCGCTGCCGCGCAGGGAGCCGTTGCGGACATCCTGTCGGCCAACCCCGACATCGACCTCATCGCCACCTCTGACCAGGGTCTGCAGGGCGCGGTGCTGGCCATCGAGGCCGCGGGGCGCTCCCTCAGCGAGTTCCTGATGATCGGCTACGGCGGCTCCGCCTGGGGCAAAGAGCGCGTGTCCGAAGGCGTCGTGTTCTCGAACGTCGTGCAGGCGCCGGCCACAGAGGGCCGCCTCGCGATGGAGGCCATGGTCGACGCGCTGCGCAACGGCGTCAACCAGGGAGACATCGACCCGTTCGCGGACTTCCCGAACAACGGCGTGATGACGCGCGACAACGCCGACCAGTTCGCGGGCGAGTGGGCCGGATAGTCCATGCCTGACACGGCAACCGCTGGCACCCCGCAGCTCCTCGTCGAGCTGCGGGGTGTCGGCAAGTCCTTCGGCGGCACCCCGGTGCTGCGTGACATCGACCTGACCCTCACGCCCGGGAGCGTGCACGCCCTCGTCGGCGAGAACGGCGCGGGAAAGTCGACCCTGTCGAAGATCATCTCGGGCATCTACGCCGCCGACGCCGGGCAGCTATTCGTCGACGGAAACCCCGCGCACTTCACCTCCCCGCGCGAGGCCCTCGACCGCGGCATCGCAACGATTGCCCAAGAGCTGGCACTCGTGCCCGAGCTCACCGTCGCAGAGAACGTCTTCCTCGGACGCGAGCCGCGCACCGCAGGCTGGATCGACCGCAAGAAGCTGCGCGCCGAGTTCGTGGCCGTCGCGGAGCGTACAGGCTTCGACCTCGACCCCGACGCCGTCGTGGGCGGCATGCGCACGGCCGACCAGCAGAAGGTCGAGATCCTTCGCGCTCTCGCCCGGGGTGCCTCGCTCATCATCATGGACGAGCCCACGGCCGCCCTGTCGAACCACGACGCTGAACTGTTGCACGGCGTTGTTCGCCAGCTCGCGAACTCGGGGCACACCGTGCTGCTGATCTCGCACTTCCTCGCCGAGGTGCTCGAGCTGGCCGACACCGTCACGATCCTGCGTGACGGACGGCACATCCGAACTTCCAAGGCAGCGGACGAGACGGAATCGAGCCTCATCGAGGGGATGCTCGGCCGCAGTCTAAGCTCCGTCTTCCCCGACAAGCCCCCCGTCGACCCCGAGGCCCCCGAGGTGCTGCGCGTCACCGACCTCGTCGCCCCCGGCGTCAACGGCGTCTCACTCAGCGTGCGCGCCGGCGAGATCGTGGGCCTCGCCGGCCTCGTCGGGGCCGGGCGCAGCGAGATTGCGCACGCGATCTATGGGTCGGTGCCCCGCGCATCCGGCGTGGTCGAAATCGACGGTATTACCTGCCCCGCCGACATTCCGCGCGCGCTGAAGAGGGGCATCTTCCTGATCGGGGAGTCGCGCAAAGAGCAGGGCCTCGTGCTCGGCCGACCCATTCGTGACAACGTCACCCTGTCGAACATGGCGCAGGTGGCGCCCGGCGGCTGGGTGCGCACCGGCGACGAGCGACGAGCGTCGCGCGGCCTGCTCGAGCGCGTGACCGTCGCCGGCGACGACCGGCGCGCCGTCTCGGCGCTCTCGGGCGGCAATCAGCAGAAGGTGTTGTTCGGCCGGGCGTTGCAGAAGGCCCGTCGCCTGCTCATCGCCGACGAGCCGACGCGCGGCGTCGACGTCGAGGAGGTTCTCGGCCTCGCGCACCGCGTGCTCGTCGTGCGGGCCGGACGCGTCGTTGCTGAACTCACCGGCGACGAGATGACCGAGGAAAACATCATCACGGCGGCGTTCGCCGATCCGACCCCCGTTGGGAGCTGACCACCATGAGCATCGACGCCCCCGAGAAGACGGCACCCGCCGCACCCCCGCCCGCTTCGCGCGGCGGATCGTTCGGCGACAACGCGGATGCTGTGCAGCGGTTCCTGAGGAACGTCCCGTGGCGCTCGGTCGCGATCGTCGTGCCGTTCCTCCTCGTGTTCATCGCACTGTCGATCGGGAGCCCGGCCTTCCTGTCGGCGCAGAACATCGGCAACGTGTTGGACCGGCAGGCCGGAATCCTGATCATTGCCGCGGCCGCCACCCTCGTCCTCATCGCGGGAGGTATCGACCTCTCGGTCGGCGCCACCTACATGTTCACCGCGGTGGTCTGCGGCACGATCATCGTCCGGGTGGGCGGCGAAACGGGAGCGGCGCTGGGAATCGCCGTGGGCATCCTCGCCGGCCTCGCCATCGGGCTCATCAACGGGATCATCAGTACGTATCTGAGGATCAACCCCCTGATCGCCACCCTCGCGATGAGCTTCATCATCCTGGGCGCGACGAAGCTCGTGTCGCAGTTCGGCAAGGAGGGCGTCGGCCAGATCCGTGTCGACGTGCCCGAGTTCCGGTGGCTCGCGCTGCTTCGCCCCCTCGGGGTGAGCCTGCCCACCTGGATCGCCGCCGTCGTGCTCATCGTGCTCGGCGTCGTGCTGTGGCGCACCACCTTCGGGCGGTACGTCTACGCCGCTGGCGGTAACGCCGAGGCGGCCAGGCTGGCGGGTATTCGCATCAACGTGGTGCGCATCGCGACGTTCGCGCTGGCGGGGACTGCCGCGGGCCTCGCCGGAGTCATCGACCTGGCGCGGACCCCCTCGGTGCCCGAGAACGATGCGATCGCGACAACGCTGACCTTCACGGTGCTCGCCGGCATCGTCGTCGGTGGCACCTCGATCCTCGGCGGCGCGGGCGCCGTCTGGCGCACCGTTCTCGGCATCCTGTTCATCGCCATGCTCTACAACGGGTTCACCCTGCTGCGTATTGACCCGCTGTTCCAGGGCATCGCGCTCGGGGTCATCATCCTCGTGGCTGTCGGCTTCGACGCCTGGTCGAGGACCCGCAGGAGGTAAAGACCCCGGCCCCGCGGGTGGTGCGGGGCCGGACCGAGTTACGGGGTCGGCGCGGGTGGTGCGCCGACCCCGTTTCTGCGTGTGCGCGGGGAGTGCCGGATGCGCGGCCCCGCCGCCGAGGCCCGTCAGGGATGCGCGGCCCTGCTGCCGAGGCGCGTCGGGCGCGCCAGCCTGCCGCCGAGGCACGTCGTGTCGCGTCGCCCCGGTTCACCGACCGCCACGCCGCAGCGCGAACGGCGTGTCCGCCGCGTCAGCGGGACTTCGCGACACGCGGGTCGGAGGGCGCAGCACCCGGCGCGCCGCCTCGCTGCGCCAACCTCGCGGACATCCGGTGGCGTCGAATGCGCGGGATGCGCAGACCAGCTCCAGGGATGCGCGGGATGCGCAGGCCAGCTCCAGGGATTCACGGCCCTGCCGCCAAGGCGCGTCGGGCGCGCGCCACGCCAGCCGCCCACGCCGCGCACGGCGCCGGGACACGCGAAACGGCGGGTGGCCCCCAGGGGACCACCCGCCGTCAGCAGCGGTTGAAGCTGGCGAGCCCTACTTCTCCTCGTCGAGGTACATGTATGGGTTCGCGATCGGCTCGTCTTCGGGCAGGGCAGGGTTCATCCACTCGGCCCAGGCCTCTTCGCCCAGCTCGCCGCGCACGTGCTCGACCGAGGCGGCGACGCGGTCGGCGACCGGCTTGAGCGGCAGTCCGATGCGCTCACCGTCGAACTTGACGACCTTGCCGTCAACGACCACGGTGTGCACGTCGGCGGTTCCCGCCTGGTACACGACGTGGGCGTACGGGTTGAGGATCGGCGTCATCGCGGGCGACTCGTCGTTCTTCAGCAGCACGAGGTCGGCTTTCTTGCCCACGGTGATCGAGCCGAGCTTGTCGGCCATGCCGAGGGTGTGCGCGCCGCCCATGGTGGCCTGCCAGACGGCGTCTTCCGCTTTCATGCGGTTGACGTTGACCGTCTCGCCGGCATTGTGCGCCTCGAGGTGGTCACGCGAGCGGAACGACGACAGCGTCGAGCGCATGGCCGAGAAGAAGTCGGCGCTCCACCAGACGCTGGTGTCCATCGACAGCGACGCGGTGATGCCGTACTTCTTGGCGACCCACGCCGAGGGGTAACCCTGCCCGGCGCTCTGCTCGCTCTCGGTGGCGACCGAGATCGTTCCGCCCGTGGCGGCAATCTTGTGATAGCTGTCTGGGCCGAGCGACGACGCGTGTACGTACGTGATCTGGTCCGTCATGAACCCGTGGTCGTACATGTACTCGATGTTCGGGTCGCCGTTGACGCCCCACACACCGGCGTGCGTGGTGACGCGCAGACCGAGGTCGCGCGCCGCCTCGAAGGCTCCCTTCTCGTGGAAGTCGGGGCCCGAGTTGACGTCGAAGGCCACCTGCAGGCCCATCATGTCGGAGGTCGTGAAGTTCTTGACCCAGTTCTGGAAGCCGGGGTCGTTCATCCACTCCCACGGCGCACCGAGATAGTTGCCGTAGGCGAGCACGAAGCGCCCGGGGATGCTCTGCAGCGCCTCGACGGCGGCGTCGGCGTAGTCGGGGGTGCGCAGCGCGTGCGACCAGTCGACCGTGGTGGTGACACCCTGGTCGACCGACTCGAGGGCGCTGAGCTGGTTGCCGGCCGCAATGTCTTCGGCGCGGAATACGTGGCCCCAGGTCAGGTAGTAGAAGACGAAGTACTGGCTGAGCGCCCAGTCGCCGCCGTAGCCGCGCAATGCGGTCTGCCACATGTGGCGGTGGGTGTCGATCATGCCGGGCATCAGGATTCCGCCCTTGGCGTCGATCTCCAGCGTGCCCGCCGGTACCTCGAGGTTGTGTCCAACGCCAGCGATCGTGTCGTCGGTGATGAGTACGTCGGCGTTTTCGAGTACGCCTGCCGAGTCGACCGTAATCACCGTGGCGTTGCGGAAGACGACGGGTCGTCCGGGCGCGAAGTCGTCGGCGCGGGGTGCGACGGCATCGGTCATGAGTTCCTCCTCGTTGAGCAATTCAATAAAGGTGTACGACTGTGTACAGCCAGAGTGAAATACTAACGCCGTCGCGACCGATATATCCAGTCGTATCGACTTTTCTCCGCCGAGAGGATGCCCAGAATGCGGCGGCGCGCGCTCCGGTCGCCGCCTTAACGGCCGCATCCCTCGCCGTGGTGGCTCACAGACGAGGGATGCTGGGCTCGCGTCCCAGCCGAACGGTTGCGGGGAGCGCGAACGGCTAGGTGAGGCGCCAGCCGCGGTCGACGTAGAGGCTGGTGCCCGAGACGCCGCGATTGTTCAACAGGAACATGGTCGCGTCGACGATGTCGGCCGTGGTGGCGAGCTTGCCGCCGGGCGTGCGCGACTCGTAGGCCTCGATGACGCCGGCGGGCTTGTCTGCCCAGAACGGGGTGTCGCCGATGATGCCGGGGTGCAGGGCGTTGACGCGCATCGGGGCGAGTTCGAGGGCCATCGAGTGCACGAGGCCTTCGACGCCGCCATTGATGGTGGCGACGGTCGTCGAGCCGGGGTACGGCGCGTCTTTCGCGCGACCGCCGAAGAGAACGATGCCGGTGTCGACGGTCGGCTCGAGCCGGTCGAGAAGAGTGTGCACGACCTCGGTGTAGCCCACGAGCTTCAGGGTGACGAGGCGCCGGGCGCGGGCGATGTTGTACTCGCGCACGCTGTTCGCGTCGCGCTCGATGGCCGCGAGGACGAGTCCGTGGATCTGACCGCAGGGCTTCAGCGCCTCGACGATCGTCTCGGGCTCGGAGATGTCGAGGGCAAGGCCCGTCGCGTTCGGGCCGATGGATGCGGCGATCTCGGTCGTGCGCTCAACGTCACGGCCCGTAAGCAACACATTGTCACCGCGGGCGACGACGGTCTTGGCGATCTCGAGGCCGATGCCGGAGGTGCCTCCGATGACGGCGATCGTGCGGGTCATTGCTCCTCCTTGAGCTTGTCGGCGAGGTACTCCCAGTCGCGAGAGAACCGGTAGGCGTGGCGGGCGGGCATCTGCGGCGCCTGCGTTTCGAGCCAGCGCACTTCGGCACCGACGGCCTCGAACGAGTGCACGCAGCCGACGCCGGCCCAGGCGATGTCGCCGGGCACCAGGCGGTAGTGGTCGCCGTCAAAGGTGGCGTCGACTTCGCCGTCGAGGATCAGGTAGACCTCCTCTAGCGGGTGGTCGTGCGGGCCGGCCTTGCCGGTCGGCTCGTACTGCACCATGAACATCGACCCGCTCGTGGCCCCGAGGTCGGAGTCGACCATCATCTTGAGGGTGATGCCGCTGTAGACGAGCAGGGCGGTGCGCATGCTGGCCGACACCGCGAGCAGCTCTTGCGACTGCTTGCCCGGGTTCATGTGCTCTTCCTGGATGTTGCCGAACGAGCGGGTGCGCGGGTCGCGGGCGTCGACCGTGATGGGGTCGACGACGGGTAGGTCGGCGACGCGGTAGGTGTCGAAGCCGTACTTCTCGCGCGCTGGCGGCGTGAAGAGGTCGGCCCACACGGCGTCGGTGTCGCCGACTGAGCGCCACGCGTGGGGCACGCCGATCGGCACGACGCCATAGTCGCCGGCGACGAGGTGCACGGTCGCCTCGGGGGTCGCGATGATGACCTCGCCCTCAAGAACGTGGAACTGCTCTTCGAACGAGTGCACGTGGGTGGGAATCTCGCCGCCGGGTGCGAGCTTCGAGACGCCGAAGTCGCTGTGTACGGCGCCGTCGGCGTAGCCGACACCGAGCCACCGGGTGTAGCCGGTCGAGCCGGGGGCGATGGGGCCGGGGTCGCGGTAGTCCGCGTCAGCGGCCCGACGAACGACGTAGCGTGCGCTCATGGAGCTTCCTCACTCGATGGGCGACGCAGGACCGCCGCCATTGTTCAGCCTTGCTGAACACAGTGAACAGCCAGAGCGGCCACTTGTCAAGCCGTGGCGCGCCGCCTCGCCACCTCGTAAAGCGTCACGCTCGCCGCGATGCCCGCGTTCAGCGACTCGGTCGCCTCTGAGATCGGGATCGAGACAATCGCGTCGCACGTCTCCGCGACCAGTCGCGACAATCCCTTCCCCTCGCTGCCCACCACGATCACGAGCGGCTGATCGGCAAGCTCAAGCCCTGGAAGCGACACATCGCCGTCGCCGTCGAGGCCCAAGACGAACACGCCCTGCTGCTTCAGCGCCTTCAGCGTCTGCGTCAGGTTCGCCGCCATCGCCACCGGGGTGCGGGCCGCGGCGCCGGCCGAGGTCTTCCACGCCGATGCGGTCACGCCGACGCTGCGACGCTGCGGCACGATCACGCCGTGCCCGCCGAATGCCGCCGTCGAGCGGATGATCGCACCGAGGTTGCGCGGGTCGGTGATGCCGTCGAGCGCGATGATCAGTGCCGGCTCGTCGCGGTCGGCGGCGCGCTCAAGCAGATCGTCGGGGTGCGCGTACTCGTACGGCGGCACGCTCAGCGCGATGCCCTGGTGCACCGAGTCGCCGGTCATGCGGTCGATCTCGGGCCGGGTGACCTCGAGAATCGGCACGCCACGCTTGGTGGCGAGCGAGAGCGCCTCCTTGACCCGATCATCCATGTCGATGTGCACCGCGATCGTCAGCGCGGTCGCCGGGATGCGCGCCCGCAGCGCCTCGAGGACGGAATTGCGCCCCGAGACCACCTCGGTGTCGCCGCTCTTCTTGGCTGAGCGGGGACCTCCGCTCGTGCTCGTCGCGGCGTTCGGCTTGCGTCCGCCCGTGCGCGACTTCGCCGCCTCGAGGCGCTCTTTCGCGGCCTTGCGCTTGCCGGCCGGGTGCCAGCTGCGGTCTTCGGCCTTCGGGGTAGGACCGCGGCCTTCCAGCTTCTGCCGCCCCTGACCGCCCGAGCCGACGGTGGGGCCCTTCTTGCTCTTGCGGGCGTTGGGGTGTCCGTGCTTAGCCATCGAGTCTCCACTCGGTCGAGGTCGGGGTGTCTTCGAGCACGATGCCGGCGGCGGTCAGCTCGTCACGAATGCGGTCGGCCGCGGCGAAGTCGCGCTCGGCGCGGGCGGTGCGACGCTCGGCCAGCTTCAGTTCGACGAGGGCCGCGAGGGCGCGGCTGGCGCTCTCGCCTGCGCGGGGGCTCGGGCCAGCGTCGTCGAGGCCCAGCGCGTCGACCATGTCTTCCACCGCGTCGAGGGCCGCGATCGCGCCCTCGGTGTCGCCGGTGTCGAGAGCGCTGTTGCCCAGCCGCACCGTCTCGTGCAGCACGCCGAGCGCCTGGGGCACGGCGAGGTCGTCGTCGAGTGCGGCGGCGAAAGCGGCGGGCAGGTGGTCGTTCTCGGCGGTGCGCACGTAGCCGAAGTCGATCGGGTCACGCAGTCGCGCGGCCCGCGCTCGGAACGTGCGGATGCGGCCGAGCGCCTCGCGCGCCTCGTCGAGCGAGGTCGGCGTGTAGTCGATGGTCGAGCGGTAGTGTGCGGATCCCAGCCAGTAGCGAATGACGGCGGGGTCGTGGTCGGCGAGCAGTTCCGCGGCGAACACCGAGTTGCCGAGCGACTTCGACATCTTCTGCCCGCCGACGCTCACGAGCCCGTTGTGCACCCAGTGCTGGGCGAACGCATGACCCGCCGCGCTCGACTGGGCGAGCTCGTTCTCGTGGTGGGGGAAGCGCAGGTCGAGCCCGCCGCCGTGAATGTCGAAGGCCTCGCCGAGGTACCGGGCGGCCATCGCCGAGCACTCGATGTGCCAGCCGGGGCGACCCCGGCCCCACGGTGACTCCCAGTGGGCACTCGCAGGCTCGTCGGGCTTGGCGCCCTTCCACAGGGCGAAGTCCCGCGGGTCGCGCTTCGCGCGCGCCGGGGCGTCCGTCGCGTCCTCCATGTCGTCGGGCGACTGTCGGGTCAAAGCCCCGTAGGTGGGCCAGCTGCGCACGTCGAAGTACACGTCGCCCGAGCCGTCGGGGGCCGCGTACGCGTGCCCGCGCTCGATGAGCGTCGAAATAAGGCCGTGCATCCGATCAATGGATGCGGTGGCGCGCGGTTCGTAGGTCGGCGGCAGGATTCCGAGTGCACGGTACGCGGCTGTGAATTCGAGTTCGACGCGGTAGGCGAGCGCGTACCAAGACTCACGCGAGGTGGCGTTCGCGAGGATCTTGTCGTCGATGTCGGTGACGTTGCGGATGAACGTCACGCGGAACCCGCGCCGGGCAAGCCAGCGGTGCCACAGGTCGTACACGAGGGCACTGCGCAGGTGCCCGATGTGGGGGGCCGACTGCACGGTGGGTCCGCAGACGTACATGCCGACGCGGCCGGGCTCGCGCGGCGTGAAGTCGACGACGGCCTGCTGGAGGCTGTCGTAGAGGCGGATACTCACCGCGCCAGCCTACCGGCGGGGCTTGTCGGCCGAAGGGTCAGCTGCGGTGCGCGAGACGAGCGCCGTCGCGATCGCGGTGACCCCTTCGGCGCGGCCCGTGAAGCCGAGGCCGTCGCTCGTCGTCGCGGCGACGCTGACGGGGGCGCCGAGAATCCCGGTGAGGTGCTGCTCGACCTCGATGCGGCGCGGGGCGAAGCGGGGGCGGGCGGCGACGAGCTGCACGGCGACGTTCTCGACCCGGTAGCCCGCATCGGCGAGCAACGCGAGGGTGGCGGTGAGGAACACCTCGCCGCGCGCGTCGGTGAAGCGCGGGTCGTCGACCCCGAAGCGCGAGCCGATGTCACCGAGGCCGGCGGCCGACAGGAGCGCGTCGCAGATCGCGTGACTCACGGCGTCGCCGTCGCTGTGGCCCGCAAGCCCTGGCTCGTTCGGCCAGAACAGTCCGCCGAGCCAGCACTCCGCTGTCTCATCGTACGCGTGAACGTCGACGCCGACGCCGGTGCGCAGGGCAGGGCCGGCGGTTACTGACGCGTCGCGGCCACCCGCGTCGGGCGCGGGCCCGAGCGCGCGCTCGTCCGCGATGAGCTCCGCGCGCCGCAGATCCCACGGCGTCGTGATCTTCAGCGCCGCCTCGTCGCCGGCAACCGTCACCACCGGATGCCCGGCGGCGGCGAACACCGAGGTGTCGTCGGTGTTCCCCGCCTCAGCCGCGGCGATCGCCTCACGGTAGGCCGCGAACGGGAAGCCCTGCGGCGTTTGCAGCACGGCAAGCCGCGACCGGTCGGCGACGCCGGTGACCGCGTCACCCCCGTCGGTCGTGGCGACCGTGTCGACCATCGGCAGCGCGGGAATCACCCCGGCCGACGTCTCGCGCACCGTCGCCGCCACGCGCGCGAACACCGCGGTCGGGGTCAGGGCGCGCGCGGCGTCGTGAATCAGCACGGTGTCGATCGGCTCGCCCGACTCAGCGAGCGCGGCGATGCCGGCCGCGACCGAGTCTTGGCGCTCGGTACCGCCGGGCACGACGGAGCCGTAACCCGGTGCGAGAACGCGGTCGACGATGTCGCGGGCCGCATCCAGCCGGATGCTCGGGGCCACGACCACGACGCGCGCCTCCTCCTCGAGGCGCGCGATCGCGGTCAACGCGTGCTCGAGCAGCGTCACGCCGCGCAAGGAGACGAACGCTTTGGGCTCGAAAGCCCCGAGCCGGGTGCCGCTACCTGCGGCAACGACGACGATGCCGAGCCGCACGGTTGCGTTCAGGAGGCGAGAACCTCGTCGAGCACGCTCGACGCCTTCTCTTCGTCGGTCTTCTCGGCGAGCGCGAGCTCGGAGATCAGAATCTGACGAGCCTTGGCAAGCATGCGCTTCTCGCCGGCGCTCAGGCCGCGATCTTGGTCGCGACGCCAGAGGTCGCGCACGACCTCCGACACCTTGATGACGTCACCCGAGGCGAGCTTCTCCAGGTTCGCCTTGTAGCGACGCGACCAGTTGGTCGGCTCTTCGGTGAACGGTGCGCGGAGCACCTCGAACACCTTGTCGAGCCCCTCCTGGCCGATCACGTCACGAACGCCCACGAGATCGACGTTGTCCGCGGGAACCTCAATGGTGAGGTCGCCCTGCGTGACGTTGAGCTTGAGGTAGGTCTTCTCTTCGCCCTTGATGACTCGGGTCTTGACTTCGGTGATGGTCGCCGCACCGTGGTGCGGGTAAACGACCGTTTCTCCGACAACGAATTGCATGGGTGGTGGTCCTTCCGCAGAACTCCTATTCTACCACAGGAATTTCTCAGCAAGCCGCCCCGTCTGTCGGGCGTTCGCCGGGGCAGCGCGCGCCCGCGAAGCGTCGCCACGCCCGCTAGACTGGTCGAGGTCGCGCCCACGCAGGCGGGCTATGCCCGGCCAGCGACCGCCGAATAGACGACGGGCACTGGAGGCATTTCGTGAAAACTCGCATGGCGGCAACCCTCGCGCTCGCCGCCGCGGTCATGGTCGGTGTGAGCGGTTGCACCTTCTCGGCGAACATCGCCACGCAGAAGGAGTATGACCCGTCAGACGGTGTCGGCACCACCATCGAACAGGTCTCCGTGCGCAACGTGATGCTGATCGGCGAGTCGAACGACGAGCTCAACCTCGTCATGACGGTTGCGAACAACTCCGACGAGCAGCAGACGCTCTCGGTGCAGTGGGAGGCCGGCGGCACCCGCGAGACCGAGACGGTCACCCTCGAGCCGCTCGGCCTGACGCGCGTCGGCGGCCCCGACGACGAGCAGTCGATCATCGTGACCGGCACCGGTGCGACGATGGGCGGCCTGTACCCGATCTTCTTCACCTACGGCGACGCCGAGGGCAGCGAGATCCTCGTGCCGGTGCTCGACGGCACGCTGCCCGAGTACGAGCTCTTCGTTCCCTCCGCGATCGAGCGCTAAGCCTCGAAGCGATAGCCGAGGCCGCGAACGGTCACGAGCATCCGCGGGTTTGACGGGTCGGGTTCGATCTTCGACCGGATTCGCTTGACGTGCACGTCGAGCGTCTTCGTGTCACCGAAATAGTCGGCACCCCACACCCGGTCGATCAACTGACCGCGCGTGAGCACGCGCCCGGCGTTGCGCAGCAGCAGCTCGAGCAGCTCGAATTCCTTGAGCGGCATGGCCACCTCGCGGCCGTCGACCATGACCTGGTGCCGGTCGACGTCCATGCGCACGCTGCCGGCCTCCAGCACGCTGTCGTCGAGGTCGTCTTCGTCGACCCGGCGACGCAGAACGGCACGGATGCGCGCCAACAGTTCGCGCGTCGAATACGGCTTCGTGACGTAGTCGTCGGCCCCCAACTCAAGCCCCACGACGATGTCGACCTCGCTGTCCTTCGCCGTCAGCATGATGATCGGCACGCTGGAGCGCTGACGAAGTTCGCGGCACACCTCGGTGCCGGGAATGCCGGGCAGCATGAGGTCGAGCAGCACGAGGTCGGCACCGGCGCGGTCGAACTCGATGAGCGCCTCGACGCCATCGGCGGCGACCTGCGTTTCGTAGCCCTCGCGAGTCAGCAGGTACGACAGAGGCTCGGAGAGCGACGCTTCGTCTTCGACGATGAGGATGCGGGTCATGAACGCACTTTCTGCTTCGGGGTGGATGCTCGCGCCGAGCCGACGGCGCGCGGAAGGCGGATGGTGAAGGTCGAGCCGTAGCCGGCCTGCGACCAGACGCGCACGTCGCCGCCGTGGTTCTGCACGACGTGCTTGACGATGCTGAGGCCGAGGCCGGTGCCGCCCGTCGCGCGGGAACGGGCCTGGTCGATGCGGAAGAAGCGCTCGAACACGCGGTCGAGTTCTTCCTCGGGGATTCCGACACCCTGGTCGGTGACGGCGATCTCGACGATGTCGTCGGTCGTCGACACGCCGATGCCGACGCGGGAGGGCTTCGCGGAGTATTGGATCGCGTTCGCGACCAGATTGTGGACGGCCGTCACGAGCATCCCCTCATCGCCCATGACGCGTGCCTTCTTGGCGCCGCCGCTGACAATCTGGATGCCCGCCGCCTCCGCCGCAACCCGGTTCTTATCGATCGCGGCCGAAATGACGGTGTCGACGTCGACCTCGGTGGGGTCGGCGAGAGCGTCGGCCGCCTGCAGGCGCGACAGCTCGATGATCTCCTGCGTCATCGCCGCCAGCCTCGCCGACTCGGTCTTCATACGGTCGGCGAAGCGGCGCACCTGGTCGGGGTCGTCGGAGGCGTGCTCGAGAGCCTCGGCGAGGAGCCCCACCGCGCCGATGGGGGTCTTCAGTTCGTGGCTGATGTTTGCCACGAAGTCGCGGCGCACCGCCTCGAGTCGGTGCGCCTCGGTGCGGTCGTCGGCGATGAGCAGCATGTAGCGGGTGCCGAGCGGCGCGACCCGCACGCTCAGCCGCAACTGCGCGTCGCCGAGCGGTCCACGGGTGAGCTCGAGGTCCTCCGTGACCGGCTCGCCGTAGCGGCGAACGCGGTCGACGAGCTCGGTCAGGCGCGCGTGGACGAGGGTGCGATGCCAGACGAGGCCGAGGGCGTGCGCGCCGGGAGATGTCTTGATGACGGTGTTCGACGCATCCAGCACGACCGCCGCCGACTCGAGCGCGTCGATGACCTGGTCGACGCCATCGGGAACGGTGGCCGTCGCGACCTGCGCGGCACGATGCCCACGCCTCGCCGCCGCGATGATGATCGCAACGGCACCGCCCCCCAGGAACGCTCCGACGAGGAGCGCGAGGGGAACCAGCAGTGCCGACTCCATGGTGATCAGCGTACTGACCGTCGTAGCGACACCCGCGCCCGAGCCCGGCTGGACGCCGCCACTGGGAGTAGAGTTCATCGCTCAGACACCTGACGTTTACCGGAGCAAGACACGGTAGGCACGTCTGAAGAGGGCCCGACGAGACGAGGACGAACCCCCATGCGCGAAGTTTTCCAGCAAGAGTTGGCGGAGGTGCAGGAGCGCCTCGTCGAGATCGCCACGCTGGTCGCCGAGTCGATCGACAATGCCACCCGCGCGTTCAACGAGGTCAACGTCGCACTCGCCGAGCAGGTCATCGAAGACGACGACCGCATTGACGCGGCCGCCGCCGAACTCGACGAACTCGCCATCAACATCCTCGCCCGCCAGCAGCCGGTCGCCCGCGACCTGCGCATCGTCGTCAGCGCCCTGCGTATCAGCGCCTCGCTTGAGCGCATGGGCGACATGGCCGAGCACATCGCCCAGCTGTCGCGCTACCGCTTCCCCGACAAAGTCGTGCCGAAGAGCCTGCGCCCCACCTTCGTCGAGATGGGCGCCGTTGACGTGTCGATCGCCCGCAAGCTCGTCGAGCTGCTGCGCACGGAAGACACGGCGATCGCCGAAGAGATTCGCAACGACGACGACAAGGTCGACGCCCTGCACCTCAGCGTGTTCGACAAGGTTCTCGGCGAGACCTGGAAGGGCGAGGCCATCGACACGGTCGACGCAACCCTCGCCTCGCGCTACCACGAGCGCTTCGCCGACCACGCCGTGTCGATCGCCAAGAAGGTGCAGTACCTCGCGACCGGCGACTGGGTTCCGGCCGACGACTAGATCAGGGGAAACTGCTCGGCAACGGTAGCGGTCTCACCGGCAAGCTCGAGCACGGCGACACTGCGCAGCTCGAGCCGCTCACCGCGGTCGACCCGGTCGTAAGTCTCCGGCACGGGCACGTGTGGCTGATATCCGCCACCCGCAAGCGTCGGGTCGGCGACTCGCACACCCAGCTCGCGCAAGCCCAGCACCAGGGTGCGGTGCGCGACCGTCAGCGAGCCGTCGTCGTCGAGCAGCGTGGCGGGGCGAGCATCCTGACCGAGCTCGTCATCGTCGCCGCCCACGGCCACGAAGGGGCCGTGGCTGGCGTACGCGAGCTCCACCGCGGCGGTCACCTGGCCGAGGTCGGCCTCGGTGGCGGCGCGGTCGAGTAGCACGACGTGCGGGGGCAGGTCGTCGAGCGGCAGCTCGTCGCCGAGGGCGACCTCGTCGAGGAACGCGACGACCGCGAAGTGCAGCACGGCAGGGTGTGTTCGCGTCGTTCGGCCGCTACTTCTTGCCCTGGCTGGCGACGGCGGCGGCTCCCGCGGCGGCGGCCTCGGGGTCGAGGTACTCGGCCGGCTTCACGGGCATGAAATCGTCGCCCAGCTCGTAGACGAGCGGGATGCCCGTCGGGATGTTGAGGCCCGCGATGTCGTCGTCGCTGATGCCGTCGAGGTGCTTCACGAGCGCGCGCAGCGAGTTGCCGTGAGCGGTGATGAGCACCGTGTTGCCCGCGGCCAGGTCTTTCGTGATGTCGCTCTGCCAGTAGGGCAGCATGCGGTCGATGACGAGCTTGAGGCTCTCGGTGCGGGGCATGTCGCCGTCGATGCCGACGTAGCGCGGGTCGTGCACCTGGCTGTACTCGGCGTCGTCGTCGAGCGGCGGCGGGGGCGTGTCGAAGCTGCGGCGCCACGTCATGAAGAGCTCTTCGCCGTGCTGCTCGAGCGTCTCGGCCTTGTTGAGGCCCTGCAGGGCGCCGTAGTGGCGCTCGTTGAGGCGCCAGCTGCGCTTGACGGGAAGCCAGTCGAGGTCGGCGACCTCGAGGGCGATGTTCGCCGTGTGGATGGCGCGCTTCAGCAGGCTCGTGTAGAGCACGCGGGGTTCGAGACCCGAGTCCTTGATCAGCTGACCGGCGCGGCGGCCCTCTTCGCGGCCCTGCTCGGTCAGTTCGACGTCGACCCACCCGGTGAAGATGTTCTTCTCGTTCCAGACGGAGTGGCCATGGCGGAGCAGGATCAGCGTGTGCGTCATGGGGTCAAGCCTAGCGAGGGCCGGGCGGTGGTCGCTGGGTGGTAGTCGCTGGGCGCTGGGCGCTGGGCGCTGGGCGCGAGAATGGTGCGCATGGTTGAGGGTCGGGTGACGCGCGGCACGACCGGCGTGAACCGCCTGCGCCGAATGGACCGCTATATTGCCGCGCATCCCGCGTGGAGGGCGGCGGCCGTGCCGCTCGCCGTCGACCTCGGCTACGGGGCCTCGTGGTGGACGGCCCGCGAACTGCTTCTTCGGCTGCGCTCCGTTCGGCCGGATGCTCGGGTCACCGGCATCGAGATCGACCCGGCTCGGGTGCGCCACGCGCACGAGCAGGCCGAGGCCGCGCGGGCGGCCGGCGAGTCGGGGCTCGACGGGCTGCGGTTCGTCGTCGGGGGATTCGAGGTGCCCCTCCCGGGCGGGGAGCGCCCTGCGGTGATCCGGGCGGCGAACGTGCTGCGGCAATACGACGAGGGTGAGGTCGCTGCCGCCTGGGAGTTGATGCTGAAACGCCTCGCCCCGGGGGGCCTGCTGGTGGAGGGTACCTCGAACGAGGTGGGGCGCGTGGCGAGCTGGGTGTCGCTGCGCCCCGAGGTGGGGCCGGAGACGTTCACGATCGCCCTGCACCTCGACGCGCTGCGCACAGGCGACGTGACCGGACGCGGCGGCGTGGCGACCGCCGAGGCGCTGCCGAGTGTCGTCGCGGAGCGCTTGCCGAAGGTGCTGATCCACCGCAACGTCTCGGGCGAGGGCGTGCACGAGCTGCTGCGGGCGCTCGACGACCAGTGGATGCGGGCCGCACCGCTCGGGGCGTTCTCGGCCCGTCAGCGGTGGATCGCCGCGGTGCAGGGCCTGCGCGACGCGGGATGGCCGGTTCGCGACGGGGTCTCCCGCTGGAGGCTCGGCGAGCTCACCGTCGACTGGAGCGCCGCCGCCCCACGCTGACCCGGGGCGACGAGAGTCACCGAGCGCGAGGGCCCGAGACGACGGGCGCCGGGGTCGCGGAGCGCGCCGGGGGTGCACGGAGCGAGCGGAGGGCGCGGAGCGCGCCGGGGCGGGACACGGGCACCGGAAGCCGGGCACCAGACGCCGGGCAGCAGACGCCGGGCACCGCGGGGTGCACACTCACCCCCTCCCGCGACTTCCACAACAGCGGAAGGGTGACGCGGCCTCACAACTCCGCCGTTGTGTGTGCGGTGGGAGAGAGCGAGAGAGAGGGGGGGTGGGTGCGCTCTCTGCTCGTGCGGGGTTGCGCAGATCGTGCGGAGGAAAACCCGCACGGAGTGCGCAAACCGGCACGGAGTCAGTACGCGAGACACGGGTTTGCGCCGAAACAAGCCCCGAGCGGCCATTGGTTCGGCGCAAACCCTTGTTTCGGCGGCGAACGTGGGCGCCGGGCGGAACGGCACCACGCGGAACGACGCCGGGCGGAACGGCACCGCGAACTCAGGGGTGGGCGCGGCGGTCGCACCCACAGGGGCGGGAGCGCCTGGCGGCGAGCGCGCGCCTACAAGGGCGGGAGCGCCTGGCGGCGGGCGCACCTGGAGCGGCGGGCGCGGCGGGCGCGCCTAGAGCGGCGGCCGCGGCGGGCGCGCCTGGCGCGCCTACAGGGGCGGGAGCGACTGTCGCGCCTCGGCGCGGGTGAGGCCGCAGACGATCAGGGTGTCGAAGACCAGCGAGCGCAGCAGCACCACGACCACCTGGTCGGGTACCCGCACGGCTCCCGGAACCGTGTCGGGCGAGAGCTCCCCGCTCATGGCGAGACCCAGCACCCGGGCGCGGTCGCGCTCGCTGGCATCGTCCACGGACCGCCCCAGGGCTTCGACGATCACCGCCGCCTCGTCGAGCAGGTGGGCGAGTCCCGGCCGCTCGAGTCCGTCGCGCACGAGGATCTCGACCCGGCGCGCGATCGACCGCACGTGCCGCGTCACCAGGTCGGCCGAGCCGAGCAGCTCGGCCTCCGCCGCGAGCCGCGCACGCCCGCGGCGCAACCACGGAGAGTAGGCGGCGACGGCGCGCGCCGACTCGAGGGACGTCGCCCACTCGTCGATCAGTGGCTGCGTGCGACGACTGCGCGACAGGGCGAGCTCGGCGGCGGCCGTGTCGCCACGCCGGAGCGCCTCGGCGACGCCCTTCAGCGACTCGACGAGCAGCGAGAACAGCGCGCGCGACTCGCCGCGGGTGCGCAGCACGTCAAGGCGCGGGATGAGCGCGGTAACGAGCAGCGCGACGACTCCCCCGACGAGCCCGTCGACGGCGCGCTCGAACACTCCCCCCTCGGGGTCGGGCAGCACGGCGACCAGCATCGACTGCACCGCCGCCGCCACGGCGAAGCCGGTCGACGCCGACACGAGCCGGGCCACGATCAACGCCACCGCCAAAATGAGCGCCAGCTGCCACACCCCGCGCCCAACGGCGAGCACGATGAGCGCCGCGACGACGATTCCCACCAGGATGCCCACGACCGTTTCGAGCACCCGTCGCGGTCGCGCGTCGCGCGCGAACCCGAGCGCGCTGATCGTCACGGTGACGGCAACGATCGGCAGCTCGTGGTCGAGCACGTAGCGGGCAAACGCGTAGGCCATGACCACGCCGGCGACGATCTGGGCGATCGCGGGCAGCGACCGGACGAGCCTACGTACCGCGCGGCGTGCATCCAGCCGAAGACTGATGCGGCGTTCGAGCCGGCGAAGCGGATCGGCGCCGCGCACGACGGGCCCTGCCCTACCGGCGCTGGGCGCCGAGGCGCGGCAGGCGGGGAACGGCGGCGGCCTGGCCGGCCTCCGGCGGCACGATCACCTCTTGCGCGGCGGCCACGTCGACCCCGTCGACGGGCACGACGAGCGGTGCGGCGACGTCGAGCGAGCGCTTCACGAGCGCGAGCGCGATCGGCCCGAGTTCGTGGTGGCGGGCCACCGAGGTGATGCGCCCGACGTCCGCGCGGTCGGCGTCGGCCGCGTGCACGGGCGACCCGGGGGCCGGCAGCAAGGCGTCGGACCCGTCGAGGTGCAGCATGACGATGCGCCGCGGCGGCCGGCCCAGGTTGTGCACCTTCGCGACCGTCTCTTGGCCGCGATAGCAGCCCTTCGCGAGGTGCACGGCAGAGCGCAGCCAGTCGACCTCGTGCGGGATCGACTTCTCGTCGACCTCGGCCGCGAAGCGCGGGCGCCAGGCGGCGACCCGCAAGGCCTCCCAGGCGAGCGACCCGGCGAACCGCACGCCCCCGGCGCGGGCGAGCCCCGCCAGCTCGGCGAGGAACGCACGCTCGACGATCAGCTCGCGTGCCGGGTAGTCGCAACCGGGGTGCTCGGCCTCGGGCGCGTACTGCCAACCGCCGGCCTGCACGGCGCTCCACGGGTCGCTCCAGACGAGCGGCGCGCCGTGCGGCGACGCGGCCGGGATGCTCGGCTCGGCCCCCGCAGGACTCATCGCGCCGATCACGGCCCACTCGCCGCTCGCGTCGGCGACCTCGACCTGCATCATGAAGCGCATGCGGTCGAGCCAGGCGGCGAGCGCCTCGGCCTCATCGCCCTCGACGATCAACCAGGTCGTCACGCCGTCGTCGATGACGTGCATGGCGTGCTCGATGCGGCCGTTCGGGTCGAGCAGCAGGGTTTCGGCCGACGCGCCGGGGGTGAGGCCGGCGAGCGCCTGCGAGGTCAGCGAGTCGAGCCAGCGCAGCCGGTCGGGGCCGGTCACCGTCACGACCCCGCGGTCGCTCAGGTCGACGACGGCGCGACCGGCGACGAGGGCGCGCTGCTCGGCGACGGGGTCACCGTAGTGCTCGGCGGTCGGCGCACCGACAGCTCCGGGAAGCGCGGCGAGGGGCGATGCGGCAGAGTCGGCAGACGACACGGCGCTCACTCCGCCCGACTCAGGGTGCCCGAGGCGTGCGTGCGCAAGTCGTTGCCGAGGGCGGCGATGTCCCACGCCCACAGCAGCTTGCCCTCAACGAGGCCGTACATGCGGGTGGCGGCCGAGTACTCCTTCGACGAGGCCGACCGCATCACGGCGTCGGTCTGCAGGTCGATGCGCGGGCCCTTCACGCGGCCGAGGTACAGCTCGCTGATGCCGCTCGGGTGAATGAGCGCCACCTCGATCTCGAAGTCGTCGCGACTCGTGCGCAGCTGCTCGACCGACTCTGCGGTCGGGAAGGGACGGTCGCCCACACCGGGGAGCATGCCGGGGCCGGGGTCACCGGCCTGCGAGGGGCGGTGCAGGCGCCAGTAGCCCGCTTCGGCGTTGAGGGGGGTCTGCTCGCCGTCGAGCAGCCACGTCGACGATGAGTAGTTCAGGTAGTGCAGCCCGTCGTGGCTGAAGCTGACGCGCTGGCCAAACTCGTGTTCGCGCACGGTCTCGCCGTCGACGTAGTGCACGGCGCCGGAGCCCTCCCACACGCCGAGCAGCCACGACAGCGGCGCCAGCTCGGCGGGGACGTTCGCGTCGAGGGTGAACACTGCCCTGCCGCCGCGCGTCAGCGCTGGCCGCGATACAGGTTGACGAGCACGACGACCGAGACGAACCCGATGGCGAGCGACGCCAGGCCCAACAGGCCGAGGAAGAAGATCTCTAGCGCGAGCAGCATGCGCTCATTGTAGACCGGCGAGGATGAGCATCAGCCCCGAGGCGAGGGCGGCGACAATCACGATTCCGACAACACTCGCGAGCAACCGTCGCACCACCCCGTCGGTGCGCTGGAACGCCACCTGCACGATGAAAGCGAGCAGCACCGCCGACGCGGCGACGACGCCGGTAGCCCCGATCCAGTTCTCGCTCGGAAGCGCGACGATGACGATCACGAGCGCCGTGATGGTGGCCCCCCAGACGGGTATCGCGGTCGCAAGCGTGCGGGACATGTCCTCCATGCTAGGCGGCCCGCATAGACTGGGCACTGACACCACGGAGGACGCATGGCGGATCTGCTCATCCTGACCTCGCGGGTGGACGCCGATGTTCTTCCGTCGCTGGGGCTGCTGAGCCATCGCGTGCGCCGTGTGCCCGCCCAGCCCGCAGCCCTCGTGGGGGCCCCGAACGCCGACGCGATTCTGGTCGATGCGCGCACCGACCTGGCGGCGGCGAAAACGCTGTGCAAGATCTTGCAGACGACCGGCGCCGGCTGCCCCGTGCTGGTCGTACTCACCGAGGGCGGCCTGACCGCGGTGAACGCCGAGTGGGGCGTCGACGACGTTCTGCTCGAGTCAGCGGGCCCCGCTGAGATCGACGCGCGGCTGCGGCTCGCGATCGGCCGCCAGTCGCAGGGCGATGGCGAGTCGCAGTTGATCAAGGCCTCGGGCGTCGTGATCGACGAGGCGAGCTACTCGGCGAAAGTCAACGGCCGCACGCTCGATCTCACCTTCAAGGAGTTCGAACTGTTGCGCTTCCTCGCCACGCACCCGAGCCGGGTCTTCACCCGCGAACAGCTGTTGAGCGAGGTGTGGGGTTACGACTACTTCGGCGGAACCCGCACGGTGGACGTTCACGTGCGGCGCCTTCGCGCAAAGCTCGGCGACATGGATGCTCTCATCGGCACCGTGCGGAATGTCGGCTACCGCTTCACCCTCCACGAGGACGGCGCTCTGCCGAGCGCTCAAAACGTCGACGCCTAAGATCCTTTTTCCGCCGCCTCGCGGTGACACAATGCCGCCATGAGCGTCATGAGCGCGCGGCGGGTGCAGGGCACCTTCGACGTGCTGACCTTCGGCAACACGATCGCGGCGTCGTTTATCTGGGGCATCAACACCCTCTTCCTGCTCGACGCGGGCCTCAGCAACCTGGAGGCGTTCGCGGCGAACGCGTTCTTCACGCTCGGCATGGTGATCTTCGAGATTCCGACCGGTGTTGTCGCCGACACGTGGGGTCGACGCGCGTCGTACCTGCTCGGCACGATCACCCTCGGCGTGCCGTTCCTCGTGCGGGTGGGTGTCCTCCTCGCCATGGTCGTCGTCGCAGGCTCCCTGATGCGCGACCTCGGGTTCACGCCCGTGCGGGGCGCCGGGCCGGTGACGGCCGTACGCACGGTGATGCGGGCATCCATCGATCACGGTTTTCGGCGCCCCGCGATCCGGTGGGTGATGGTCGCGACGCCGTTCACGGCGGGGGTCGGCATCTACGCCTTCTACGCCCTGCAGCCCTACCTGCTCGAGGTGGCGGGCGACAGCACGGCCTACGCGCTCGCGGGTATCGCCGCCGCGATTTTCGCCGGGTCGTCGATCATCGGGGGCGCGCTCGCGCCGGTGGTGCGACGGGCCGTGCGGCGTCGCACCACCGTGCTGATCGCCTCAGTCGCCGTGTCGTCGGCCGTTCTCGTGGCCTTCTCCTTCGTCAACCAGCTGTGGCTTGCCATCGTGCTGCTCGCCGCCTGGGGGCTCACGACGTCGGTCGCCCAGCCCGCGCAGCGCTCGTACCTGAACGACATGATCCCGTCAGCGCAACGCGCAACCGTGCTGTCGTTCCACTCGCTGCTCGGCGGCGTCATTTCGGCCTGCGCACTGCCCTTCCTCGCCCTCAGCCGAGCACAGCGCGACCCGGCCGACGAGGCCACGACGCTCGTCGCCACCGAGTAGCAACCTTCTCGACACCCACGGGTGCCAGAATGTGCGGATGCACGACGAGGGTGGGGCCACAAGCGACGGAGCGCAGGTCGACGGCGGCGTCGACGGCGACTTCATGGACGACTACGACGAGACGACGAGCGTCGATGACGGAACGCTGCCGATCGAGCGCTACCTCGACCGTGAGTTGAGCTGGCTGCGCTTCAACCAGCGCGTGCTGGAGCTCGCCGAGGACCCCACCACCCCGCTGCTCGAGCGGGTCAATTTCTTGGCCATCTTCGCGACCAACCTCGACGAGTTCTTCATGGTGCGCGTCGCGGGCCTCAAGCGCCGCATCGTCACGGGCCTCGCGGTGCCGACGAACACGGGTCGGGCACCCGGCGACGTGCTCGCCGACATCAACCGTCTCGCCCTCGAGTTGCAGCACCGCCACGTGCGGTGCCTGCACGAGCTCGTGAAGCCCGAGCTCGACGACGAGAACATTCACATTGAGTCGTGGGCCGACCTGAACGACGACGACCGCGAGCGGGTCGACGAGATCTTCTCGACCAAGATCTTTCCGGTGCTCATGCCGCTCGCTGTTGACCCGGCGCACCCCTTCCCCTACATCTCGGGACTGTCGCTCAACCTCAGCGTGCGGGTGCGCAACCCGAAGACCGACAAGACCGAGTTCGCGCGCCTGAAGGTGCCGACCGTGCTGCCCCGCTTCGTGCAGCTGCCCGACGACGGCACGGGTCGCGTGCGCTTCTTGACCATCGAAGACCTCATCTCGAACCATCTCGACGAGCTGTTCCCCGGCATGGAGGTGCTCGAGCACCACGAGTTCCGACTCACCCGCAACGAAGACGTCGAGATCGAAGAAGACGAGGCCGAAAACCTCATCCAGGCGCTCGAGCGCGAGCTGCTGCGTCGCCGCTTCGGCCCGCCCATTCGGCTCGAGATCACCGACGACATGGATGACGTCACCCTCGGACTGCTCGTGCGCGAACTCGGCATCACCGAGAACGAGGTGTACCGCCTGCCCGCCCCGCTCGACCTGGGCGGACTCTTTCAGATCGCGAAGCTCGACCGCCCGCACCTGAAGTACCCCAAGCACGTGCCCGTGACGGCGCTGCAGTTGCAGCCAGCCGAACCGAACGCGAAGCCCGACGTGTTCAGCGCCATCGCCGCCGGCGACATCCTCGTGCACCACCCGTACGAGTCGTTCGCGACGAGCGTGCAAGCCTTTCTCGAGCAAGCCGCCGCCGACCCGAACGTGCTCGCCATCAAGCAGACGCTCTACCGCACGAGCGGAGACAGCCCCATCGTCGAGGCGCTCATCGACGCCGCCGAGGCGGGCAAGGCGGTGCTCGCTCTCGTCGAGATCAAGGCGCGCTTCGACGAGCAGAACAACATCGAGTGGGCGCGCAAGCTCGAAAAGGCCGGCGTGCACGTCGTGTACGGCCTCGTCGGGTTGAAGACCCACTGCAAGCTCGCCCTCGTCGTGCGGCAGGAGAAGAACGGCGAGCTGCGCTACTACTCGCACGTCGGCACGGGCAACTACAACCCCAAGACCAGTCGGCTCTACGAAGACCTGGGACTGTTCACCGCCGACGACCAGGTCGGCAAAGACCTCACGCGCCTGTTCAACGAGCTCTCGGGCTACGCGATCGAGAAGAAGTACAAGCGGATGCTCGTGGCGCCCCGCTACCTCCGGCGCGGCCTCCTGAAATTGATCGCCACGGAGACGAAGAACGCCAAGGCGGGCTTGCCCGCGGGCATTCGCATCAAGGTGAACTCGCTCGTCGACGAGGCCATCATCGACGCGCTGTATCGCGCGAGCCAGGCGGGCGTGCCGGTCGACATTGTCGTGCGCGGCATCTGTGCGCTCGTGCCGGGGCAAGAGGGGCTCAGCGAGAACATTCGCGTGCGCAGCGTGCTCGGCCGCTATCTCGAGCACTCGCGCATCTTCGCCTTCCACCACGGCGGCGACCCGCAGATCTTCATCGGCAGCGCCGACATAATGCACCGCAACCTCGACCGCCGTGTCGAGGCGCTAATCCGCCTGACGGACCCCGCCCACCTCGAGCAGATCGACCAGCTGTTCGCGGCGACCCTGTCGGACCGCACAGCGTCGTGGCACTTGACGCCCGATGGCGAGTGGCAGCGCGTCGCCTCGCGCAGCGACGGTCGTCCGCTCGCCGACCTGCAAGACACGATGATGACCCGCATCAGCAGCCGCCGACGGGCCGTCACGGCCCGGTAGTCGCGAAATGGTGCCCGTTTCTCGGTAGCCTGACGGAATCCGCCGCCCCTCAGACGGGAAGACGACCGCATGACCTCCACCCCTCAGGCCCCCGTGCGGGCGGCCGGCGCCGTGCTGTGGAAGATCGTGGACGGCAAGGTGCGCGTCCTCGTCGTGCACCGCACCCAGCACAAGGACGTCTCGCTGCCGAAGGGCAAGGTTGACCCCGGGGAGACCCTGCCCCATACGGCGGTGCGGGAAATCGCGGAGGAGACCGGATTCGACGTCGTCCTCGGCGCCCCGCTCGGCACCGTTGAGTATCGACTGCCCGGCGGGCGGCCGAAGACCGTCCACTACTGGTCGGCCGAGGTCGACCCGGGCGCCGCTGAACGGCACACCTATGGGGCGAACGGTGAGATCCTCGCCCTCGAGTGGGTGCCGCTCGCGAAGGCCGAGAAGAAGCTCAGCTACGAGCACGACGTGGATGTGCTCGAGCGCTTCGCCGCCCAGGCCGAAGCCGGGCGCGCCCGCACCTTCCCACTCGTCGTGCTGCGGCACGGCAAGGCAATGCCGCCCGAGCAGTGGGACGGCCCCGACGCCACGCGCCCGCTGCTGCACCGCGGCCTCGAACAGTCGGCGTCCGTCGCCGGCGGAATCGCCGCCTACGGTCCCGAAGTGCTCGTGACGTCGGTCGCCGCGCGCTGCGTCGCCACGATCGCGCCGACCGCCGCCGCGACGGGCGCCCCCGTCAAGGAGGTGCGCAGCATCAGCCAGGACGCCTACCGCGCCGACGGCGGGCGCGTACGCGCCCAGGTGGTGAAGCGCCTCCAACGTCGGCTCGGCACGGTGCTGTGCAGCCACGGGCCCGTGATTCCGCAGATCATCGAGGCGGCGGCCGAGTTCGGCGGAGCCCACCTCACGCCCGAGCTGCGGCGCAGCGCGGCCCTCTCGACGGGCGACTTCACGGTGCTGCACTTCTCGCGCGAGACGGAGCGCCCGTGGCTCGTCGCCGTCGAATCGCACCGCCCCGCCGTCGACTGACCGCGATTCGTGGATGCCCTCCGAGCATCCCGTTAACCTTCCGTTTACCTTTGGTTGCGATTGTGCTTGACTGCGGGACGACGCCGACGCAGCGTCTCCCGCTTTTCTGTGCGCTCCCCACGAAAGGACCCGGGTGGATACTCCGCGCCGACTCATCAGCGCGCTGGCCATCACCGCCGTCCTCGCCACCAGCGGGTGCGCGGTCAATGAGCTGAACCGTGGCGACAGCAGCGGGACCCTCGACGGCACCCTCGACGGCGCCGGGTCGTCGGCGCAGGCATCCGCCCAAGCCGTCTGGATCGCCGAAATCCAGAACGCCAACGGCCGCCTCACCGTGAACTACGAGCCCTCCGGGTCGGGCGCCGGGCGCGAAGCGTTCCTCGCCGGCGGCCTCGACTTCGCCGGCAGCGACTCGGCCCTCACCGCGGCCGAGGCAGAGAACGGGCTCGGCGCGTGCGTTCCCGGCACGGGCGCGATCAACCTACCGCTGTACATTTCGCCGCTCGTCATCATCGTCAACATCGAGGGCGTGGATGCACTGAACCTGGATGCCGCGACGGCCGCGTTGATCTTCCGCGGTGAGATTCGGCAGTGGGACGACCCGCGCATCCAAGAGCTGAACCCGAACGCCGCGCTGCCGAGCGCCACCATCACGGCCGTGCACCGGTCGGACGCGTCGGGCACCACCAAGAACTTCACCGACTACCTGGCCCAGGCGGCGCCCAACGAATGGCAGGCCGACGCGGCTGACGCGTTCCCGTATGGCGGCGAGTCGGCGCAGGGCAACTCGGGTGTCGTGAACGCCGTCACGAACGGCCGCAACACGATCGGCTACGTCGACGCGTCCCGCGCGGGTGATCTCACCATCGCCGCCCTCAAGGTGGGTGACGAGTTCGTGGCCTACACGAGGGAGGCCGCGGCACGCGTGGTGGAAGCATCCCCGCTCGAGGAGGGACGTGCCGACGACGACCTCGCCATCGCCATCGACCGCACCACGACCGAGCCCGGTGCCTACCCGCTCGTCCTCGTGAGCTACCTCATCGCCTGCCGCGAATACCCGAACCCGGCGGACGCCGAGCTCGTGCGCGGCTACCTCAGCTGGGTGGCGAGCCCCGAGGCGCAGGAACTCGCCGCCGAGTTCGCCGGCTCCGCACCGCTGTCACCCGGGCTCGCTGCGCGCGTGCTCGCCGCCGTCGAGGGGATCCGATGACCGCACCCGCTCCCGATCAGACGCCCGCGGCGTTATCCGGCCAGATCGAGGCCGTGCAGCGCCGCGGAGACCGGGTCTTCAGCCGCATCGCGGTCGGCGCTGGCACGGCGATCCTCGTCGCCCTCGCCGCCGTCGCCGTCTTCCTCATCGCCCAATCGATGCCCGCCATCTGGGCGTCCGAAGGCTCATTCCGCGGCACCGACGGCACCTTCTGGGACTACGTCGCCCCCCTCGCGTTCGGAACGGTCTGGGCCGCCGCACTCGCCCTCCTCATGGCCGTGCCGCTCGCCGTCGGAATCGCCCTGTTCATCTCGCACTACGCGCCCCGCCGCCTCGCGCAGCCGCTCGGCTACATCATCGACCTGCTCGCCGCCGTGCCGAGCGTCGTCTACGGCCTGTGGGGTATCACGGTGCTCGCACCGGCCACCGTGCCGCTGTACGAGTGGCTCGCCGAGAATGCCGGATGGTTCCCTCTGTTCGCGGGGCCCGCATCCGGAACCGGGCGCACCGTCTTGACGGTCGCGATCGTGCTGGCCGTCATGGTGCTGCCCATCATCACGGCGCTGTGCCGCGAAGTGTTCGTGCAGACGCCCACCCTCCACCAGGAGGCCGCCTACGCGCTCGGCGCCACGTGGTGGGAGATGGTGCGGATGACCGTCTTCCCATACGCGCGCTCGGGCATCATTTCGGCGTCGATGCTCGGCCTCGGGCGCGCGCTCGGCGAGACGATGGCGGTCGCCATGGTGCTGTCGCCGTCGGCCATCATCAGCTTCGCGGTGATTCAGAGCGAAAACCCCTCGACCATCGCCGCAAACATCGCGCTGAACTTCCCCGAGTCGGCCGGCATTCAGGTGAACGCCCTGATCGCGACCGGCCTCGTGTTGTTCGTCATCACCCTCGTCGTCAACTCGGTGGCCCGCTGGATCGTGAGCCGCCACGAGCGATCGCTGGAGTCGCGATGACTCAGACCGCCCCCCGCCCCACGGTGTCCAGCCGCTCGGCCGGCGCCCCCATCGACGCGGCCAACTCCTACGTGTCGGGCCGCCTGCCCCGCTGGGCCGCCCCCGGGCTGACCGCCGCGTGCCTCGGCGGCGCGATCACCGTCATGGCTCTCCTCGCCGCGGCGGGCGCGATCGCCGAGTTCTCACTCGTGCTCGCCATCGCGATCGGAACCATCGCGTCGATCGTGCTCGTCACCGCCATCTCGCTCATGGCCGAAGGTCGCCGCGCCGCCACCAACCGCTTCATGATCGCCCTCGTCATCTCGGCGTTCGTGCTGGCGCTGCTGCCGCTCGTCTCAGTGCTGTCGACGGTGCTCGTCAACGGCTCTGCGCGCTTCGACCTCGAATTCTTCACCTGGTCGATGCGGTCCGTCATCGGCGAGGGTGGAGGCGCGCTGCACGCCATCGTCGGCACCCTGCAGATCACCGCGTGGGCCACCCTCATCTCGGTGCCCATCGGCCTGTTCGCCGCGATCTACCTCGTCGAATACGGCCGCGGGCCCCTCGCCCGAGCGATCACGTTCTTCGTCGACGTCATGACGGGCATCCCGTCGATCGTGGCCGGACTGTTCGCCTACGCGCTGTTCGTGCTCATCTTCGGTGAGGGTGTGCGCATGGGCTTCGCGGGCTCGGTCGCGCTGAGCGTGCTGATGATCCCGGTCGTCGTGCGCTCGAGCGAAGAGATGCTGAAGCTCGTGCCCGACGAGTTGCGCGAGGCGGCGTACGCGCTCGGCGTGCCGAAGTGGCTCACGATCGCCAAGGTCGTCCTGCCGACGGCGGCCGCCGGCATCATCACCGGCATCACGTTGGCCATCGCCCGCGTCATCGGCGAGACGGCGCCGTTGCTCATCGTCGCCGGCTTCACCTCGAGCATGAACTACACCGTGTTCAGCGAGCGCATGCAGTCGCTGCCGGTGTTCGTGTACACGCAGTACGCCAACCCCGGAAGCGACGTCGAGTTCTACCTCGAGCGGGCCTGGGCCGGGGCGCTCACGCTCATCATCATCGTCATGGCGCTGAACCTCATCGCCCGCCTGATCACCCGCCTATTTCAGCCGAAAGTCGGGCGCTAACGCGCTCCGGGCATCCATTCGTCACATTTTCGCCACCGAACGCCAAAGGAACCCCGTGTCGAAGCGCATCGAAGTTCGCGACCTGAATGTCTACTACGGCTCGTTCAAGGCCGTCGAGGACGTCACCCTCACCATCGAGCCCCGCAGCGTCACCGCCTTCATCGGGCCGTCGGGCTGCGGCAAGTCGACCTTCTTGCGCACGCTGAACCGGATGCACGAGGTCATTCCCGGGGCACGCGTCGAGGGTGAGGTGCTGGTCGACGGCAACAACCTGTACGGCAAGGGCGTTGACCCCGTGCTCGTGCGCCGGCAGGTGGGCATGGTGTTCCAGCGGCCGAACCCATTCCCGACCATGTCGATCGCCGACAACGTGCTCGCGGGCGTCAAGCTCAACAACCGCCGCATCGCGAAGTCCGACGCCGAGGCGCTCGTCGAGACGTCACTGCGCGGCGCGAACCTCTGGAACGAGGTGAAGGACCGCCTCGACCGCCCCGGCTCGTCGCTGTCGGGCGGTCAGCAGCAGCGGCTGTGCATCGCGCGGGCCATCGCGGTCGAACCCGAGGTGATTCTGATGGACGAGCCGTGCTCGGCGCTCGACCCCATCTCGACGCTCGCAATCGAGGACCTCATCGAAGAGCTGAAGACCGAGTACACGATCGTCATCGTCACCCACAACATGCAGCAGGCGTCGCGCGTGAGCGACAAGACGGCGTTCTTCACCATCGCGGGAACGGGTAAGCCCGGCAAGCTCATCGAGTACGACGAGACGGCGACGATCTTCTCGAACCCGTCGGTCAAGGCGACCGAAGACTACGTCTCCGGCAAGTTCGGGTAGTCGGCGGTCGGAACCGCAGCGGGGCGCGGTCGCGGCAGGCTCGGGGGCAGGGTTTCCCTGTCGTTCACTCGCCGTTCATCGGAACTGGTCACTGTGGTCACACGGCGCTCTTAGCGTCGGGGGCTGGATCACCCACCCGGGGGATCCGAACCCCCTGATCACATCCCCGAAGGGACCACAGTGAACATCAAGCGTGCGGGCAGCTTTACCGCCCTTCTCGCCGCCGGAGCTCTCGTGCTCACCGGCTGCGCAACCAACGAAAGTGACGAGCCGACCACTCCGGCCGAGCCGGGCGCCGAGGCCCCCGCGGGCCTCTCGGGCACCCTCGTCGGCGCGGGCGCGTCGTCGATCGGCGCCGCCATGGAGGGCTGGATCGCCGAGTTCCAGACCGCCAACCCCGACGTGACCGTCAACTACGACCCGAGCGGGTCGGGCGCGGGTCGCGAGACCTTTGCCGGCGGCGGCTCGGCCTTCGCGGGCTCGGACCGCGCGTTCCGCACCACCGAGCTCGAGGAGATCACCTTCGAGGCCTGCGCCCCCGACAGCGGCATCGTGCAGCTGCCCGTCTACATCTCGCCGATCGCCGTGATCTTCAACGTTGACGGTATCGAGTCGCTCAACATGGACGCCGACACCATCGCCGGTATCTTCGCGGGCGAGATCACCAACTGGAACGACGAGGCCATCGCGTCGCAGAACGAGGGCGTCGACCTGCCCGACCTGCGCATCACGCCCGTCAACCGTTCCGACTCGTCGGGCACCACGGAGAACTTCGTCGACTACCTCGCCCAGGCCGCCCCCGACGTGTGGACCTTCGAGGTCAGCGGCGACTGGCCGACCGAACTCGCCGCTGGCGAGGCCGCCCAGGGCACCTCGGGTGTCGTCGACGCCGTCACCAACGGTACGGGCACCATCGGTTACGCCGACGCCTCGCGCGCCGGTGGCCTCGGCCAGGTGTCGGTGCTCGTTGGTGACACCTACGTTCCGTTCTCGCCCGAGGCCGCCGCGGCCGTCGTCGACGACTCGGAGCTGCAGGAGGGTCGCGCCGACTTCGACCTCACCTTCGACCTGAACCGCAACACGGCTGACTCGGGCGCCTACCCGATCGTGCTCGTTGCCTACCTGATCACCTGCGAGACCTTCGCGGACTCGGCGCAGGCCGAGCTGACGCAGGCCTTCCTGCGCTACGTCGCCAGCGACGCCGGTCAGGCGAACGCGGCAGAGAACGCGGGCTCGGCCCCGATCTCGGCCACGCTCTCGGGCCAGGTCAACGCGGCGATCGACGTCATCTCCTAGTCGATAGCCCTGAGCCGGGGTGGGCACTGCCTCACGGCAGCGTCCACCCCGGCACCACATCTCCACGGAACCACCGTCGTAACGACACACTGCACTACCCGCCCTGCATCACCCACCCGGAAGCGAGCGCATGACCGCAACGGCCACGCCCCCCACCGCCGCTGAGAGCCCCCGCGCCTATCAACGCCTGGGTGACCGCGTCTTTTCGAAGTCGGCACTCATCGCCGGCTCTCTGATTCTCGTCATCCTCGCTGCCGTCGCCATCTTCCTAGTCGCTCAGAGCCTTCCCGCTCTCGTTGCCGACCCGAATGACTTCATCGGCCGCCCCGACAGCTTCTGGGCCTACGTGTGGCCGCTCGTCTTCGGAACCCTCTGGTCGGCGTCGCTGGCCCTGCTCATGGCTTTGCCGCTCGCGATCGGGATCGCGCTGTTCATCTCGCACTACGCGCCGCGTCGGCTTGCGCAGGCGCTCGGCTACATCATCGACCTGCTCGCCGCTGTGCCCAGCGTCGTCTACGGACTCTGGGGCATCGGCGTTCTTGCCCCGGCCGTGCAGCCCCTGTACACGTGGTTGACGGAGAACCTCGGCTGGATTCCGCTCTTTGCCCCGCCCGCGTCGGGCACGGGTCGGACGATTCTCACCGCCGCGATCGTGCTCGGTGTCATGATCCTGCCGGTCATGACGGCCATCTGTCGCGAGGTCTTCCTGCAAACCCCCGTTCTGCACGAGGAGGCCGCGCTGGCGCTCGGCGCAACGCGCTGGGAAATGATTCGCATGGCGGTGTTGCCCTTCGGCCGCCCCGGCATCGTCTCCGGAGCGATGCTCGGCCTCGGACGTGCGCTCGGCGAAACGATGGCCGTGGCCATGGTTCTGTCACCGGCCGCGGTCGTGTCGTTCGCGGTTCTGCAGTCGCGTAACCCCTCGACGATCGCCGCGAACATCGCGCTCAGCTTCCCCGAGTCGTACGGGGTCAACGTCAACCTCCTGATCGCGACGGGCCTCGTCCTCTTCGTGATCACCCTCATCGTGAACTCGATTGCCCGCTGGGTGGTCAACCGTCGCAAAGACTTCTCGGGAGCGAACTGACATGGCCATCGACAGCACTCCCGCGCTCCTGCGCACCTCGACGCCGGCGAACATTCACGACCACGGACGCCTCAATCGCCGCACGCCGTGGACGATCCTCGGGCTGAGCCTCGCGGCTGGGTTCGGCGTTGCGGCGTTCCTCGGCTCCGTCGGCGCGACGGACGGCCTCAGCCTGACCCTCGCTCTTGCCCTCGGCACCGTGCTGTACGTCGTCATGATCACCCTGATCAGCCGACAGATCGAAGGAACGCGGCAGGCCACGGACCGCTTCGTTACGGCGATGGTGACGATCGCATTCACGGTCGCGATCATCCCGCTCATTTCCCTGCTCTTCACCGTCGTCACCCGCGGCGCTGCCCGATTCGACATTCAGTTCTTCTCCGAGTCGATGCGCAACGTTGTCGGCGAAGGCGGCGGCGCCGCTCACGCCATCGTCGGCACGCTGCTCATGACCGGCACTGCGGCGATCATCTCCATCCCGATCGGCCTGATGACCGCGATCTACCTCGTGGAATACGGGCGCGGCCCGCTCGCCCGGGCGATCACGTTCTTCGTCGACGTCATGACGGGCATCCCCTCCATCGTCGCCGGCCTGTTCGCCTTCGCACTGTTCGCCCTCGTCTTCGGACCGGGTGTTCGCATGGGCTTCGCCGGCTCGATCGCGCTCAGCGTGCTGATGATTCCTGTCGTCGTGCGCTCCTGCGAGGAGATGCTGCGCATCGTGCCCAACGAATTGCGCGAGGCGTCGTACGCCCTCGGGGTACCCAAGTGGCTCACGGTGCTGAAGGTCGTCTTGCCGACCTCCATCGCCGGCATCACGACGGGCATCATGATCGCCATTGCCCGAGTCATCGGCGAGACGGCCCCGCTGCTGATTGTTGCGGGCTTCACCGCGAGCATGAACTACGACATGTTCAACGACCGCATGCAGTCGCTGCCCGTGTTCGTCTTCACCTCCTACGCCAACCAGGGTGTCGACAGCCAGGCCTTCCTCGACCGCGCCTGGGCCGGCGCGCTCACCCTGATTCTCATCGTCATGGTGCTCAACCTGACTGCCCGACTCATCGCCCGCCTCTTCGCGCCGAAGCTCGGCCGCTGACCCCCCGAGAAGAAAGTTCACCCGTGTCTAAGCGCATCGAAGTCCGCGACCTCAACGTCTACTACGGCAAGTTCAAGGCCGTAGAGGATGTCAGCCTCACCATTGAGCCCCGCAGCGTGACAGCCTTCATCGGGCCGTCAGGATGCGGAAAGTCGACGTTCATCCGCACGCTGAACCGCATGCACGAGGTGATTCCCGGCGCCTACGTCGAAGGTGAGGTGCTCGTGGACGGCGACAACCTGTACGGCGCGGGCATCGACCCCGTGCTCGTTCGTCGCCAGGTGGGCATGGTGTTCCAGCGCCCCAACCCGTTCCCAACGATGTCGATCGCCGACAACGTGCTCGCCGGCGTGAAGCTCAACAACCGCCGCATCTCGAAGTCGGACGCTGACGACCTCGTCGAAAAGTCCCTCCAGGGCGCGAACCTCTGGAACGAGGTCAAAGATCGCCTCGACCGGCCCGGCTCGTCGCTCTCGGGCGGCCAGCAGCAGCGCCTGTGCATCGCCCGGGCGATCGCCGTCGAGCCGGAGGTCATTCTCATGGACGAGCCCTGCTCAGCCCTCGACCCCATCTCGACCCTCGCCATCGAAGACCTCATCGAGGAACTGAAGCGTGACTACACGATCGTCATCGTCACGCACAACATGCAGCAGGCCTCACGGGTGAGCGACCGGACGGCGTTCTTCACCATCGCCGGCACCGGTATGCCGGGCACGCTCATCGAGTACGACGACACCTCGGTGATCTTCTCGAACCCGTCGGTCAAGGCGACGGAGGACTACGTCTCGGGCAAGTTCGGGTGAGCCCGCAGACCCAGGATGCTCCCCGCGCCGCCCAGGGACCGCGCGCGTTTCGGCGCGTGGCCGGCACGACCGCCCTCCGGGTGCTGTGCCGTGACACCGACCGGCAGTTGATCGCCGCCGGAGTCGACTATGTGGCGCACCGCGACGCCGCAGAGTTGCTTGTCGCGCTCGCGAGCGACGCTCCCGACGTCGTGCTGACACCCGCCGAGCCGACTGGGGTGGAGCTCGACGCACTCATCAATACCGTGCACCAGTGGGCGAACGTGCCCGTCGTCGTGGCGATCGACGCGGCAGCGACCAGCAACATTGACGCTGCTCGCGCGCTCGACGCAGGCGCCAACGCTCTCTTGCCAACGCCCTTTACGGCCGAGGAATTGCGTCGCTGCCTCATGGGCCTCGGGCTGCCGAGCTCACCCCACGCGCCCGCCGTCATCGTCGGCGACCTGCACATCGACACCGCCGCCCACATGGTCAGCTACGACGGCGTCGACGTGCGCCTCACCCACCGCGAGTTCTCGATGCTGCACACGATCGCCGCCCGCGCCCCGCGCCTCGTGTCGCCGCAGGACCTGGCGCGCCAGTTCTCGCCCGACGTCGACCCCGAGGCGGGGGCGCGGGCGGTGCGCGTCATGATCGGGTCGATCCGCGCGAAGCTGGGCGCAGCATCCGAGCGGGGGCTGTCGCCCATCGAAACCGTGCGCGGCGTCGGGTACCGGGTGCGGGTCGACTAAGCCCTACGCAGACTCGGTGACGATCGCGACGATCGGGTCGCTCGTCGGCTGCGGGCTACCCGACGCGGGCTCGACCGTCACGCCGACGATCGTTCCGGCGACGAACTCGCCCTCAAGCACCTGCACGGTCTGCCCGTCGGCGTCGACCGTGAACAGGCCGGCCGGCGAGATCTGGTCGCCCGTGATGTACCAGAGCGCATACGCCTCGTCGTCGGAGAGCGTCGCGAGGCCGTCGAACACCATCACCGACAGCCCGAGTGACTCGGAGCTCACGAGGCTCGCCGTCGCACCACCGGCGACCTCGCTCGAGGCGACCGTCGCATCGGGAGCGGCGACCACCTGCGCCAGCACCTGCTGGTTGACCGAACTCGGGCGCACCAGATCGGCGGCGAAGGCTCCGGCGAAGAACAGGACGACGGCGGCCGCGGCAGCCGCGACAATCGTCGCCGGGCGGGCGAACCACCGCATACGGGCCTTGTCGGCGGCGAGACCGCTCATCGGGATCGGCGCAGGAGTCTCCGTTGCCGGCTCCGCACCGGCCAGGGTGTGAGCGGGCGCCAACTGGGCCGGGTCGACCGGGGCGGCGTGGGCCGCGATCTGCGCGCCCGCGTCTTCGCGCGGCAACTGCGGCGTCGCCGCCAGCTGCGCCATGACCGACTGCTTCAGACCCGGCGACGGGGCGACGGGAGCGGTGGCCGCTCCGAGCATCCCCGTTGCCTCGCGCAGCGACTCGACCTCGCGCTGCAGTTCGGGTGAGAGCGCCAGCACCAACGCGAACGCGGCTGCTTCGTCGGCGTCGAGCGCGCCCAGCGCGTAGGCGGCAGCGGTCTCGAGCTGCTCGTTCGACAACGAACTCATGACGCCACCCCCAATTCTGTGCGAAGGCGTATCAGCCCATCGCGCAGTCGTGTCTTGACTGTTCCGAGCGGAATGTTCAGCATCTCGGCCACCTCGCTCTGCGTGTAGCCGCCGTAGTAGGCGAGCTCGACGGCCTGCCGTTGCAGGTCGCTCAACCTCGCCATCGCCTTCTCCACTCGCTTGTGTTCGATGCTGATCTCGACCGTCTCCGACACTGTGTCGACGTCTCGGCCGAGATCGCGGATGCCGATCTTGGTGTCCCGATCGCGGCTCGCCTGAGCGCTGCGCACCCGGTCGATCGCGCGTCGGTGAGCCATCGTGAGCATCCACGTCACCGCTTTCCCCCTATTCGGATCGAAGTGCGAAGCGGTTTGCCACACCTCGAGGAGAACTTCCTGCACGACCTCCTCCGACTGCGCGTGGTCTTTGAGCACGTGCCGCACGAGACCCAGCATGCGCGGGGCGATGAGGTCGTAGAGGTCGCTGAACGCGCGCTGGTCGCCGGAAGCTGTGCGCGTCAGCAGGGCGGTCGCCTCGTCGGCTGCGGGCGGCGTCGCGTCGTCGGTCGCCACCTCTGGTTCTGGATGCACGGCTCCAGCATTCCAGGTCGACGCCGCTTCGGGTGCGTAATCGCTGAGAACGCGGCGGATGCTCGGCCCTGGGGCGGGCTGAACTCGAGCCGGTTCGCGCACTTCGTGCCGGCGTGACGGCGCACAGTGTGCGCAAACCGGCTCGAGTTCACGCGGCGTGCGCCCAGGGCACGCGGAAACGCCGGGCGGGAATGCAGTCCCGCCCGGCGGCTCCGGGTTCACCTAGTTGGAGGAACAACTCTGGTGAGGAGTCGGCCCTTACTGCAGGCCGAGGTTCGCCGCGATGCCGCCGGCGAGAGCGTTGGCGGTCATCGGCATGTGGCTAGCGGCCTCCTTGAGCAGGTCGAAGTAGGCCGGGTCGCCCGCGATGTTCGCGTCGATCGCCGCAAGCAGCGTCGTGGCGTGCATCTCGAGCTCAGCCTGAACGGCCTCGGCCGGCAGCTCGGGAACGACCGAGTTGATCAGCTCACCGAACGACACGGCGTAGGCACCCAGGTCCGCGACCGCCTGGTCGGCGAGTTCCTGGTCGCCGGTCGCCTGGCCGAGCGTGTAGTTCACGAAGAACGGGATGTGCGAGCGCCACGAGTCAAGGAACGGCTGCTCGGCGTCGGGGTAGGCCGAGCCGACGAGCGCGGCAACCTCGACCGAGTTCTCGTCAAGCGCCGCGACGGCCGCCTGAACGGCCGGGGTCTCGAGGTCGCCGCCGTCGGCAAGCGCCTGGTTGATCGCGGCACCGGCGAGGTACACGTGGTCGGCGAGCAGGGCGGTCAGCGCGGCGCGGAGGTTCGCCCCGTCGCTGTTGACCGTGTCGATCATGGGAGCGTCGGCCTCGGGGGCCGGCTGCTCCATCGTGGGCTCATCGGCCGGAGCCTCCGCCTCGGCGGCGCAGCCGGTCAAAACGAGGGCGGCGGCGAGGCCGAGGCCAGCGAATGCAGTTACCTTGCGCATGGTGCGTATCTCCTTGTGTGTGGTGGAACTGTGTGGTGAGCCGGGAGGTGATCCGTGCATCCCGCTAGCCGGCCGCCTCGACGATGACGGAACCGTTCATCGTGAGGTGCGGTTCGCAGAAGTACGGGTACTCCCCCGGTTCGGTGAATGTGAAGGAGAAGGTGTCCCCCTCTTCCCCCGCCCGCGCGAGCGCGTGACGGAACATGCCATCGGCCTCCTGGCTGCCGCGGAGACCGGTGGTCTCGTTGACGTCCCCCCAGGCGCCGGAGGTGATCGTGTGACCGATCCCTTCGGCGTTGCGCCAGGTCACCGTCGTTCCGACCGGCACCGTGATCGTCTGCGGGGTGAACCGCAGGCCGATCGTGATGACCTCGTCGGGGCCGGGCTCGGCCGGAACAGCCGGCTCGGCGTCGTCGGTGGCGTTCGTCTCGTCGCTCTGCGCGTCGGGGGCGATGGATGCACTCGGATCGGCGGTTGGGGAGGTCGCGGATGCGCATCCCGTCGCCCCGAGGAGTGCGGCCAGCGTCGCCGCGGCGAGCGCCGCACGCACCGGGAAGGTGCGCCGCGCAGTGCGGGAGCCGAACGTGGTCGATGTCATGCCCAGTGTTCGGGGGAGACGGGCATGTGGTTTGGCGCGGATGGGGCCGTAGAGGTGACTCTCAGGTTCGGGGGTGCGGGTCGGGGTGGGTGGCGGTTTGCGGGGCAGCGGGCGGGGTTTGCGGGGCAGCGTGCGGGGTTTGCGGGGCAGCACGCGGGCACAGCGTGCCCGGGCGGCGGGCGCGGGCACGAAAAAGCCGGCCCGCAGAACGCCTCTCGGCGCGAGGCCGCTCGTAGCGGCGAAATTTGGAGCCCGGGGTTACTGCGGACCGGCTGCTCAAGACTAACGGCGGTACGCGCTGGGTTATTCCGCGGACACTCAGGTGCGGGCCGAACTCGGGCGTGTCGGCGTGTGCGGGCGGGCGGGCGGGCGGAGGGTCGCGCGCGCAGCGGTCAGATGCGTCTGAAGCGTGCGGGTTTGCGCATTCCGAGCGGGTTCACGACTGCACGAACTGCGCAAACCCGCACGGTGTGCCATCGCTCCGGCGGTTTGGGGCCGCTGTGGCGCGCGGGAGCCTGATCACGTCGGCCCTGAACCACCGATACGGCTCCAGTTCGGGATGCGCGCGCGTCGACACAAGGATTTGCGCCGAAACACGGCTGACCCGAGGGTTGTCTCGGCGCAAACCCGTGTTTCGGCGAAGGCAGTGCGACACACTTCGCGGGCGAGTGGTGGGTCGGGAGGCGGGCGCGGCAGCGCGGCGGCGCGACGCGCGCAGCCCCGGACTAGTCAAGGGCGGAGCGGCGCTCGAGGGCGGCGCAGGCGGTGAAATCGTCCGCGCTCTCGGCGAGGCGGGATGCTCGCCCCGTCATCACGGCGGCGCGTTCGTCGTCGAGACCCGCATCCGCGTCGTCGGCGAGGTCGGCCGCGCCCGCGGCCGACACCCGACAGAACGCCGCAGCGCGGTCGAGCGCAACAGCGAAATCTCCTGAGTAGGCGCCGCGCAACACCTGGTCGGCGAGCCGGAGAATCTCGTCCGGACCGGTGGGCGCCTCGGCCCCGGCGACGACCACGTGGGCCGACGAGGCGAGCACCTCGGATCCGCGCTGATAAATGAGGGCGGTGCCCCGAGCATCCTGACGAATCATGGCGCGCAGGAGCGACAGGCGCCACAGCGCGCCGGGCAGGGTGCGGGGCCCGGCCTGCGCCCAGAGTTCGGCGAGCGTGTCGAGGCCGTGCTCGTCGGTGTAGGCGACCATGCGCTCGACCACGTCGGCGTCGTCGGCGGCAGCGGTGCGCACGCGGTGCACGAGCGCGCGGGCGCTGTCGTGGGCGATACGCAGCTGCACGGCGGGGTCGAGTCCGCCCTCGTAGGCCTCGAAGAACTCGGAGGGCACACGTGTGGGTCGGTGGGGACGCTCGGCCATGGCCGCCACGCTACCCCCGAGCGCTGGGCGTCGCGGGCCGGTACGCTGGAGGGCGGGCCTCTAGCTCAGTTGGCAGAGCAGCGGACTTTTAATCCGCGGGTCGTCGGTTCGAGCCCGACGGGGCCCACCACTACCCGACCGTTCGCTTCTACTCGGCGTCGAGGTCGGTCTCGAGCAGCGCGACGAGCTCGTCGAGCGCCTGCTCGGCGCCGTCACCCTCGGCCCGCAGCGTCACGACGGTGCCCTGTGTGGCACCGAGCCCCATGAGCGACAGGATGCTCCCGGCGTTCAGTTCGGGGCCGTCGCCCACCGAGATGGTCACGGCTACGGGCTTTTCCTGCACGGCTTTCACGAAGAGCTTGGCGGGGCGGGCGTGTAGCCCGGAGCTGCTGGCGATGGTGGCCTGGCGTTCTGCCATGGTCGTTCTCCTTCTGTATCGATCGTTCGGGGGATGCGCGGTGCGCGCCCGGCGCGGATCTCACCGGCCGGGCGGCGCCCGCTACGCGGCGACGGTCGCCGGCTGGCTGGTGGCGACGGAATCGTCGACGCGGCGGCCCACCCACTTCTTGAGGGCGATCACGGCGAGCGCCGTCACGATCGTTCCCGCGACCAGTGCGGCGAGGAAGCCCCAGACCGGGCTGATGGCGAAGAGGACGAAGATGCCGCCGTGCGGGGCGAGTGATTCGACCGCGAAGGCCATCGACAGGGCGCCGGTGACGGCGCCGCCGATCATCGAGGCGGGGATGACGCGCAGCGGGTCGGCCGCGGCGAACGGGATGGCGCCCTCACTGATGAACGCGGCTCCGAGCAGCCAGGCGGCCTTGCCGTTCTCGCGCTCGACGGCCGTGAAGGAGCCCTTCGACAGTACGGTCGAGGCGAGCGCCATCGCGAGCGGCGGCACCATGCCCGCCGCCATGACGGCACCCATGATGAGGTACGGGGTCGAGTTGTCGAGCGAGGCCGAGGCAAGGCCCGCGGTGGCGAAGGCGTAGGCAACCTTGTTGACCGGGCCACCGAGGTCGAAGCACATCATGAGGCCGAGAATGACGCCGACGAGCACGATGCCTGAGGTGCCGGCGAGACCGTTGAGCCAGTTTGTGAGGCCCTCCATGAGCGCGGCGATCGGGCGACCGAGAACGAGCACCATGAGACCGGAGGCGACGATCGACGCGATGAGCGGGATGATCACGACCGGCATGAGGCCGCGAAGCCAGCGCGGCGCGGGCAGGCGCGTGAGCCACAGGGCGACGAAACCGGCGAGCAGTCCCCCAATGATGCCGCCGATGAAGCCGGCGTTCATGATGACGGCGACGGCTCCCGCGACGAATCCGGGGGCGATACCGGGCCGGTCGGCGATCGCGAAGGCAATGTACCCGGCGAGGGCCGAGACGAGGAAGCCCATCGAGGTCGCGCCGATCATGAAGGCAACCGACCCGAGGTAGAGACCGAGCGAGCCGAGGAGGAGGTCCTCGCCACCCGCGGGCAGGTTCCACAGCGAGTTGTCGATGATGATCGTCGCCGCGTTCTCGGTGACTTCGTACCCCGCGAGCAGGAAGCCGAGGGCGATGAGGAGGCCACCGCCCGCGACGAACGGAATCATGTAGCTGACGCCCGTCAGCAGGATGCGCTGAATGCGTCGCCCCGCCGACTCCGTGCGCGCTGTGGTTGCGCTGGCGGCCGCCTCGGCCGAACCGCTCACGCGCTCGGCGGCCGGATCACCGGCAGCAGCGATGGCGGCTTCGATGAGCTGACGTGGCTGCTCGATGCCACGCTTGACGCCGGCGCGGATGACGGGCTTGCCGGCGAAGCGCTGCGGCTCGCGCACGTCCACGTCGGTCGCGAAGATGACGGCGTCTGCGGCGCTGATGACGTCCTGCGGCAGTGCTTGGTAGCCGCTCGAGCCCTGCGGCTCGACGACGAGATCGACACCGTTGGCTTTACCGGCGGCGGTGAGCGCGTCGGCGGCCATGAAGGTGTGGGCGATGCCGGTCGCGCACGCGGTCACTGCAACGATGCGGGCGGGCCGGCCGTCGATATCGTGCGCGGACCCAGCGTGAGCGGATGCGGCGGTCGCGCTGTGCGCATCCGGTGCAGCGGACGGGGCTGCGTGCTTTCCCGTGCCGCCCTCGGGCGTCGTGGCGGGCTCGGCCTCGCCGATCGCCTCGAGGACGAGCTGGACGACGTCTGCCTCGGTGGTGGCGGCACGGAGCCCGGAGGTGAATTCCTCCTGCATGAGGTGGCGCGCGAGCTTCGAGAGCACGGCGAGGTGGGCCTCGGGTGCGTCTGCCGGTGCCGCGATGAGGAAGACGAGGTCGGCGGGCCCATCGGGAGCCCCAAAGTCGACGCCGGGAGCGAGTCGGGCGAAGGCGAGAGCGGGCTCCGTGACGGCAGACGACTTGGCGTGTGGGATGGCGATACCGCCGGGCAGGCCGGTCTCGTCCTGTTCCTCACGTGCCCAGGCGTCGGCGAAGAGGGCGTCGGCGTCGGTCGCGCGGCCCTCGGCCACGACGCGCGCGGCGAGGGCGCGGATGACGGCGGCCTTATCGGGCCCGAGGTCAGCGTCGAGGCTGACGAGCTGCGGGGTGATGGTCGGTGACATGGTGACCTCCATTGGTCGGGGTGATCGGGATGGTGGTGGTGGCGGTAGCGCAGCTACTCGGTGAGGGTGACGACCGGAAGGTCGTCGGTGGGCAGATCGTGGGGTGCGGGGAGCTGAGTTCCGGGAAGGGATGCGGCGGCCGCGCCATAGCGGATCGCATGCGTCAGGCGGTCGGCGGGGGGCGCATCCGCCGATTCGGCCAGCAGGTAGCCGGCGAGCGAACTGTCGCCCGCGCCGACGGTGCTGGCGACGCGGATGCGCGGGGCCGGGGCCGCCCACGCGCTGTCGGCGGTCACGAGGAGCGCACCGCGGGAGCCGAGCGTGACGAGGGCCGCCGCGACGCGCGACGGGACGAGGCGGCGGGCTACGCCGAGGACGGCGGAGTGCAGGGCCGTCGTGTCGGCGCTCGCGGCGTCCGTGCCGGCGGCGTCGGTGCTGGCAGTCTCCGTGCCCGCAGTGCCGGCGCCCGCGAGGTCGACACCGGCGAGGTCGACCCCGGCCAGCTCGGCGAGCTCCTCGTCGTTCGGCTTGATGAGGTCGGGGTGGCCGTGCTCGACGACCGCCCGCAGAGCATCGCCCGAGGTGTCGACGGCGATGCGCGGGGCGGCGTCACCGTGCGCGCGGCGCACAGCATCGATCACGCGCACGTAGAAGTCGTCTCCCGCTCCGGGAGGAACCGACCCCGCGAGCACGAGCCAGCGCGCGCCGACCGTCGCGTCGACGACGGCGGCGATGAGCGCCTCGGCCTCGGTCGGGGCGAGCGTCGAGCCGGGCAGGTTGAGCTTCGTGGTTTCGCCGGCCGGGTCGGTGATGGTGAGGTTGGCGCGCGCGGTCCCGCGTACGGAGACCGGCCGGGTCTCGAGCCGGGTCGCCTGCAAGGGCACGCGGTAGGGGTCGGCCTCCGACAGCGGCAGCACTGCGAGGGTCGCGTGACCGGCCGCGGCGACCGCCCGCGAGACGTTGATGCCTTTGCCGCCGGCATCCTCACGGGCCGACTGTGCCGCCTGCACCTCGCCGGGCTGCAGCGGGGCGTCGAGCGCGATCGTGCGATCGAGCGACGGGTTCGCCGTGAGGGTGACGATCATGCCTGCCACACCTCCACCCCGGCGTCGGCGAGCGCTGCGGCGAGTGTGGCGTCGGGGACCCCATCGGTCACGAGCACGTCGATGTCGGCGAGGTCGGCAAAGCCAACAAGCAACTCGCGACCGAGCTTCTCGGCGTCGGCGACGACGACGACTCGGCGAGCAGCATGCACGATCGCGCGCTTGACGGCCGCCTCGTCGGGGTCGGGCGTGCTGAGCCCGAACTCGCTCGAGACGCCGTTCGTGCCCACGAACGCGACGTCCGGCCGCAACCCCTCGATGGCCCGCACGGTCTCCGCCCCCACGGCAGCCGCGGTCAGGCCGCGCACGCGGCCGCCGATGACGGTGAGCGACCCCACCGGACTGGCGACGAGGTCAGCCGCGAGGTCGTGGGCGAGCGTGAGCGCGTGCGTCACGACATCGACCGGCGTCTCGGATGCGCGGCGCACCAACTGCGTCGCCACGGCCGCCGTCGTGGTCCCGGCATCCAGGTAGACCGAGCCCCGGAAATCTTCGCCGAGCACGTCGAGAGCACAACGGGCGATCGCGGACTTTGCGGACGCCTGGTGGTCTTGCCGCTCGGTGAGCGAGGGCTCGAGCGTGCTCGCACGATCCCGCGGAACGGCACCCCCGTGCACGCGCCGCAGGATTCCCGCACCGTCCAGCGCGGCGAGATCCCGTCGGATGGTCTCCGTTGTGACGTCGAAGCGGCGAGCAAGTTCGACGACGGCGACGCGGCCCTCGTCTGTCAGCAGCGTGGTGATGATCTGCTGGCGCTCCGTTGCGTACATGCGGTAACCCTCCGATGGATTTCCCACACGTTACAACACATTCCCACACAAAACAATAGTTTGTGACGAGTGCTAGCCAGGTGAGGTCGGCGCGAGCCGATAGAGCACCTCGGGCCGCCCGCGGCGCCCGTATCGATGCGACACGTCCACCTGTGCGGTCGAGACGAGGAGGTCCAGGTAGCGCCGCGCGGTCGCGCGGGACATGCCGCAGGCTTGCGCGATCTCGACCGCGGTGTGCGGATGCACGGGGTGAAGCGCCGTCTGCACCGCCTCCAGCGTCGTGCGCGATATGCCCTTCGGCAGGTCCGGCGTCGTCGCGCCCGCGGGAGACGATCGAGGGGCCGGCTGCGTCGCGACGCCGACGGTCGACGTGCCGCCGAGGCGGAGCATCCGGTCGATCTCTCCCTGCCCCAAAGGAATCTGCCTCTCCTCCGAGGCTTCAGCCGCGCGTCCGTCGCGGTAGGCGACGAGCCTCTGGGCGAGGGCTTCCGCCGTGAACGGCTTGGCGAGATACCCGATGACGCGGGCGGACAGAGCCTGGCGCACCGTGAGCCGATCACGGGCGGAGCTGATGACGAGCACGTCGACCTCTGCCCCGGCGCCCGAGCGCAGGCGGTGTAGCACCTCGATGCCGCTGAAGTCGGGCAGGTTCATGTCGAGCAGCACGAGGTCGACATCGCCGCGCGCGGCGAACTCCGCGGCGGCCTCGCCGTGCCCAACCGCCCCCACGAGGTGAAAGCCGTCGATATCTGCGATGTAGCCAGCGTGAAGGCGGCGCACATCCGCGTCGTCGTCGACGATGAGGGTCTTGATCGGGCCGCTCGCGCTCATCGCGAAGCCCCCGCGCGGCTGAGCAAAGGGGGCAGCTCGACCGTGAACCGCGCGCCGCCCAGCGTCGAGCGCCCGACCTCGACCGTGCCTCCACGACTGCTCACGATGCGGCGCACCAGGTCGAGCCCGACGCCCCGGCCCGCGCCCGTGACATCGGGCTTGGTCGTGACGCCGCGATCGAAGATGCGAGACGCGACCGCAGCATCCACCCCCGGCCCGTCATCGTCGATCGTCGTCGCGTCGACGGCCGTGAGCGGGTCGACGGTCAACTCTGCCCCCAGCTCGGCAAGCTCTGCCTCGAGCGCGGTCAGCAGGGCGCGCAGGGTCGGGTCAGCGATGTCAGCGCCCGCCCCGCCCTCCCCGACGATCGGCACGATGCGGCCGAGGTACTCAAGCGCTGGCTGCGACTCACCCTGCGCGACGAGCCCGCGCACGACGTGAAGCTGGGTACGGAACTCGTGGGTCTGCTCGCGCAGAGCGCCCGCGATACGCTCCTGCACCGCGAGCTCGGTCACCTGGGTCTCGAGGCGCCGCAGCCGACGGTTGAGCACGCTCGTCAGCAGAGCGCTCGCGATGCAGCCGAGCAGCACCGAGCCGAGCACGAACGGGAGCAGGCCCGCGATGGCCGTCTCGAAGTCGCGAGCGATCTCCCGCTCCAGAATGCCCACCGAGGCGATGCCGACGATCGCGTCGCCGGAGCGGATGGGCACCTTGGCGCGCAGGGTCGGCCCGAGCGTGCCCGTCTCGGTGCCCACGAAGGTCTCGCCCGCCAAGATCGCCGAGGCATCGGTCGAGACGACCTCGCCGCGGGCATCCGGGATCGGATGCGTGATGCGCACTCCGATCTCATCCGTGATCACGACGTAGTCGACGCCCGCGGCCTCCTCAATGAGGTCGGCGAGCGGCTGCAGCTCCGCGGTCGCCGCCTCGCGCGGCAGCAGCAGCGCCGCCGTCACCTGATCGAGCGCGGCCAGGCTCCGGGCGACATCGAGGACGCGCTCCTCCGTCGCCAGGCGGATGCTGCGCTCCTGCAGGGCGATGGCGGTCGCGCTCGTGACGGCCACGACGATCAAGACGACGAGGCACTGCATGAGCAGAATCCCCGCGCGACGCACCCGCCGGCGGGGTGCGGCGATCGTCGGCGCGGGCATGGACACCTCAGCAAGTCGTGAGCACTAAACCTCGATCCACCGATGTGGCGGGGTGAGGAACGGGCGTCGTGACACGGAAATGCCCCTCTGACCGGGAAGAATAGTGATTGTCTAGGCCACTGTTCGAC
>Ga0208490_100201_pt1 | contig 48382 bp, 50 predicted proteins | sample SubbioAug_CSWold_FD_184818 | JGI IMG/M metagenome (GOLD analysis project Ga0208490, IMG submission 184818) | Serpentinite rock and fluid subsurface biosphere microbial communities from McLaughlin Reserve, California, USA - CR11Aug_CSWold (SPAdes) | ecosystem: Environmental > Terrestrial > Deep...
AAGAATTATTAAATCTACTGATTTTTTCCTAGGCTACTAGGCTCTGAGGTCCTATTGCTGTAGTATTATCCGTTTTTTATTCTGAATTCTGACTACTGAATAGTTACAAGCCGCTAGTCCAAGTTGTTCTAGGGATTTCCTAAAATTCTGATAATTCTTCATACTGCATTTGAGGAGGATTTGTTAGTTGCTATAGCGAATAACTTTAATACAACTAGGATAACTTTATTGTGTTACCATTTTTTTAGGGAGGAGTAATTAGATGAAAAAATTAAGAGACAATGTCTACTGGGTAGGTACAACTGACTGGGCTATCAAATACTTTCATGGATTTGGCTATTCAACTCACCGGGGCACTACCTATAATTCCTACATCGTCAAAGATGAAAAAATAGCGTTAATTGATGGAGTTTGGGGCCCCTTCACCGAAGAGTGGCTGGAAAAGATTGCTGAAGTAGTAGATTTGGCGGAAATAGACTATGTTATCTGCAACCATGCGGAAACCGACCATTCCGGCGGATTCGCTACCCTGATGCAAAAAATTCCCCATGCTAAATTTTTTGTTTCAGCCAAAGGCAAAGAGCACGTCTATAAACAGCATCACCAAGAGTGGGACTTCCAAGTGGTAAAGACAGGTGACAAAATCAGTCTGGGCAAAAATGAACTTGTTTTTGTTGAAACTCCCATGCTTCACTGGCCTGATAATATGGTTACCTACCTGACAGGAGAAAACATTCTGTTCTCCAACGATGCCTTTGGCCAGCACTATGCCTCCTCTTCCATTTTTAACGACGAGGTAGACATCACCGAGGTTTACCAGGAGGCAATAAAATATTACGCCAATATATTAACTCCTTTTAGCAAGCTGGTAGTTAAAAAGCTCGATGAAATCCAGGGCTTTAACCTGCCGGTGGAAATGATTGCCCCAAGCCATGGCATTATCTGGCGGGATAACCCCATGCAAATTGTTGAAAAGTACTACCACTGGGCTTCTGAATACGCTGAACCAACTGCGGTGATTTTATACGACACCATGTGGGACAATACAGAAAAAATAGCTCACGCCATTGCTAAAGGCTTAGCTGCTGCTGGGGTGGATTATAAGATGCACCATGTGGTTAAATCTGATAAAAACGATATGATTACTGATGTTTTTAAAGCAAAGGGAGTAATAGTGGGTTCACCCACCATCAACAGCCGTTATTTACCCACAACCGCCCCTGTTCTTGAAGAAATAAGATGTTTGAAATTCGCAGGTAAACTGGGCGCCACCTTTGGTTCCTACGGCTGGAGCGGGGAATCACCAAAACTACTGCAAGAGCATCTGACTGGCTCCAAATTTGAAATCGTTCAGGATGGGCTGGGAATTAAATTTACTCCAACGGAAGAAGAATTGACTAAGTGCTTTGAATTCGGCAAGTCCTTTGGTGAAAGAATACTTGCTGAGTTTGAAAAAAAATAATAGGATAAATCCTCTTGATAAGATAAGAAAAAAGGCTGATATATCATTGATATATCAGCCTTTTTTCACTTCTATGCCATTTGTAAAAACCCTGTCATGAATTCTTAGACTTTGCTTAAAGCTTGCCACACACCGGGAAACTGAAAACCTAATCTCCAAAAGCCCACTCCCCTCAGGCCTTTTTGCTTAGCCAGGTCCACCTTGGCAGCAACTGCCCCGTCGTCCTGATACCAGACCTGATGAACTATATCTCCCTCTTTATAAGTCATGTTACTTTCTCCATATTGGGAATGCCACCGCCCGGTTATTCCCTTTGCTCCTTGCAATGCTCTTACTTGGTGATTAAGAACAACTTTCCCCCGGCCGTTTTCCGGCCAATCATACCCGTATAAAGGTATGCCAAGAACTAGTTGCTCCCTTCTCCAACCTAGGTCGATAGCATAATCCGCCACTTCTCCCATCCACTTTAAAGAGCCCACCGGTCCAGGAGGCCCACCTGACCAGTGAAGATCATAGGACATCAGCAAAGTCCAATCTGTCACTTTAGTTAATGCCTGGTAATCATACCCGTTAAACCAAGTGGTAATTTTCGTTTTTGCCGGTAAAGCCATACTCACTTCTGCCTTTGGCCTTAACAGGTGATAAAGCTCCTCAACCAACTGGGTTAATAGCGCCGCATCTCCCCGGTAATTTTCCAGATTTAGGTGGATTCCCCTTAGGCCATATTGCTCGATAAGCTTTTGGCAGTTCCCCACCAACTGCCTTCTCTTTCCACTATTAGCCAGTATTCCTTCCAGCAGACCACCGCTAAAAGCCCCCTGAACCTGATTTTGTACTACGGGCAGTATTTCTAACCCCTGCTGCTTTAAAGGCAACAGCCCGGAAAAGCCGTTAGGCACTGAAATCAACCCATTTTCATCAAAATTAAATCCCACCACAGCCACGCAGCTAAGCTGTCCGGCAAACTGAAAAACTTCATTATTATCTTTTCCCGACCAGCTGTACGCCATTTTATAAAAAATGCTCATAATTTTTCATTACCACCTTTCTCCATTCCATTTCTACTATAATATGCTGCGAAAGCTGGATAGTGAAATGAAGAAGTATGGTCTGATTCCTAACATCTTACTACCTTACCATCTAACCAATGCCAATAGGTAAAGTCCCAGTAAAATTAATATGCCGCCGCTGAAATAATTGATATGCTGAGTAAAACGCTGTACCTTGGGCAATTTTTTTAGCAGAGCAGTAAATGTTCCCACAATAACTAGGGGCAGGCCGTGACCAATTCCATAAATAAACAGCAATAAACTGCCGTATGCTAAGTCCCCCTGGATAGCCACATAGGTCATTATCACTGCCAGCACCGGGGTAGCACAAGGAGATGCCACCAATCCGAAAAAAAGTCCCATTAAGAAAGCCCCGGGATACCCACTCAACCTTAGCGGCATCTGCTTTAATCCTGGGATATTAAAGCTAAAAACACCTGCTAGGTGTAAACCCATTGTCAAAGCCACCGCTGCCAAAATATAATACCAGCCTGAGCCGATCTGGCCGAATACTTTGCCGAATGAAACAGCTGACAGACCCAAAATAGCGAATGTAGTTGCCAGACCCATTACAAAAGTGGTGGCAAGACTAAATCCTCTGGTCTTGGAAATATCCCCGTACCCCCCAATGTAGCCTACCATTACCGGCATCATTGATAATATGCAGGGACTGAAGCTTGTAACCAGCCCGCCAAAAAATATAATAACAATAGTAAGAATCGACTTGCCTTCTATAGCCGCTGGGATAGTAACGGTAAAAAAAGTTTCCAGCATATTAACCTCCATCAGTAAAACTTCATTGGGCCAATAAATCTAGTATTCTGTTTTCCAATTGTTCAAAGGATTTAACGCCTACGTCTTCAGCAATTATTTCCCCATGTCTATTTAGGTAAAAGAAAGCAGGAATGGAGTACACCCCAAAATCCCCTACCATTTTTCTACCCTCTGTCAAATTATCAACGTCAACGATAATGAAAACTATTTTCTTATCGTACTTTTCCTCTAGAGCCAATATCACGGGCTCCATATTGACACAGCCCGGTCACCAGGAGGCGTAAAACTCTAAAAAGATTGGCTTGCCATCTGCCAGTGCCTGCTGGTAGGCAGTATATGGAAAAGGTGTAACCGCAAATTCCCGTTTAGGCATAAGTAGTGGCTTAGCTAATACTGCAACAACAGCGACTAAAACAACTAGCAGAACTATTTTTTTTCCGATTGAGCTCATTTAACAACCCTCCCTTCATCGCTATTACTATTATTTGTTTACACTATTTTATCATAATTATCTAATAACATATGTGATATTTTTATAAATATCTGCTTTTATTAATAATTTTACCAGTTAATTTCAACTAAAAAAACTCTAAACATAACCCTTGCTTTAACTTTTGCTTAATGCTATAATCTATTTTAATATCATATTTTTAATGTGATGATAAGGAAAAGTAGGTTAGCTCCATATTTCCAGGAAGAAGGTGTCATCGACTGGAAGCACCTTTAAATAATGACTAATTGAAGTTCTCCTTTGAACTGCAAGCTGAATTCCTAACTACCATTTCAGGGTATGGATATTAGGCACGCCGGTCTCTTCTACCGTTAATAAGAAGCGGGTATGGGCTGATTTCTAAAGCAGGAACTTTTATTTTGTGGCCACAGTTTCTCTTGTAGAAAATGAGTAGTACTTTGATTCGAGGTGGGCTAATTTATGTTAGCCAACTAGGGTGGTACCGCGAGAGCTTTTTCAGCTCCTCGTCCCTATATGGGATGAGGAGCTTTTATTTTGCTCATTTTCCCATGGTATGATTATATGAATCAGCTAATAATTTTATCCAAGGAGGAAAATAAAGATGATTGTAGTTATGGGCGTGGATTCAAAAAATGAAGAAATTGAAGCAGTTAAAAATAAATTGGAGAATGTGGGATTTAAAACTCATCTTATTTACGGGGTGGAGCGAATTGTCATAGGTGCTGTAGGTGATAAAAGGTTCCTTCCCTCCCTTAGTCTTGAACTGATGGCCGGTGTTAAAAAAATTGTGCACATTATGAATCCTTATAAGCTAGTGAGCAAGGAAGTAAAGGAAGAAACTATCATCAAGGTAGGCTCAGCCACTATTGGTGGAAAAAATTTGACCGTCATCGCCGGACCCTGTGCTGTTGAAAGTGAGGACCAGTTGATGGCTGCTGCCAGACTGGTTAAAGCTAGCGGGGCCACCTTATTAAGAGGGGGTGCCTTTAAACCCCGGTCTTCCCCCTATAGTTTCCAGGGTCTCCAGGAAGAAGGTTTGAAGATATTGAAAATAGCTAGTCATGAATATGACCTGCCTATTGTCACTGAAGTAATGAACACCAAAACTGTTGACCTGGTGGCGGAGTATGCGGATGTGCTGCAAATAGGCGCTAGAAACATGCAAAATTTTGACCTATTAAAGGAGGTAGGCCATATTAAAAAACCGGTTATAATAAAGCGAGGCTTGTGTGCAACTTTGGAAGAGTGGCTGATGGCAGCTGAATACGTAATGTCAGAAGGAAATTACGAGGTGATTCTGTGCGAAAGAGGAATAAGAACCTTTGAGACAGCTACTCGCAATACCTTGGATTTAAGCATCATCCCTTTAATCAAGGAAACAAGCCATTTGCCTGTTATCGTAGACCCCAGTCACGCCACCGGCAACTGGAAACTAGTTGCCCCCATGGCTAAAGGTTCTCTGGCAGTTGGTGCCCACGGCTTGATGATCGAGGTTCATCCTAATCCCAATGAAGCACTGTGTGACGGCAACCAATCTTTGACACCGGAAAATTTCCACGTGCTCATGGGGGATTTAACCAAAATTCATAACCTTTTTCACTAATAAGTCAGTAGTCAGTGTCAGTAGTCAGTAGTCAGTAGTCAGAATGAAAAATCGGTTGAAATAACGTAAAGACTTACTGAAAAAAATACTAGGAGTGTGAACTACATGAATGCAAAAAGCTTGGCAAGACAAAATCTGTTAAACCTGGTTCCCTATGAACCGGGAAAACCCTTTGAGGAAGTAGAGCGGGAATTAGGTATAACCGATGTTATTAAAATGGCATCTAATGAAAACCCATTGGGCCCTGCTCCAGAGGCCATCGAGGCTATGCAGCGGGCAATTCTTGAGACAAACATATACCCTGATGGGGACTGCTACTACTTAAAACAAAAATTGGCTGCCCACCTGGGAGTGGAAAGAAACAACATCGCTGTCAGCAATGGCTCAAATGAAATGATTAAGCTAATTTCCAAAAGCTATCTTAATCCTGGGGAAAATATCATTATGGCTAACCCTTCCTTTTCTGAATATAAGGCTGCAGCCATTATCAGCGGAGCTGAGGTGATTGAAGTACCGGTAACAAAAGATTTACGCCATGATTTGGACACCATGGCTGCCTCTATTAATGAAAGGACTAAGATTATCTATGTATGTAACCCCAATAACCCTACGGGTACCATGGTTACCAGAGATGAGCTGGACTGTTTTATGCAAAAAGTGCCCGAGTCTGTAATAGTTATTATGGATGAAGCTTACTACGAATACGTTACTAATAAAGATTACCCGGAAACTCTGCCCTACGTGCAAGAAGGCAGGAATGTGATTATCATGCGAACCTTTTCCAAGGTTTACAGCCTGGCTGCCCTCCGCATAGGTTATGCCATCGCCAAGCCGGAGCTAATTGACTTCATTAACCGGGTGCGGGAGCCCTTTAACGTTAACCGTATTGCTCAGGCAGCTGCTATAGCTAGCTTAGAGTCAAATCACGCAGCCAAAAGCAAGCAGGTTAATGAAGCGGGTATTATTTACCTGACAGAAAAGCTAGGGGAACTGGGACTTAATTTTATTCCGCCCCAGACAAACTTTATCTATGTTGACACTAAGGTAAATGCCCGGGCTTTATTCCAGGAACTCATGAAAAAAGGGGTAATTATCCGACCGGGAGATATTTTCGGTATGCCCACCTATGTGAGAATCACCATTGGCACTGAAAGTCAAAATACCCGCCTGGTGCAGACCTTAAAGGATTGTCTGGAGCAACTGCCGTCCGTGGAGAGCTAAGCCGATATACAAAAATAAATTAGCCTGGGAAAATACATTCCCAGGCTAATTTCTACCCCCAACCCCATCGGGCTAAGACTCTTTATTTCCTAATGGCATCAGATAATATTTCATGGGCTTCTTCAACTTCAGATTCGGGCACTAATATCTCTACAGAACCTGACTCACCAAAATGGGGGGTGCCCACTGGTCTCAACATGACCAATAGACCTTCTCCCTCCAGTATTCCCCTTAGCATTTCAGCAATAGTCCGGTTAGAAGCAATATAGACGACAGTCCACATGGTAGCTGATGCCTCCTTTTACTAAGTTTTTCTGAAGGTAATTCAAAAAGTTATTAATATATCCAGGGCATAACACCTGGATATAACAGCTGAAACCCTATTCACCTGCAATAATTTCACCATGCTTGGTGTAGATTTTCGCCCTGCCCCGGATTTTGATGGCTGATGTATGCTCGGTAAATTGGGCAACCATCACTTCCCCCTTGTCAAGCTTTTCCGAGTGATGAAATTTTGTGTCTCTTCCCCTGGTTAAACCGATGATTGTCACACCGTTTTCCGCTGCTTTTACAACAATATAATCTCCTTGAAAGGATAATTCCATGAAAATGTACACCTGCTTTCATATTATTGCCAAAATCACGTTAATAATATCATATCCAACTTTACAATGCAAGAAGGCAACTGCCCCTCAAACCCCTTAGGACTTAAGCTTCTGATTATACTTTTCTATCAAGGCGCTGCTGACAATAGGCGGCACCAGTCCGCATACGCTTCCTCCCAGGGAGGCAACCTGCTTAATAATGCTTGAACTAATGAAAGAGTATTCATTGGCAGTCATAAAAAACACTGTTTCTACCTTGTCGTTTAATTTTTTGTTCATCAAAGACAACTGAAATTCAAATTCAAAATCCGAGATAGCTCTCAGACCTCTCACCACCACATTAGCCCCTTGGTTGTTAGCAAAATCCATTAGCAACCCTTCAAAGGCAGCCACCCTTACATTTTTCATATCCTTGGTGACACTTTCCAGCAAAAAGATGCGCTCCTCTGTATTAAATAAGTTATTTTTATAGTTATCATTTGCCACTGCTATAATAACTTCGTCAAATAACCCGGACGCCCTTTCTGCAATATCAAAATGGCCGTTAGTTACCGGGTCAAATGTTCCCGGATAAATTGCTCTTCTCATTTTCCCCCTCCTGACTTTAAGTGAATGTTTTCTTTACCTATTATTTTTTCAAGCTCTAGTCTAAGCATATTATCTAAACTAACCCACAGGCTCCGGTTTAATAATACAACCCGCCTCGGGTCAGGATAAATCAGGTAAATTGGCGTTTCTCCCGGGCTTTTTTCTCCCAGGCTTAAAATATACTGCTCCTGTTCTTTCTGGTTATGGTTAATCTTAATGTAGAGACCGGCTCCAGTTTCTTTCCCTCCTGCACAGGCCAAAGCCTGGCCAGCTTCAACCTTGTCTAAAGGCATGACGGTTTCGGCAAAAACCTTTATCTCCTCCTCCTGTATGCTTAAGCGCCCTTCAAGGAATACCATCGCATCATCCGCCAATAAGCCATGACAAGTCTGGTAAACTTTGGGAAAAACCAGCACGTTCACCGTTCCTGTCAAATCCTCCAACTCCAGGTAAGCCATTTTTTCTCCTCTTCTGGTTATGCTTGTCTTCAGTTGGGACATAATGCCCACAAGCTTTATCTTTATGCCATCCTTTTTCTCTGCCAAATCCCCTGTTTTGTTCGGTGCCAGCCTGCTTATTAATTCCTGGTATTCATCTAATGGGTGCCCACTCACATAGTAGCCGATAATTTCTTTTTCTTTAGCCAGAATAATATTATTGGGATATTCGGGTTCATTGGGGATAAGTATCTCCCAATCCCGCTCAATCCCTGCACCTAGGTCAAATAAAGAAATCTGTCCATTAATTTTGTCTTCGTTTACCTGCTGCCCCAGCTCCAGGCATTGGTCTAGAGCCATTAACAGCTGAGCTCTGTTTAATCCGGTAAAGCTGAAGGCCCCACACCAAATTAAACTTTCCATCATGCGCTTGTTTATTACCTTTAAGTCAACTACCTCGCAAAATTCTCCCAGGGAAGCAAATGGCCCCTTTTCTTCTCGGGTTTCAATAATAGTTTTGATGGCATTTTTACCTACATTTTTTATCGCTGCCAGGCCAAAGCGAATTTTTTCACCCAAGGCGGTGAAACCTTCATTGCTTTCATTTACATCAGGAGGAAGAATCTTAATCCCTTGCTCCTGGCACTCCCTAATATAAAAGGTTACCTTGTCACTATGATCCATGATGCTGGTTAAGAGCGCCGCCAAGTATTCCACTGGATAATGAGCTTTTAAATAAGCTGTTTGATAGGCTACCATGGCATAAGCAGCACTATGGGATTTGTTAAAGCCATACCCAGCAAAATGCTCCATCAAATCAAAAATTTTCTGGGCCACACCCTCACTTATGTTATTTTTCAAGGCCCCGCCCACAAAGTTTTTCCTCTGAGCGGCAATTATCTCCGCCTTCTTTTTGCCCATGGATCGGCGAAGCAAATCTGCTTGTCCTAGGGTAAACCCAGCCAGATCATTAGCAATACGCATTACCTGTTCCTGGTAAAGAATTACCCCGTAGGTATCCTTTAGAATTGGCTCTAGGGAAGGATGCAAGTATTCCACTTGCTTGTTTCCATGTTTCCTGGCAATAAAATCTTCCACCATCCCGCTGCCCAGAGGTCCAGGACGGTATAATGCCACCAAGGCTATAATCTCTTCAAACAGGGAAGGTTTTAGTTCCTTTAAAATACTGCGCAGACCACTGCTTTCCAATTGAAACACCCCAATGGTATTGCCATCGCTTAACAGCTGGTAAGTTTTATGGCAATCCAAAGGAATCCGGTCTATCTTAATTTGCTCTCCATGATTTTCCAAAATATTACTTAGGCATTCTCCCATTACCGTCAAGGTGCGCAGTCCTAAAATATCTATTTTAAGCAGCCCGATTTCTTCAACCTGTTCTTTGGCATACTGAGTTACAACTGAGCCGTCCCCTATTTTCTGTAGTGGCACATAATTAGTTAATTCTTCCTTGGCAATAACAACTCCTGCCGCATGGGTAGAGGCATGCCTGGGCATCCCCTCCAAAGCCTTGGCCGTTTCCACCAGCTTCTTAATCCTTTCGTCAGCACCACAGGCTTCCTTTAGTTCGGGACTGACCGCCAGAGCTCGCTCAATGGTAATTCCCAATTCATTAGGTATCATTTGCACTACCTTGTTTACTTCACTAAGGGGTATATTCATCACCCGGCCTGAATCCCTGATAGCCGCTTTTGCTGCCATAGTACCAAAGGTGATAATCTGAGCCACTTTATTCGCCCCGTATTTAGCCACCACATAGTTGATAATTTCTCCTCGCCGTTCAAAGCAGAAATCTATGTCAATATCCGGCATACTCACCCGCTCAGGGTTAAGAAAACGTTCAAATAAAAGGTCGTACTTCAACGGGTCAATATTAGTTATGCCTAAAATATAAGCCACTATACTGCCGGCAGCAGAGCCCCGCCCCGGCCCAACCAAAATATCCTGTTCCTTGGCATAGTCAACAAAGTCCTGGACTATTAAAAAGTAGCCTGAGTAGCCCATGTTTTTAATTGTCTCCAGCTCGAAATCTAATCTTGCAGCAACCTGAGGGCTTTTCGCTGGATAAACTAACCTAATCCGGTCATAACAAAGCTTTTGCAAATAACTATCCACATCATAGCCTTCCGGAAGAGGATAATGGGGCAGATGGGTTTCATTAAAAGAAAATTCCACCTGGCATCTATTCAGAATTTTCAGAGTATTGGCCAGCGCCTCGGGATACTGGCCAAAAAGTGTTCTCATCTCCGGTAAGGACTTTAGGTAAAATTCGTCTGCTCCAAAGGACATTCTTTTCTCATCTGTCAATGTTTTGCCCGTTTGAATACAGAGCAGTGCATCATGATAATCCGCATCTTCTCGGCGGATATAATGAACGTCATTAGTTGCCACCAGAGGTAGTCCAAGCTTTTGAGCCAGCTTCACCAAATGAAAGTTAATTTCCTTCTGCCCGTTTAGGCCATGATCCTGCAGCTCTATATAAAAATTACCTTCCCCGAAGATATCACTGTATTCCACCAGTACCTGCTCCGCCTCTGCTAATCTTTGCTCCAGAATTAGCCTGGAAGCTTCACCGGCCATACAGCCGCTCAAAGCAATTAAGCCCTCTCGATGTTTTGTCAAGAGTTCCTTGTCCACTCGGGGCTTATAATAAAAACCTTCTAAAAAGCCTTGGGATACCAGCTTAATAAGATTCTTATAGCCAATCATATTTTCCGCCAGTAATACCAGGTGGTAAGCCTGCTCATCTTTTTGAGCTTCTTTGTCAAAGCGAGTTCTGGGTGCCACATAAACTTCACAGCCAATTACCGGCTTAATCCCGGCACTGGTACATGCTTTATAAAAGTCGATGGCACCATACATCACACCATGGTCTGTCATGGCTATGCCCGGCATGGCCAATTCTTTAGCCTGCTTGACCAACTCTTTAATCCTGGCAGCTCCGTCCAACAGGCTGTATTCGGTATGTACATGAAGGTGAACAAAATTCTGCACCACTGCCTCTACCTCCAGTAAAATGTCTATTGTTTATTCCACAAGGCTTTGCTGATTTCCTGCTAACAGCTGTGACATTAATTACTCTTTCCTAACATATATATATCACCAAAGCTACTTGTATCGGAGGGTTTCTAGCTTGGACAGTTTTTCAAATAAATTAATCTTGGTTTTAGAATCGGGCTTATTTGAAGGCAGATTGTCTGACGCTTTTCACCAGGTCTTATTAATTGTGGGAGCTTTTCTTGGAGCACAGGTAGGTCAATACTTAATCTCTACAATTAAAATGATAACCACTCTTCAAGACCTTGGTTTAGGAGCTTAAAGAGTGGTTGCTTTTTATTCCAATTCATGTTTTTCCTTTAGTCGCCGGGTCATCAATCCGCCAATTCTTCCTGACTCCGCTGCGCTTAAGTTGGCCCAGCCCACTTTTTTGATTTTGTCAATCAGCCCTAATTCCTCGGCAATTTCCAGCTTCAGTTGATCCAATGGGTTTTTTACTGCCAGCGGGTCTTTTACCTTCTTTACTCTTTTTGTCATTTTCTCACCTCCGATTAGGTAATATACCCAAAAAGCTACTTTCCAATACCATAATGACGCCTTCTTTTTTCTCTATAGTTACCTGGGGAATTAGGCTTAACTTCCGGGAGGCAAACAGTTTTTCGATTCCTGTATGAGACCGAAGTCCGAAAATGATCTATTCCCAGGGATTCATACTAAGCCCTGATACTCTAACTGGCGCATTCCCTCATAAACTACCACTGAAACCGAATTCGCCAGATTTAATGATCTGGCCCCTGGCAGCATAGGAATTCTAATCCAGTTTTCTTCTCTTCCCGTTAATATATCCCAGGATAATCCTTTAGTCTCTTTGCCAAAGACAATAAAATCATCAGGATGATAGCTTACATGACTGTAAAATCTTTTCGCTTTCGTGGTGGATAGGTAAAAATTATTTTCTGGAAATTTCCCTGCTAATTCCTGAAAGCTATCGTAATAGGCAATTTCTGTCATATGCCAGTAATCAAGGCCAGCTCTTTTCAGGTATTTATCTTCCACGGAAAAGCCCAGGGGCTTTACCAAGTGCAGCTTAGAGCCGGTAGCAGCACAGGTGCGAACTATATTGCCAGTATTTTGCGGGATTTCTGGTTCCACCAGCACAATATTTAGCATAACCACAGCATCCAATTTATTCATATTTTTTAATTACCCCCATTAGATAAATTGTATCTCATTACCTTTTATTAACCATGACAGCAGTCACCTTATCAGGTGTTTTATGTCACTTTATCTGCTTCATCTAGTTTGTTTATTAATTTAGCATTATTATTTAGTGTTAGCAATAATAACTTTTGCTATAATTGACATCAATAGCTTTTTTTGATAACCTTAAAAATTATAATGATAGTTATAAATAGGGAGGAAGAGACTTTGGGGAAAAATATAGCAGAAAAAATATTAGCAGAGCATTTGATTTCCGGAGAGCTTATTTCCGGGAGTGAAATCGCCATTAAAGTTGATCAAACCTTAACCCAGGATGCCACCGGCACTATGGCTTATTTGCAATTTGAAGCCATGGGGGTACCCCAGGTTAAAACGGAGCTTTCCGTCAGCTATGTTGACCACAATACCCTTCAGACTGGCTTTGAGAATGCTGATGATCACCGCTTTCTTCAATCCATTGCTGCCAAGCACGGCATTTACTTTTCCCGCCCTGGTAATGGTATTTGTCACCAAGTGCATTTGGAGCGCTTTGGCGTTCCCGGTAAAACCCTATTGGGCTCCGACAGTCACACTCCCACCGGTGGTGGCTTAGGCATGCTGGCCATGGGGGCCGGCGGCCTGGATGTTGCAGTGGCAATGGCCGGTGGTCCTTTTTATCTAACTATGCCCCAAGTGGTAAATGTCCGGTTAACAGGAAAGTTACAGCCATGGGTCAGTGCCAAGGATATTATTTTAGAAGTGTTGCGCCGCCTGACCGTCAAAGGGGGGGTAGGCAAAGTAATTGAATATACCGGGGAAGGAGTTAAGACCTTATCGGTTCCGGAAAGAGCCACCATAACTAATATGGGAGCAGAACTAGGGGCCACTTCCTCCCTTTTCCCCAGTGATGAAGTCACCAGGGAGTTTTTAAAGGCACAAAAGCGGGAAAAGGATTGGGTTGAACTCTCCCCTGACCCGGATGCCGACTATGATCAATTGGTAGAAATCAATTTGTCTTCCCTAAAGCCAATGGTAGCCAAACCCCATAGCCCCGATGCGGTAGCCACTGTGGAAGAGGTAGGCCCCATTAAAGTAAATCAAGTGGCCATTGGCAGTTGCACCAATTCCTCCTATAGTGATTTAATGCAGGTGGCCAGGATTTTAAAAGGGAAGAAGGTTCACCCTGAAGTGAGCCTGGCTATTGCCCCGGGTTCAAAGCAGGTTTTTGAAATGCTGGCCAGAAACGGCGCCCTGGCTGATCTAATTGCTGGGGGAGCCCGTATTTTGGAATCAACTTGTGGCCCTTGTATCGGCATGGGGCAAGCCCCTTCCACCGATGCAGTTTCGGTGCGAACCTTTAACCGGAACTTCCCCGGCCGAAGTGGTACACCCAGTGCCGGAGTTTACTTGGCTAGTCCGGAAATAGCTGCAGCAGCAGCTATTTCCGGGGCTTTAACTGACCCCAGAGAATTAGGCATCTATGAAAAAATCGCCACGCCGGAAGAGTTTCTAATAGATGACAGCATGATCCTGGCTCCCAGCAGCAACCCTGAAACTGTGGAGATTTTCCGTGGCCCCAATATTAAGCCTCTGCCGGTAAAAGAACCTTTGACCGGCAACTTGTCAGGGAAAATCCTGCTGAAGCTGGAGGACAATATTACCACAGATCATATTATGCCCGCTGGAGCCAAAATTCTGCCTCTCAGATCTAACATTCCTGCTATCTCTGAATTCGTATTTACAGGAGTTGATCCTAATTTTAGTAAGCGAGCCAAGGAAGAAAAGGGTGGATTTATTGTAGCCGGACACAATTATGGTCAAGGCTCCAGCAGGGAACACGCAGCCTTGGCACCCATGTACCTGGGGATTAAAGCAGTTATCACTAAATCTTTTGCCCGGATTCACCGGGCTAATCTGGTTAATTTCGGGATTTTACCCTTGGAATTTGAACAAGAAACTGACTATGACCTGATTGCCCAAGGGGACTACCTGGATGTCATTGATTTGGCTGGTCAGATTACAGCAGGGAACAAATTGACCGTTTCCACCGGCAGCGGGCATTCTTTTACTGTGCTGCATAATTTATCTGAGCGCCAGGTAAAAATCGCCCTGGCAGGAGGCTTACTGAGTTATGCCAAGGTAAGGGCAACAGAATAAGTATAAATTTATTGAAAAATTATTATTTATCTCAATTTTCAGTATATCGTATTGCAAATTTTTTCTCAAGCCCTTATAATATTATTAGCAGCTGTTTAAAAACGGCCCTAAGTAAAAACCTTAGAGGTGAATGCTAATGAACGAATCTATCAAAAAATTAACCCGCACTATCCAAGATAAGCTGTTTCATATCAACGCTAACAAAAACTGGATCAATCCCACCAGAGAACTGGTTGACTCCTTGGTGGTAAAATGCCTTGATATCGGTTGTACATACCAGGAGCCATTAAACAAACTGAAATTAGTAGTATTTGATACTGAAACTACGGGCTTTGACCCGGACAAGGGTGATGAAATTATTTCCATTAGCGGGGTAAAGATCGAAGAGGGCCGATTAACAGAGCATTTTGATGCCTTGGTAAATCCCCACCGCCCGGTCCCCCCTATTGTTACCGAACTAACAGGTATCTGTGACAAAATGCTTATGGATAAACCAAATATCTTCCATGTGCTAGATGATTTCCTTTCTTTTGCTAAGTATTCAGTTCTTGTTGCTCATCACGCAGCCTTCGATATGTCATTTATTAATTACAAGTTGAAAAACCATTGTCAAACAAAATTAAATCTGCCTGTTTTAGACACAGGACTGATTGCCAAGGTGCTTTTTCCCACCTTGCCCCGGTATGATCTGGATTTTCTCATTGAACAATTTGATTTGCCAAAGGAAGGCCGCCATACTTCATTAGGGGACTCCCTCATCACTGCCCAGCTCTTCTTAAAACTTGCTGAGGTCATGAGCAATCAGCAAATGGTCACCTTAAAAGATTTAAAATTAACCCTTCGCTGGCGACATCTTACTACTTCTTCTACACAAAATTAAGTTCCTCACGCACTTGGGGAACTTTTTCTTTTTTCCTGGCCTTCTCCAGCAGATCTCTAACCCTGTCCCCGCCAAGCTGCTTCAATGCCCAGGCAGCATGTATTCTAATTACCGGCCGCTGATCATCCAGTGCCCTGACCAGTACGGGGATTACCTGCTGGTCTCCGGAATTTCCCAGGGCAATGATGGCATTTCGCTGTAATACAGTTTTACCCCGCCAACCGGCAGCAGTTTTACCTAATGTATCATTAAATGAGGCTTTGTCCATATCTAATAGTTGTATTAAATCATACCAGCCCCCATCTTCCTCTTCCCTTTCTTCGCTTATCCATAAGGCAGCCTCCTTCTGGTTATATGGACAAACCTGCTGGCAAATGTCACAGCCATACAGGGTGTTATTAAGCTTTTTCCGGTAGTCAGAAGATACAATTCCTTTATTCTGGCTAATTTGGGCAAGACATTTCCTGGTGTCTATTACCCCGGGGCCTATGATGGCCTGAGTGGGGCAAGTAGTGATGCATTTATCACATCCGTTGCACAACTCAGCTATTTCCCCAAGCTTTATGGTGTCAACTTGCTCTGTTAAAATCATAGATAATGCAATATCTGTAATCATTCCTCCCAGGAAGAAATAAGAACCTAGCTCAGGGTTAATTAACAGGCTGTTTTTACCATATGAGCCGAATCCAGCTTTTACTGCCAAGGCCTTCTCCAGCACCGGCTTATTATCTACAAAAGCCGTGTAGTTAAACTCGTGCCCAATTATCTCCTTAACAGCTGGGGCGAACTGGTCCAGCATGGCATAAATCACCTGATGATAATCCTTTCCCTGGGCACTGCCGGCTAGTCGGCCATAATAACCGGTAGGTTTAACTCTCTTTTTTTCCTGATAGGCTAGCCCCACCATGATAATTGACCGGGCATTTGCTAACAATAATCCAGGATTAACCCTTTCTTCCTTTAAATTTCCCAAAAAAGGGGATAGACAGCCTTGCTGTGCCAGTGCTTCCAATCGCTCCCCATAATAATCATGGACTTTTTCTGCATCAATTATCCCCACCAGGTTAAAGCCTGTTTTTTTGCCTTGAGCAATTATTTTCTCCGCCAGGTTTTCCATAAAAAAGCCTCCACCAAAAGTTCACTTTATTTGTAGAAAAAAGTGCGGTAATATTATACCGCACTTTCATCCAGAAATTTTCTGCTTAAATATTAGCTGGCATTGGGACATCCGCCACATCCGGAAACATCCCCACAGGGAGTTGCCTTTTCAGCCTTTTCAGCCTTATCAGCCTTATCAGCCTTATCAGCCTTATCAGCCGACTTTGCCCGGCTATCTGTGGTATAATAGCCTGATCCCTTGTAAATAACCCCAACATTACGGCTAATTAGCCGCTTTACCTCACCCTTACAGGTAGGACATTCTTTTAATGCCTCCTCCTTAATGGACTGTTTCTGCTCAAAAGCACCACAGCTAGCACACTCATATTCGTAAGTTGGCATAATTACCCCTCCTATTATGATCAAATTACACGTCTCTATAAATATATAGCTAAAAAGTTTGATTTGTCAAGTAATCTATTAAAACCGTTAAAACCGGTGGGATATACCATAACCTGATTGGGGGTAGCACCAGGCTATGTTTTTAAGACTATTTTCTCCTTAGGAATACGCCTTTATCCGGTGCACCATACATAAAAATTACTTTTTAAGAAATACTATCATAAATTACAGTTTTTCCGTACCTAGCTGAATAGTTTGTTGAAATTATTATTTCCATGTTAGGAGCAGGTTTATGAATAATGAACAATTACTAAAAGCCTTGAACTTTTTCCTGGTCCTTGAGACGCAGCAGGTCGAGTTATATGACAGTCAAAGCAAATCTACGGAGGATTTTAATTTAGCTAAGGTTCTTAACCGCTTTAAAGAGATTGAGCAGGACCATGTAAATAATATTACTAAATTAATAAAAAAATTCGGGGGAAACCCCAGCCCTTCTTATAAAATGGCAGGAATTATCTTTGGGGAAGGAGCGAAAATTGCCGGATCAGCCTTTGCCAGCTATACTAAGGTGGAAAACATGCTGCGGATAAATGTAATGGCTGAGAAAATTGCCATCAGGGACTATAAACGGCTAATTAACAAGGTGCAGGACCCCCACGTTCAGGACATTTTGTGGCGTAACATGATTGACGAAGAGCTTCATATGAAGTGGATGGATGCCAGGGTAAATGAAATGGTTATGAAACGCCAGGCTGTCAACAGTTACCGCAAGTAAACCACAAAAAAGGAAGTCTATCACCTCCCGGCTGATATAGCTTCCCCACATAAGTCTTTTAAGTTGCATTTCTCACAGGCAGGCTTTCTGGCTTTACAAACTTGGCGTCCATGATAAATTAGCCAGTGATGAGCCTGGGACCATAATTCTTCAGGAATATTTTGCTGCAGCTGTTTCTCCGCAGCCAACACATCTTTAGCATTTGCCAATCCTAGGCGATTTGCAACCCGGAAAACATGGGTATCCACTGCGATTGCGGGAATACCAAAAGCATTGCTTAAGACAACGCTGGCTGTTTTTCGTCCCACTCCCGGCAGTTTTTCCAAAGCTTCTCGACAAGCTGGAACTTGACCATCATAATCATCCATCAGCAGCCGACAAGCAGCGATAATATTTTTGCTTTTATTGCGAAAAAGGCCACACTCCCTAATCTGTGCTGCCAGTTCTTCTTGACAGGCATCAGCCAGTACCTTTGGATTAGGATATCTGGCAAACAGTTTCTCCGTTACCTTGTTCACCCGTTCATCTGTACACTGGGCACTTAAAATAGTGGCTATTAATAATTGATAGGGATTGGTGAAATTTAATCCCGGTTTGGCGTTGGGATACAGGGAAACCAGCCTGCACAGAAGTTCCTCCACTTTATTTTCTGGTCTGCCGATAATATGCATATGTCATTGGCTCAGCTTTTTTCACTGCCTCTCCCGCTATTATTTCAATCAAAAATACAGAATGAGTTCCCGCATCTATGGTTTTATCCGCCACCACTTTGCCTTCCAGGTAAGCAATACACCCTTCCACCAGTGGTCCTCCCGTCTTACCGGCACTATATTTCATATCTGCAAATTTATCCACCTCATGCCCCGTTTGGAAACCAAAGTGTTTAACCAGGTCATGGCCATCTTGGCCTAAGATGCCGATGGTGACAAATCCGCTCTTACTTATGTACTCATGGGTTAAATTTTTCTTGTTTATCCCCATAATAACCTGGGTGGGATCACTGGTCACCTGAAAGACAGTATTACATATCTGGGCATTTATTTTCCCCTCCAACTTAGAACCTACTACAAATAAGCCATAGCTAATGCCAAAGAGCGCCTCTTGCACTTTCTTTTTGTCCACCTGTTCTGTCTCAGTTTGGACCTCTTCTTCAATCAATACAAATACTTCAGGCCCCCGCTTACATACTGGACATATATCCGGAGGTGTTTCCCCGGTATGAATATAGCCACATACTGTACATTTCCACTTCTTTCCCATCAAAAACACTCCCCCTGTTAAATTTTGGTTTAATAACTTTTTCTCCACCCGAATAAGTAAATATTATTTATCATCCCCAGAAGCAAGACTGTCAATTACCTGGTTAGCCATTTCAAAAGGGATACTGATAATCTCTTCCGTTAAACCTGTTAATTCTGACAGTGTCTTATTTGCATCACCGGTTACTTCCCGAATAGCCTTAAAGGGCAAGGTAGCCAAATTCTCACTGCTTTTGATGCCATCCTTAATTAAATCCAGCATATTATCTTATCACTCCTTTTTAGAAATATTATTTCCACAATGAAATATCTTTATGCTATTTTTTGGCAACTAATACAGTGGCAGGACTATCAGCAGAATGTTCAATCCTATTAAAGCCTCCGTAAAAGATTACCTCTTTAAAGCCAGCCTCTTGAAAAAGCTTGTCTAGGTCATTCTTTAATAGTGGCTTTAGCTGAATGGAATTATGATATTCCCTGAAGTTGTCTTTTTCGTGAACCGTCAAGATGGTTTGAAAGTCAATCAGTCCACTCTCCAGGTGAATATAATTTCGCACAAGGCTGGCTTCTTCCCTGGCAATAGTAGGTAGTGAATCAACTCCGTACTTGATTATTCTATCAAAATTTACTACCTGGACTATTGCTGCTCCTCCCTCAACTAAAGCCTGGTAAAATCCAACCGCTGCTTCTGTTAAGTCTTTCTGTTCAGTTAAATGGACTAGACTATTGCCAATGCAAAAGAGTCCCTGAAAATCTGTCCCAAACCGGGCTGAGCGCCGCATATCTCCAATATAAAAATCTGCGTTACCACCATACCCTGTGTCATTCTCGCCGTAACTGGCCAGTATCAATTCCTCTTTTCTTTGTCGGGCTAGAGCAATCATTTTTTCTTCCAGGTCAAATCCAACCACCTGAAAGCCCCTTTCCCCAAGGGCAAAGCTGTATCCCCCATTGGCACAGGCTACATCCAAGATTTTCTTGCCTGGGCCTGCCTGCTTAAATTCTTCCACGAGAAAATCCAGCTGTGCCGGCTGTGGTGGGAAAATCACATCATAATAATTGCTTAATTCTTCATAAAAACTCATCCCGTCAGCTCCCATTTATTAATCTTCATTAATTATAACCTAAATTTAGCCAAAGTTATAGAAAAATAACCCCTGCCAAAGCAAAAATAAAAATTGCCTTTAGCAAGAGTTATTGCTGCATCACTTAAATCGAGAGGCCTATTGGTGATGCTGGGGATGGGGATAATTCGGGTTATTGCGTTGATTATCATGATACTCAGTGCCAAATTCATTTGGGGTTTGGGCCGGCGCATCATGATTATATTGGGGCAAGCTGCCAAACTTTTCTTGTGGGTTGGTTAAAACTTGGAAATTATTTTGATTCCAGGGCCCAAAGGCATTCCCAGGACCTTGGGATAAATCCATATACATATGGGAGAAGGTAGAATCTCCAAAATCTTTCATTACCCCTTTATTTGGGTTAGCGGCGATGGCTTCACTCCAAGAGGCAGCATGGGCTTCTTCTCTGCTCAATAAGAATCTAATCATATCCTTTACACCGGGATCGTCTGTTTGCTGCAGCAGTCGTTCATATACTAGCTTAGCCCTTAGCTCTGCTGCCAAATTTGATTGAAGGTCTGTTATTAAATCTCCGGTGGCGTTGACAAAAGCTCCTGTCCAGGGATTTCCGGCAGAATCTGTCAGGGTTGGTCCTCCCCCGAGAATCGCCATATAGGGTGCAGCAAAATCTTTTGGCACTTTATCAACATTGCCCAAAAGCATGGCGATACATTCCCCCACCATTTCAAAGTGACTAAACTCTTCAGCCGCCACATCCTGCATCAAATCACGAATCCTAGGGTCATTACAGCCAAAGCTTTGAATTAGGTATTGCATGGCCGCTTTTAATTCCCCATTGCCGCCGCCAAACTGCTCCAACAGCTTTACTGCAAAATTCGGGTCAGGCCTATCCACTCGAACAGTGAACTCCATGTTCTTAAAGTGCTTAAACATCGTCTTCCCTTCCTCTCTTTAGTTAAAGTTCAACTACAATCTTTTAATATTATTTCTAAACTTCTATTTTCCATTCATAATAAATCCTCACATATTTTAACTTTTTCCAGGAAACAATACCCTTGAGATATATCAATTATTCAAAGGGGTGATTATATTTTGGAAAATAATATGACAGCAAGTAATTTGCGCTCAGCCTACGGCGGTGAAAGCCAGGCTTACCAGCGATATGTCTATTGGGGCAATATCGCCGCCAAGGAAAACTTCCCTAATATTGGGCGACTGTTTAAAGGGATTGCCTACGCCGAGCAAGTCCATGCGGGGAATCATTTCAATGAGCTAGAAGATGTGGAGGGGGATTTTTTAGTAGCCTCGATGGCCGGCTTTGGCGCAGGGCCGACCAGTAAAAATTTAGAGGGTGCCATTGCCGGGGAAAACTTTGAAATCCATGAGATGTACTCTGCTTTTACTGCAGTAGCAGAGCTGCAACAGGAAAAAGGTGCCTTGCAGTCCTTTCGCTATGCCTTGGAGGCAGAGAAAAACCACAGTGAACTTTTCTCCAAAGCAAAGGAACACGCTGAACAGGGAAAAGATCTGGCTCGCCAGGATATTCAAGTTTGTGAGGTTTGCGGTCATACTAAGGAAGGTTCTGCTCCTGACAGATGTCCTACTTGTAATGCACCCAGTAATAAATTCAAACAATTTTAAACTGGAGTGATGATAAATTATGAATAAATTCTTCAACCGTATTTTTGGTGGTCCCAATGTTGACAAGAAAGCTTACCAAGGAGGAGACAAGATGACAAAGCAGATGGTACACCGGGTAGATGGTAAAGTAAGTATCCATGATTCAATTAATGAAATGTACCAAAAAATTCACGCAGATGGGATAACAAACGTGTTTGACCGCTTTGACCCCCAGGAGAGGATTAGATGTGACTTTTGCGCCAAGGGTGTTAGCTGCCAGCTGTGCACCAATGGACCCTGTCGGATTTCCGATAAAGCCGACGCCACGTTAGGTGTCTGTGGTATCGACCGAAACGCAATGGCCATGAGGGATATGCTGCTGCGAAACGTAATGGGCACCTCAACTTATACTCATCATGCCTACAATGCTTTCAGGACCTTGAAGTCAACGGCCCAAGGAAAAACACCCTATAAGATTACAGATAAAGATAAGATGTATCAGATGGCTCAAAAGCTGGGGGTTGATACCAGCGGTGCTGAAAATGATGTGGCCATAAGATTAGCTGATTTTTTTATAGCTGAACTACATAAGGATTATGATGAGCCAAGTAAAATAATCGAAGTTTATGCTCCTGAAGGAAGAAAGAAACTGTGGCGAGAGCTAGCCATCTTCCCAGCAGGAGTTATGCATGAAATCAAAGATGCCACTGCCAGCTGTCTAACAAATGTGGATGGGGATTATGTTTCCATGGCCAAGAAAGCACTGCGGTTAGGTATCGCCACTATTTACGGAGCTCAGCTGCCCTTGGAAATGACTCAAGACATTCTCTTTGGCACCCCGATGCCCCATGAAGTTAATGTTGATTTGGGTATTATGGATCCTGATTATGTGAATATCGCCTTTAACGGCCATGAGCCCTGGACTGGGGTAGCTACCCTCATGGCAGCGAAAGATCCTAAAAATCAGGATAAGGCAAAGGCTGTGGGAGCTAAGGGCATCAGGATAATTGGTTCTATTGAGACAGGACAGGAATTACTGCAGCGGTTCCCCATGGATGATGTCTTTGTTGGGCATATCGGCAACTGGTTAGCCATTGAGCCCTTCCTGGCCACCGGTACAGTTGACTTGTTTGCCATGGATGAAAACTGTTCTCCGCCGGCTTTAAAGCCCTATGCTGATAAATATAAAGTAACTCTGGTATCAGTCAACGACTTAGTGCGTATCCCAGGAGTGGATAAAAATTTAGATTATAAACCGCCGGAAGTGGCCCAAATGGCTCAGCAGTTAATTGATTGGGCCATCGATAACTTCAAGGAGCGACATGGCAAGGTTACTCCCACTGTTCCTAAAAATATAACAAAAGCCATCGCCGGTTTCTCCCCTGAAGCAATCCTAGGGGCACTGGGGGGTACCTTAAATCCTCTCTTAGATGTGATTAAAGAGGGCAAAATCAAAGGTATAGTGGCCATCATTAACTGTACCACCCTGTCCAACGGCCCCCATGACTACATGACCGTCACCCTGACCAAGGAACTGATTAAGCGGGACATTTTAGTCTTATGTGGAGGCTGTGGCTGCCACGGGTTAGAGGTTGCCGGCATGACTAATTTGGATGCAATTAAACAAGCTGGGCCTGGCTTGCAGGAGATTTGCAATGCACTGAAGATTCCCCCGGTTTTACCCTTTGGTACTTGCACTGATACCGGCAGAATTTCCATGCTGGTAACTGATATTGCCAACGCCTTGGGAGTAGATACTGCAGATTTGCCGGTGGCAGTGAGCGCTCCCCAGTATCTAGAGCAAAAAGCCACCATAGACGGGATTTTTGCCCTGGCCTACGGCTTATATACTCACCTGTCTCCAACGCCACCCGTTGCAGGGGGGCCGGAGCTGGTTCAGTTATTAACTGAAAGCCTGGAGGATATTACCGGTGGCAAGGTCGCCTTAGGAGATGACCCGGTAAAAGTTGCCCAGGATATTGAAGCCCATATTATGAAGAAGCGAAAGGGCTTGGGATTACACTAATCAACTATTTTATTTCAGCTCTTAATCCAAGAACAAAATAATAAAGGAGCCAATAGTTTGCCTTAAAAGCAAGCCATTGGCTCCTTCTAGATTTAGATTTAGCTATTCTTCCGCCATTAGTTCCCACTCTTGGTATAGCTTCACCAGTTCTTCCTCAACCTGCTGAAAGTTTTTAGTTAAATTTCTGGCCCTTTCCCCGTCCTCATAGTTAATGGGATCAGCCAGGGCCTGGGCTAATTCTTCCTTTTGCTCTTCCAGGGTCATGATATGCCGTTCTAGCTCAGCCAGGGCTTTTTCCCGCTGGCGCTTAAGTCGCTGTTCTTCTTTTTCCCTTACCCTAGCTTCTTTGGCCCCAAGGTAATGCTTTTTACTGGAAACTTGTTGCGACTCTTCAGTAAATTTTTTGTCCCTGCCTTTGACTAACGATTCTCCTTTTTGCTGGAGCAATTCTTCTTTTTTCAGCCTGTAATAGCTGTAATCCCCGTAGTATTCAATTATCCCCCTGGGGCTGCCTTCCCCCTGGTCAAACTCCCATACCTTATCCACTACCTGGTCCAAAAAATAGCGGTCGTGGGATACCAAAACAACTGTACCAGGGAACTCTGTTAAAGCCTGCTCCAGCACCTCTTTGGCGGGAATGTCCAGGTGATTGGTGGGCTCGTCCAGCACCAAAAAATTTGCTCCCTCTAACAATAACTTCAGCAGCGCCAGTCTGCTTTTTTCCCCGCCGCTTAGGTCCCCTACCTTTTTAAAAACTTCTTCCTGGAAAAAAAGAAACCTGCCCAGGTAAGACCTAGCCTCATTTAATTCAAGGTCAGTTGTGTTCACTATTTCCCCTAAAACCGAGTTATCCGGATGCAGGTCTTCGTGGCTCTGGGAATAATAGGCTATTTTTACCTTGGAACCGTATCTCAGTTCACCTGCTATAGCATTGAGGGAACCGGTGATTACCTTTAACAGAGTGGTTTTTCCGCAGCCATTCGGCCCAACTAACGCCACCTTCTCTCCCCGGCGAATCAAGCCGTTAACATTCTGAAACAGGTATTGGTGGTCATATCCAAAACCGATAGCAGCCAACTCCAGCACCCTTTCCCCGGAAATCTCAGTGAGGGGAAAGGTAAACTCACCTAGTGCTTTATCCCTAAGGGGCCGATCTAGCTGCTCTAACCGGTCCAATTGCTTTTGCCTCCCCCTGGCTTGCTTAGACTTTATTCCCGCCCTGTACTGATCAATAAATTGTTCTGTGGCCTTGACATATTCCTGCTGTTTGTCATAGGCTTTCAGGTGCGCCTGTTCCTGTTCTGCCTTTAACTTTTTATAGTTAGAATAGCCTCCCGGATAAAGCTTCCCCCGGCCATGCTCCAAGTCCAGAATTTTGGTGCAAATTTGCTCTAAAAAATACCGATCATGGGAAATCACCAGCACTGTGCCGGGATAACCTTTTAGGAAACCCTCCAGCCACTCGCTGCCCTTCATATCCAAGTGATTGGTAGGTTCATCCAACAGCAGAATATCCGGCTGCCTTAATAACAGTTTGCCTAATTTAATTCTAGTCTGCTGCCCCCCGCTGAACTCCTTTGCCCGCCGGCTCAAGTCATATTTAGTGAACCTTAGTCCAGCAGCTACCTGCCTCATTTTATTTTCGATGGCATAACCACCCTGTTCCTCGTATTGCTGCAAAGTCTCTTGGTACCTTGCCATTATTTTGGCCAACTCCGCCGGGGCAGCTGCCTTCTGTTCCATTTCCTCAGTTAATTGCCGGATTGTTACCCTTAACTCTAGCAAATAGCTAAAAGCTGACATTAACTCCCCCTCTAGGGTATGTTCATCTTGAAAAGTCACTTCCTGCTCAACCACACCTAGCTTAAGCCCTGAGCCAATCATCACCTGCCCCTGATCTGGGGGCTCCTCCCCGCATAAACAGCGAAATAAGGTGGTTTTGCCAGCCCCGTTAGGACCAACAACACCCACCTTATCACCGGCATTAACAGAGAAAGTCACTTGTTTTAATACCTCCAGTCCCCCATAGGACTTGGCTAAATCTTTACCCTGAATGACAATCAATTAACCTCTCCCCTTTATATCACACTCTACCATTCCCTCATAGCATTCATCACAGATAAATTTTTCACATTCAGGACAGGTACGCATCTCCTGTGGCTTAATCTCAAGGCAGTCATAGCAATAACTGGTATCACAGTGTCGGCACAGAATTCCCTCCACCTTTTGCTTTTTGCATTTTGCACATACTACTATTCTCATCAAAAGCTCCTTCAAAATTTAATTTTTTCTAGCATATTCCTCCAGCTTTTCCTTGATTTTCTTAATCTCTTCCTGTAAAACCCCTTTGAAAAAAACGTTTTCGCTCTCCAGGTCGCTGATGACCAGTTCCGCCCGGTAGGGAATAACCCCCAGTACAGGAATTGGGTCTAGTGATTCCACTATTTTTTTCTCCAGCCCGGGCTGGCACTTATTGACCACGGCAAAAACCTTCCCTACCCCCAAATCTTTAGCCAGCTTCACCACATTGTGAGCAGTTTGGATACTTCGCTGGCCTGGTTCCACCACTACGATGAAAATATCAACTCCACTGCTGGTCCCCCGACCCAGGTGCTCAAGACCAGCTTCCATGTCTACGATTAATGTCTCATCCCGGTATAATACCAGATGTCGCAACAGGTGCTTAATCAAGGTGCTTTCCGGACAAATGCAGCCCCCACCACCCTGTTCTACTCCTCCTAATACCATCAACTTGATGCCATGCTCTTCCACCACGTAATTGTCCGGGATGTCTTCCACCTCGGGATTTAGAGCAAAAAATCCTCCCATTGTTCCAGGCTCTGCTCCAGTCCGCTCCTTAATTAATTCCCGGTCTTGACTGATGGTGGTCACCTTAGCCAGATTTTCTTTACTGAAACCCAGAGCTAACCCCAAGTTGGCATCAGGGTCAGCGTCCACCGCCAGTACTGTATTTCCTTCACTGGCATAATGATGAGCCAACAGGGAGGCAATGGTGGTCTTCCCTACCCCGCCTTTACCCGAAATGGCAATTTTTAAACCGCCCACTTCTTTAGTCATTGCAGCACTTCCTTCCATAAATATGTTTAATAATTTTTTCTATTACCGACATTTTAATATAACTTCAGCTAAGAGGCAAGGTTAAGGTTTTCGACAACTTATGGGCAAACTCCTCTATGACATATTTCCATAAAAACTTCGCTCCCTTCCTGGAATTTCCTTCGAAACCGGTGCAATTATCCATTATTAAACTATTTAGTTAAACATAAATGGCTGATTAATTTATTTTGAACAGGGTAAGCTAATGGCAAGAGTATTAACTTTTTAACGCAAGATTTAGGAGGGATTTCTATTGAAGAATAATGTAGGTGAAATCGACAGATTTATACGCATTGCCGGCGGTTTGTTTCTCCTTGGATATGGAATAAACCGGGATAGCAGTCTATGGGTGGCAATGGGGGCATTAAAAGTAGCTGAGGGAGTCACCAGGTATTGCCCCATGCTTGACTTGTTGGGTACCTCCACTGTTGAACCGGCACCCCAGACAATTAATCGAGTGCGGAGGGCAGTGCGCCGGGTTGCTCAAGAAATTAATTAATTACCACTCACCATCCTATTCGATACAATTTATCTTAAAGGAGGAGGCAAGAAAATGTCCCACCGGGATTATGATTTAGGCACCCTGGAATTCCCCCATACCGGGTTTTGGGTTTTACATGCTATCGGTATTGCCGGTGCTCTTTATTTGGGCTATAAGCTTGGCCAAGAAGATGAATGTGAATAACCAGTGAGCAATGTTTTACTTTAATGGGAATATAAAAAAAGAGGGTTATGCTAGGTTGCAAGGTTAACCCTCTTTTTTTCTGCTTTCCATAACTATTTTTAAACCAATTTCTTTTACACTTATTAATTCTTTTCCTGCCAATTCCCGGGCATAATTGGTAAAAAACCACTGCTGACGAAATCCCTCTAACAACTCCCAATAATTTTCCGGCTCTATGGAAAATCGTTCTGCATCGATTGCAAATCCTGTGGGATTAAAGCGCCAGAGCTTGTCAGCGTCTTTGACCAGCTTTTCTTCTAAAGTTATGGGACTTAACCCTGAGTCATGACTCTCAATTATCCGGGAAATTTCATCACAGTCTTTTTCGTTTATCCCTACTTGACCTAAAATGTTCTTGGCTATTTTTGCCCCTTCCACTTCATGAATCCGGTTAATTTGCTTATCAGAATTAATCGGATGAAAGGCCTTTACCTGCAATTCCACTGGAACAGCACTCCACCCCACATCATGAAGGATAATTGCCGGCAGCACTATTTCTTCCCTGCCCCCTTCATGATCAAGCAACTGCCGGGCAAACTGGTAAGAAAGTTCTGTGTGAATCTGGTTTTGTCTCACAGCCAAATATGGTTTTGCCAGCTCAAATAATTTATTTAAAATTTCTTCCATCCAATTACTCCTCTCAGTCCCCGCCTTACTGGAGGCAATAAATAAATACTGAGTAAAATAAAGCAGATGCTAAGAACGGCATAACCAATAGTGAAAATTTTCCACGGCTCTAGCCAAAAGGTGCCTCCTCCCCAACCCATTGATTCAAACAGGCTGATCATGACTATTACCGGGTTTAGGCCCCGAAGTATCCACACAATTGCCGGTGACTCATAAACCGGTGGCGGAGAATAACCTGGACCTGCCCCGCTGTAGGGACTCATCTCCGGATGGACGGGTGCAGGAGCTGTTACCGCTGCCGTGTTCTGATATTGGACCATCACTTGGCTCCGCAGGTACTGGTCCATTAGTTCTGCTCCTAAAGCGGTGGAAACCACCAGGGCAAAGATGCAGGCATAGGCAGCCACCGTACTGATTCCAGTTCTCCTGATCCAAGTGGACCAGAATACACCCACACTGCCGAAAAAGACCATATTTAAAAAATAGAGTCCAAAAACCGCCGCCAGCTGTTTGGCAGCAATCCCTCCGTACAAGGTGACCATGGCATAAACGGGAATGGTGGCCACCACCAGCAGCACTGTAAAAGCCAGGGAAGAAATTAGCTTGCTTAAAATAATGGATGCAGCGGACAGTCTGGTGGTCAGTAGAATATTTAATGTCTGTCGCTCCCGCTCACTGCTGATTACCCCAGCGGACAACCCAGGAGTGACAAAAGCTATCAAAAACAATTGGAGCATGGACAACATGATGAAAATTTCCCGGCTGCGTTCCGGATGAAAGCTTACTGGGTTATGCCTGTAATTCAGGTAGATAAAAGCCAAAGTAATGGCTATCACCGCTCCCACATAGAGGAAAATTACCAAGGGGCCCCTGGAAGTACGAAAGCGCTCCTTCAACTCTTTAGTTAATACTGGGCTGATCAATCCCTCCCTGCTCATTGGACCACCTCCTGAGTAATCTTCATAAATACCTTCTCCAGGTTTTCCCGCTCCACGGCAAAACCACTCACCGGAAATCCGGCGTTTATTAAATCACTAAGAATCCGGAAGTTTTCCTCTTCTCCACCCTTAACATAAATTAATATGTTTTGCCCTTCCCTGGGCTTAATTTCTGTCACCAGGGGATGCTGGGCCAGGAAGGCTCCAGCCTCATCCTCCCGGTTCAATAAACTTACCTGGACAACATTGCTGCTTTTGACCTGGGCGATAATGTCTTCCACTGAACCACAAGCCACTAACCGTCCCTGCTCAATAATGCCGATGGTGTCGCACATCTCCGTAAGTTCCAGCAGAATATGGGAACTGATGAGGATAGTCTTGCCCATCTTCCGCAGTTCCTTTAGTATCTCCCTCATTTCCACCCTGGCCCTGGGATCTAGTCCCGAGGCCGGCTCATCAAGGATCAAAACCTGGGGACTGTGCACCAAGCAGCGAGCCAGGCCAAGCCTCTGCTTCATGCCCCGGGACAGTGTATCCACATAGGCATCTTCTTTTCCCGAAAGATTCACCAGTTCCAACAAGTCCTTAATCAGGCCAGGTCGTCGAGCTGCCGGTACAAAATAAGCTTGGGCATAAAAATCCAGGTATTCTTCTACTTTCAAATTATCATATACTCCGAAGAAATCAGGCATATAGCCAATTAGCTGCCTCACCTCCGCCGGCTGTTCAGTTACTTCATATCCACCAACAAAGGCTTTACCCTTGGTGGGAGCCAGCAGAGTGGCTAAAATGGACATGGCGGTGGTTTTACCCGCTCCGTTAGGTCCAATAAATCCAAATACCGTTCCACCATCAATTGTCAGGTCTAAATCCACCAGGGCAGCCACGTTCTTGTAATTTTTTGAAAGTCCCACTGTTTTAATCACTGGCTAACCCTCCCCAGCACTTGAATTGCCGGCTCGGGAATAATTTCCCGACCGCCCCTGTCATTGGCAAAACGCACTCGTAATATCCCTTTATCCGAAATATATTGCCCAGCATTCTCCTGGGTAATTACCCTGAGATTTCTTTCTTTCAGATAATCCCATTCCTTGGTCTGCCAGTTATAAATGGCTCCAGTTGCCTCACCTAGGGGATGATTATAGAAGTTATTGCTTAATCGCTCTACCTCAAGATTAGAGCCAATGTGAAAGTCTGCCTGAATGCTTCCCTGCAAAATAACACCACTCTGATTAGGTGAAAAGTAAGTGTATTCCACTGAGCCCTGATAAACAGGATTGATCATTCGCCAGGGGTAAAAGACCTTATTTTCTCCCCCAAAATCCACCGCCAGGTGCTGAGTTACTAAGTTCAATGAGCTACTGGACATCTGCAGACCGGAAACTTCCACAAAATTCAGATCCTCACTGGTCCAACCTGTAATCTTTACTACCAGTCCTTCTCTAGCTGCAGGGTAAAAACCAACGTATTTTTCATTGACAGGATGGGGTCTATCGGCTACGGCTACGGCTACGTCCCTGGTGGCAAAGGAACTGCCCTCATGGAGCAATCTTTCCTGCTGGGGAGTCAAATTTGTTCCCAAGGCCGGATTATACCCTGTTTGCTTCCAGTTAAGACTTTCCCGCAGCTCCTTAATGTCCCCCTTTGGCCATTCACCCAGGCTGAAGGTTTTTATGCCGGCGGTTACCATCACCTCTGTCAAGTCTAGGCCGGTGTTATTGATCAGAGTTCCTATCAAAAGGTCTTCCTGGAGGGTTAACTCCCCTTCTATCTGGCCCAAATTAGATACTGTGCTTTGAAAAACAGCATTTCGCACTGACCAGTATTCTACCCCTTTAAAAGCTACAGTTTTAGCACCGCCTTCCTTCATCAATACCGTCATATCTCCGGTGAGCCTGCCTCGTGGAACAGGAATGGGAATGGCATAGGTATTGTTCGAGATAGCAAAGCTATACTCTCCACCCTTGGGAATAATGGCCGCTGCCGCCCCTTGGGCTACAGCAAACCCTTTCCCGGCAATATTGATGGTGGAAATTGTCTGTAATACACCGTCTCCGGGTATCCTGGCATTGCCTACTCCCATTATGCCTCCAGTTAAGATAAGGGCAGTAGCCGGCACTGCCACCCAGGCCCAATCCCGCTTATCTTTCCTTCGTAAAACCAGGTAAATAGCCGGCCCTACCAACAGCAGATAACCACTCAAAATCCCCCCGAATACCGCCAGACTAGGGGCTGAAATATCATCAAATCGGTTGGCCGCATCCAGATAGTTCCAAGAACTTCCCCAGAAACCATCATGATAATAGTAGCCTTGGTAAAACTGTTCCCCAGTCAAAATATCCCGCCAAAGCTGCCACTCCTCCTCCTTGGTCAGACCTGACTGACCAAGTAAGTCATAGGTGCTGGTGATTATGGCGCCCTGCCCTAAAGACCGGCGGTAAAGAAGGGGCTTGTCTTTATTGGCAGCCACTATTTTGCCTGGGGCCAAAGCTTCATCCGCCAGTCCATCACCAACTGGGGAAATTATTAGGATGCCTCCGGCTAAAACCCATTTTTCCAAGGCCTCCTTCTGGGCAGATGTCAGATCAGCTTGAGCCTGTTGATCAATAAAAATCATGTCTGCCCCCCGCAAGATAAAAATGTCTACCGGCAAGTCACTGGGCTCAATGGTCTTTCCCGTCATTAGCCTGGGCAAACTACCGCTTTTATCCTGTGCCTCTAACAGGGGCTTATATAGTTCCCCTCTATTTGAAACGCCCAACATCAGTATTCCTTCTCCCCTCACCATCAAGCCCTGTACCGGAGCCCAAGCTAGCAGCTCATCTCCTGCCACAAGGTTAACCTGATTCCTGATAGCTACCACATTACCCGGGAGGAGAAACTCTATTTTTTCCGTTGCCCCGGAAGGAACGAAAACCTCCTTGACATACTCAATCTGATCATTGTTCTGACGCTGCTCGTCAGTGGCCAAAACTAAGTAACCTGTCAAATCAGAGCCCTTGTTTGTGATTGTTACCTGCAGCGGCACCATGGCACTCATTTTATAAACTCCGTTAAAGCCTGGTTTTACCTTAATTGTGACCTGATTATTCGCCAATGCTGCTGCATTGGTTATCCATAAGAACAAAGCCGCCAAGGCAGCCAGCAACATTATTTTTCTCTTCCCTCTCACTATCTTAACCCTCCCGCCTTAACCCACAGCATGGTGCTATAGGATGCTGAATTTCGTTCAACTATTAAAAAGCTGCCGTTGGGTGACCAAGATGGATTACTGTCTGCCACTTGCGCCCTTAGCTTCCAAACCACTTTTTCCCCCGCTCCCTTTTCCTGCCACTCTCTTAACAAGCGAACCTCCTCCTCTGGTGTAGGCCCCGGCAGGTGGGTCAGATTAACCTTTACTATTCCTGCCAAGTCAGCAATCCAGATTTCCTGCACCCTTTCATCAGCCACCAGCAACGGCTCTCCTGCCGAATTATATACCAGTACCTTTTCCCAGCGTCGCTCTAGGGCAAAGGCCAATGTATCCTGGTTGGACCACTGGGGTTCACTGCCCAATCCCCAAAAGACCTCCCCGGTACCATCCTCCCTTACCAGCCAGATTTCTGCCTGACCGCTGCCATGGTTATACCGCTCAATGGCTAGCAGACTTCCATCCGGTGACCATGTGGGGTGGGAGCCCTGGGTTATAAGCTCCGGTTCTGGCTTTGGATTAGCCCCATTAACGGCTATCTTGTAAACCTCCCGCTTGCCTTGGTCTGAAATCAAGGCAAAGGCCAGCCAGCCACCGTCAGGAGACCAGGCTGGACCCTGAAATACTTCACCTGACTGGGATTGATGTAAATGCTCTGGTTTTAAGTCTTTAAAGTCCAGGAGGGACAAATTGCTTTTTCCTCCAGCCTCTGTGACAACTGCCAAGTGGCTGCCTGCCGGCGCCAAGGCAACCTGCCGGAATACCTGCCCCAATTGAGGGGCTAAAACCTCCTTAACCTGCTGTCCATTGTAATCCATCTGCCACAAGCTGCCCCGGTTAATAAAATAAATCTTCCCTTCGGAGCTAACAGCAGCACTAAAGCCTTTTGTACTTAGTCCATCATAAAAAAGCTGCCTTTCTTCCCGGTAAAAGGATTGGTCTGGTGGCTGCTGTTCCCCTTCTTCTGACAAAAAATAAAATATGCCCCCAATAACTACCAAAAACGGAATTAAAAAGAATAGCCACTGAAACAATTGCATTCTCTTTTCCTTTTTTCCTGCCTCAGCCTGAAAAGGAGTATGAACCATGATTATGGGTTTACCGGATTCTACCCGGCTTGCTCCTGCTTGCTTATTAATAAAATGCCGGCGCAGCTTTTCTTTTAGCTGCTGATTGACCGGTACCTCTTCCCGCATTTTTCTCATCACTTTCAACAGATTGAAGATTTCCGGATCCCGTTCCAGCTTATCTTCTGCATCCTCAAGCAAGTAAACCACTTTATCCTGTTTTTTATCATCGGTCACCCCGGCCACCCCCCCTCTTTTTTTTTCTCCCAAAGGCTTCTCAGCTTTTGCAGTGCCCTAAATCCCATTGTCTTAACTGTGGCAGTCTTTTTACCAAGAATGTCGGCAATCTGCCGGTACTGTAACTCCCCAAAATATCTTAACAGCAGTACGTCCCTCTGCTCCTGGGGCAGCTGCTCCAAGCAGCTCCTTAACTCGGCTATTTCCTCTCTGGCTAAAGCCTGCTCTTCCGGCTGTTTAGTTTGGCTCTGAATCCATCTGTTATCATATTGGCCATACTGATCATCTAGAGGCAGGTGCTCCTTTCTTTTACGCAGGAAATCCACATAGGTGTTGTGGGCAATTCGAAATATCCATGCACCCACCCGTTCTCGGTTCCGACAGTTGTCGAAATGCTCAAATGCCTTGCTAAATACCTGGGCAGTCAGATCATCCGCATCCAAAGTATCCTTTACCCGGTAACGCAAGTATCGGTTTACTTGGTCAAAGTAACAGTCATATACCGCTACAAAAGACTGGTTTTCCTTATTTTCACTTGCTATCTCCATTTCCAATTCCGTTGCCATTGACGTTTCTGATTCCAATTTTATCACCCACCTTTACCCAAAGGTATCCACTATCATAAATTAGGCCATTTCTGTTTTCTGTTATATAGACGCAGAGAGTTGCAAAAAGTTACAGTTATTAAAAAGATACCAGTGAGGTTAATCCTCCTGGTATCGAAAAATATTTTCAAAAACATAAAGCATTATCAGCATCTTGTCCTGTAAAATTTTAACCTACCTATCAAAATAAATATTCTTGCCTGTGGCAGAGATGGGGATACCCACCACCAGCTGGTCAGTTACTAATTCCATTCGACGAATAACCACGCCGACTCTGTACATAATCCGGTTATCTGCGTTATGGATACTGGCGGTCTTTACCGCCGAGCCTATAGCTATTCCTAAATCCATTACCCTCCATGCACATAATGGCCCCTCAAATTCAGTCCCTTTCCTTGCTTCCAATTGGCTGCACTGGTCAAACCCGCAGGCACCACAGTTTAGTCCCGCTACCCCAGGGTCTTTGAGACCAATTAACAGCATTGCTTCAGAATATCGGATATTTTCCCCGTCCCGGTGGAAATTTTTTTTCCCCGTTTCCTGGCCATACCGGATCATGGCATCGGCAATCTCCCCTAATTTTTCTCCGGTAATAACTTCTGTTGTAACAAAGTCCTTGCCTGCAGCTTTTGGGGCAGTTCTAGCTGCTAAGGCCATTAAGTCAGCCACTACTTTCATTGCTTCCTGCATCATAAAATTCCTCCTTTTTATAGTCTTCTATAGGATTCAGGTCTATAGTTGTCCCCCCGGGCAATGGCCGCTTCTATTTCCACAATCAGTCTTTCTTTATCCCCGGGTAAGATACCTTTTAAAACCAGGTAGTTTGAAGCATGGTTGCTGCGAAAAACACAGTTAGTAACCATTAATTTTTCCAGAAAGAGCTTAGTTTCAATAGCCACTTCCCTAGGGGTCAAGAGCTGTATCTCCCCTTTTTTTACTTGATCATATAATTCTGTACCTTCTTCCACCATCAGAGTAAGCAAACCCAAATAATCCGGATCCATTTGACTGACCACCAGGGCCGACTCCAGGGCATGCTCCTGCCATAGGGCCACACCTCCCAGTCCGGAAATCATGGTGACAGAAGAGGTGATGCCTGCCTTTTTCAATTTGTGACATGCAGCAATCATGTCTTCTGTGGCAATGTTTTTCTCTACAGCCTGGAGGATTTTTTCACTTCCCGATTCCAGACCCAGATAGACGATGCCAAGACCTAACTGCTGTAGTTCTATTAATTCCTCCGGTTTTTTTCTAAGTATATCTGTGGCAGATGCATAAGCGCCCACCCTCTGGCACTCGGGGAATAATTTCTTGATGTGCTTAAGCACTGGAACCAGATATTTATTTGGCAGCACCAAGGCATCCCCGTCGGCTAAAAATATTTTTTCCACATAGGAATAGGCTTTTCGCGCTGAATTAAAATCCTCCAGCACCTCATCCAACGGCCTCACTGAAAATTCCTTCTCTCGAAAAGCGCTGCAAAAGGTACACTTATTATGGGAACATCCTAAAGTGACCTGAATTATTAGACTGTTAGCCTCACTGGGTGGTCGATAAACTTTGCCAAAATACCTCATCCCCTTAAACCTCCTTGTCTCACTCTTGCATTGTTATTATATTTGTAACTATTCAGCAATTTATCAATTGTCAAGCATTCAGAACTCAGGAGTCAGAATTCAGAATATTGACACGTATGGAAAAATCTTCTTCCATAAGCATAGTCTTTAAAATTTTTTCAGCTATCTTTTCATTCTTGACTTCTAACTCCTGGCTACTGATTACTGATTAATTACTTATATTATACAGAAAGAAATGCCACCCGGCAACACACCGGGCAGCATCAAATTAGCTTTTAACCTGCATCCTCATACTTTTCTTTCAGGGAAGCTACCACCGATGCATCCGCCAAGGTAGTGGTATCACCAATGGCCCTGCCGGTAGCAATATCCCTTAGCAGACGGCGCATAATCTTACCGCTTCTTGTTTTAGGCAGTTCTGCAGAAAAATATATATCGTCAGGTCTGGCCAAGGCCCCTATCTTCTTGGCCACATGGGCCTTCAGCTCTGCCAACAACTCATCAGTACCTTCAATTCCTTCTTTAAGGGTGACAAATGCAGCAATAGCTTCTCCCTTCAACTCGTGGGGCTTACCGATAACTGCAGCCTCAGCTACTGTGGGATGGGCAACTAATGCACTTTCCACTTCTGCAGTACCAATTCGGTGTCCAGATACGTTAATGACATCATCTACCCGGCCAAGCAACCAAATATAACCATGCTCATCCCGCTTAGCTCCGTCACCGGCAAAGTACATGTTGCCGAATTTGGACCAATAGGTATCTATATAACGCTGATCGTCATTAAAGATAGTCCGCAGCATGGAAGGCCAGGGCTTTTTCAGCACCAAGTATCCGGTATCAACGGGCTGGCCATTTTCATCCACTATATCAGCGTCCACTCCCGGGAATGGCACCGTGGCTGTTCCCGGCTTGGTAGCGGTTAAACCAGGTAGTGGGGTAATCATAATGGCTCCTGTCTCTGTCTGCCACCAAGTATCCACAATGGGACACTTTTCGTAGCCAATATTCTTATGATACCACATCCAGGCCTCGGGATTAATTGGCTCACCCACTGTTCCCAGCAGGCGAATGGAGGACAGATCATGCTTTTCTACCCAGTCGGTTCCCCACTTCATAAAGGCTCGGATGGCAGTGGGGGCAGTATAGAAAATGGTAACACCGTATTTTTCAGCAATTTCCCAGAAACGGTTCTTCTGGGGATAATCAGGTCCACCCTCGTAAATCATGACTGTGGCACCATTGGCCAGTGGTCCATAAACCACATAACTGTGGCCTGTAATCCAACCGATATCCGCAGTACACCAATAGACGTCACTTTCCTTAAGGTCAAATACATAGTTGTGAGTAGTTGAAGTCCCCGTCAAATACCCTCCGGTGGTATGAACTACTCCTTTGGGCTTTCCTGTTGTACCACTGGTATAAAGGATAAATAATAAATCTTCTGCATCCAGTTCTTCCGCCGGGCAATTTGGCGAAGCATCCTTCATTAGGTCATGCCACCAATAATCTCTTCCCTCCGCCATACTACAGTTAGATTTCTCACCAACTCGCTCAACAACAACTACTTTCTCAATGCTTTGACAATTATTCAGGGCCTCATCTGAGTTTGCTTTCAAGGGCACTACCCCTCCCCGGCGCCAGCCTCCGTCTGAGGTAATCAAATATTTGGATTGCGCATCATTAATCCGATCACTCAATGCTTCTGAACTAAAGCCACCAAAAACCACACTGTGGGGTGCTCCGATCCTGGCACAGGCCAGCATGGCCACCACTGCTTCCGGAATCATGGGCATATAAATAGTGACCACGTCCCCCTTTTGAACACCCAGACCTTTTAGAACGTTGGCAAACTTACACACCTCCCGGTGCAGCTGGTGAAAGGTAAGTACTTTTGTATCCCCAGGCTCCCCTTCAAAGATAATGGCAGCTTTATTGCGCCGGGGTCCTGTTAGATGCCGATCCAAGCAGTTGTGAGATACGTTTAGCTTGCCTCCCACAAACCATTTGGCAAAAGGCACTTGCCAATCTAAAACCTGATCCCACTTTTTAAACCAATCTAACCCTTCTGCCTGCTTAGCCCAGAAAGCCTCGGTATCCAAGCCCTCCTCATAGATACTCCTGTCATTGGCATTTGCTTGTTGCACAAATTCCTCAGCCGGTTCGAAGATACGATCTTCTTGCAACAATGCTTCCAAGTCCTTTTCTTTTTCTTTCAACTTTTTCCCCCCAATAAAAAATAAATATTATCTTACTAATTGCACACCTAAACCTAAACCCGTACAGGAATTACAATTAGAAAAGTCCACATTACTCTCTCAAGCCCTGGTCTAGGGGCAAGACGTGTAACCGCCACTGGTCACCAGTTGTTCCTCTATGCGGAATTGCGTTTCACGGGCTAATTGACAGCTGCCATCAAAGGCAGCAACAACAGTCGCAGCATTACAATCAATATGAAGGATGTCAAAGGAAGCCAATCATCCCCGATAAATGGCAAAATCTTTTTTACAAGCTTAAATACAGGTTCGGTAATTCCTACGAATAAATTAATAATAAAATTTTGGCCCACCTTTTTGCTGCTTAAAAAAAAGGAAAAAATCCCTCTGCCAACGATCAGCCACATTAAAAATGCCAAAGTATAATTAATTATTTGGATAATTGTAATTGTCATGTTAATTGATTAAAAGGGGCAGGCTATGAGCCGCCCCTTTTAATCTACCTCCTAACTAGCTAATTTTTATGATTAAGTGTCTAAGCCTTCTTCACTGCCTCTGGGCGAACCCTTCGGATAGCGAAGCGTCTCCATTAAATCAGTAACAGCTTTAGGTGGAGCCGGTGTGAGCAGGGATACTACGTAGATAGACAGGAAAGCAGCTGGGATGCCGAAAATTCCGGATCCAATTGTTCTAATGCCAAACCAGTCTAAACCGTAGAACCGGCTGCCGATCATATAGAAGAGGCATACTCCTAAGCCAATGGTTAAACCGGCGATGCCGCCTTCTTTCGTTGCCCTTTTCCAGAAAATCCCCATAACCAGCACCGGGAAGAAGGTTGAAGCAGCGATGGAGAATGCCCATGCCACCAGCTCAACGATAATAGCTATGTTTTGACTTGCTACAAATCCGGCAATAACCGCCGCTATCACCAGCAAGGTTCTGGCTAATGCCAATCGGGTATTAGCTGATGCCTTAGGGTTGATAACTTTGTAGTACAAGTCATGGGCGAAAGCATTGGATATGGTAAGGAGCAATCCGTCCGCTGTGGACAAGGCTGCCGCCAAACCTCCGGAAGCGATTAATCCGGCGATTACATAGGGCAACCCAGCCATCTCAGGTGTAGCTAATACCACCATGTCCGGTTTGATGGCAATTTCAGCAAATTGGACTAGACCGTCCCCATTAATATCGGTAATAGTTATCAATCCTACCTGTGACCAGGTTGTAACCCAGCTAGGCAAGTCAACCATGGGGGTGCCCACCAATTGAGTATAAATGGTTAAGAGGGCGTTAGCCGAGTAAGCCGGTGCCGCCAGATATAACAATGAGATAAAGAATAATGTCCAAAGCACCGATTTCCTGGCCTCCCGCACCGAGGGGAGAGTGTAATACCGCATTAGAATATGAGGTAAGCCGGTGGTTCCCAGCATCAAACAGAATGTCAAAATAAGGAAATTCTTCAGGTCCATTCTGACAAAGGGAGCTGTGTAGGGCTGGGGCTCCTTTGCCCGGGCAGGCTGGCCTGCTGCAGCAAATGCCTCCCTTGCCGAAATCTCTTCCGGTGAGTTAAACAACGTTTGTTCTTCTGCAATTATTTTTTGGATTACCTGACCATAGGCTAGGTAAGGGATTGGGTTGCCGGTATATTGGAAGGAAAGAACTGATACCGGGATAAGGTAAGCAATAATTAATACGATATACTGGGCAACCTGGGTCCAGGTAACGGCCCGCATTCCCCCCAGCATGGAGCATACCAGCACTCCCAATAGTCCCACGAAACAACCAATCACAAAGGGTATACCCAAGAAACGGCTGGTAATAAGTCCAACACCTGCAATCTGGGGTACAATATAGACAAACCCGATTACAATAGTAATTATTAACGCAATTATCCGGATTACATGCTTATTTTCACCATACCCATAGCGGGAGCTGACAAAGTCCGGAATGGTAAATGCCCCTAGTTTCCGCAGGTAAGGGCCGATTAACAGCGCCAATAGCACGTATCCGCCGGTCCAGCCCATAATAAACGGCAAACCATCAAAACCTAAAATCATGATAGTACCGGCCATCCCGATAAAGGAAGCGGCGCTCATCCAGTCAGAAGCTGTTGCCATTCCATTATAGACACCCGGTACCTCCCGGCCTGCCACATAATACTGGGTAAGCTGCCCCGTTCGGGAGAGGATACCTACGGCAGCAAAGATAGAAATGGTCCAACCCAGGAAAAAGTAACCTATAATCCGATCAGGAACACCGTTGGCATTGAGGATAGCCATCAGGATTACAAAACTAGCAAAGCCAACTACATACATTAAGTATATTTTATTTAGCTTCCTAATAAATCCACTTTGGCCTCCGGAACTAGATGGTATTAGAGTGCCTTCTTTTTTAATTTGAGGATCCATCCTACTAATCAACCTCCTCTTCTGCTAATCCATATTCCCGGTCTAGGTCATCCATCTTTTTCCAGTAAGCTAGGATTAGTAATAAATAAACTAAAATTGGGAAAATAGCTCCTAGAAAATAGTGCAGCGGCCAGCCCCCGATAATTGTGATCTGGGATAGCTGATGAGCAAATAACGGCGGAATAAAGGTAACAGCTGCCCAGATGGCTAACAAAGTACGGATAAGACTGACGTTCTTTGACCAATAAGCATCGACATTCTGTTGTTGGGTTGTAGATAATTGAGGTTCAGACACTTTCTTTTTACCCCCTTTGAATTTTTAAGCTTCTTTTTCTTACAGGTATTTAAACCATTATAACCTCTTTCCATTAATCACCCCCTTAACCAAAATAGCATTTTTTGCATTTTTTATACTTTGAAACTTTGTTCTAATTTAAATTTCCAATTTAATAATTGAAACAGAAATCACTATTTTTTACTATTGGCAAAATTCTGAAACTTTATTTTAATATCATCATTATAGCAAAAACTTACCAAAAGAAAATGTTTTTTCCGTTAAATACCTTTTTTGCAAACTAAATGGTCGATAATTAACACTAAGTTTTAATTTATTAATCGGACTTCTTTCTTAGAGATAATTTAAGCTTGATTGTCCTTAAATTCCCACATCAAGTTAACAAAAATCAACACTTTTTGTTTTCTATATATAAAAATCCCCACTTTTAAAGGTCTAATTAACTAACTTTTAGGCCAACTACTCTGTGTTTTTGTATAAATAAAACAATATTTTTCGACAAGTTGCTATATTTTTAGGATTAATCGTATGTTTTTGACCGCCATTGGAACACCGTTGCGTCTTGCTAAAAAAAGATTTTGCAGTGCAAATATCCCAGGACTTTATTTTTCTTTGAAGGAAAAACCACCAACCCAGCATCTGTCAGGGTGGTTTTATCACCAGTTGTTCCACCTGGGGCAATATCTCTCAGCAAGGAGCCAATAATCACCCCGTTTCTAATAAAACACCGTTTCATCGTAGGCTGATTATACCTATTACCAAGAAATTCTAAAAAAAATAATTAACCGGCAAATGGAACATCTGCCGGTTAATGGTATGATTTCGATGGTAACTTAGGTATCGTCTTCTTGATTTAGGGTTTCGATGGGTAAACCCAGTTCCCAGGCTTTTAAAATTCGTCGGCTTATTTTCCCACTCCTAGTCTTAGGCAGTTCGTCAATAACTTCAAATTCATGAGGGATAGCATAGGCCGGCAAGACCTCCCGGGCAAACTCCTTTAGCTGTCGCTCCAGGCCCTCTCCCCATTGATAGGTTTCCTCTAGTTTTAGGTAGGCTTTAACTACTTCACCCCTTAATGGGTCAGGTTTGCCAATAACACCTGCCTCCATCACTGCCGGGTGCTCAATCAAGCGACTTTCCACTTCAAAGGGACCTACCCTCCCTCCCGAGGTATTAATAATATCATCACCTCTGCCTTGATACCAGAAATAGCCTTCATAGTCCCGGTAGACAAGGTCTCCTGTCAGATACCATGGGGAAAACTTAAAATAAGCATTAAAGGCAGATTCGTCCTGCCAAACGCCTCGCATCATTCCCGGCCAACCAAGTTTGATGGCTAAGTTGCCCATTTCCATAGGTGCCAGCTCCCTACCTTTGTTGTCAATAACAGTTGCATAAATCCCCGGTATCGGTCGGCCCATTGACCCCGGTTTAACCGGTTGACCAGGCATATTGGCAATTAATACCCCCCCGGTTTCTGTCATCCACCAGGTATCTCGGATAGGCACACCAATAACTTTTTGCCCCCAACGCAAAACTGCCGGATTCAATGCTTCCCCTACACTAAAAATATGTCGGATGCTGGAAAGGTCAAACTGACTGGCCAGGTTCTCTCCATAATTCATTAGCATGCGGAAGGACGTAGGGGTACTGTACCATACGGTTACCTTATATTTTTCAATAATGGAATACCATCCCCTGGCGTTGAAACGCTCACCCCTAATCAGATTAGCTGTACCCGTGAGCCACGGAGCCCAAACTCCATAGGATATTCCCGTAACCCAGCCCGGGTCAGCCGTACACCAAAAAACATCATCTTTCTTCCCTAAATCTAAGACTAATTTGCCCGTATGATATAAGTGCAACATGGCTTCGTGTACATGAATTATCCCCTTTGGGGTTCCCGTAGAGCCGGAAGTATACAGGAGGAGCATGGGATGATCTTTATTAACCCAGACTGTCTTTTCCCCGGCCTGAGCCTGTTCCATTTCCCCTTGCCACCAGTATTCCCCTGTCTCCACTTGACCTTTACTTCCACAAACAAATACATGCTTTAGACTTGAAACAGTCCCTGAGTTAAAGTTTTTTCTTAGTTCAGCATTAGTAACAATACCTACTGCCCCGCTGTCCTGTAGATATTGTTCCACCATTTTACCCTTATAACCCTCAAAAAACGGCACAGCCACAGCACCAGCCTTAATTATTCCCAATAAACTGATGTACAGCTCCGGAGTACGGGGCATGTAAATCGCCATCCGGTCACCCGGACTGATTCCCATTTTTGCCAAAATTCCTGCAAACTTGTCTGTCAAATCCTTTAACTGACCAAAGGTATATTGCTCCCTTCGCCCCCACCCTTCAAAAATAAGAGCAACCTGCCCCTCATTTCCGCCGAGTACATGCCGGTCAATGGCTTCATGAACTATATTTAACCTGCCACTGGTATGCCAGGTAAATTCCTGTTCCACCTGACTCCAAGAAAAATTTTTCATCAGCTCAAGGTAATCTTTCATCATATCCCCCCTTCCCAATTGTAATTAAATAAAATCATCATTATCTTCGGTAAAACTTTTCTGGTACTGATATCCTAACCGATAAGATATGCTCTCACAGGTTTCCTTGAGTACCGTAACCAGACGGCCAATTCTCTCCAGGGTCAACCGGGAGGTAGGCCCGGCGATGCTTACAGCTGCTAAAGCTTTTCCTTTATGATCAAATACGGGAGCAGAAATTGCCCGCATTCCTTCCACCTGCTCTTCGTCATTAATGGCATAGCCTTGGATTTTAATTTTGTTCAGAAAAGCCAGCATAAAATCCAAGTCAGTAATGGTATTCACTGTGTACTGCTCCATACCTTGTTCCTTTAGGATGCGGATAGCTTCTTCCCGGGTCAAGTGGGCCAGCAATATTTTCCCCGCAGCAGAGCAATGTACCTTTGACCTTAAACCCATCTTGACCACAATAGGCTCCGGATATGCATCCTTCTCCACAACCACCACTTCCCCTTGATCTAAAACCGATAGCTGTACTGTCTCCCGGGAGACTTCAACTAGCTCTTTTAAAAAAGGAATAGCCTCTTTTCGAAAGTTTAGGCTGTCAAGGATAAATAAACCAAGCTCTGCTAACTTAATACTAGCTTGGTAGCGCTCCGTTTCCGCATTCTGTTCGGCGTATCCTTTGGAAAGCAGGGTTCCCAACAAGCGATGTACCGTACTCTTATGGAGTCCAAGGATCTGTCCGATTTCAGTTACTCCTAATCCTCTGCCATGTTGACAGAGTAATTCAATAATTGACAAAGCCCTTTCTATAGATTGAACTGCATTGTCCGGGTTTATCTTTGTCATACAGTACCTACCCTCCCCCCTGACTAGCTATATTAATTAATATGGTTAAACCCTTGTCTCATGCAGTACTCCTTACTCCTTACTCCTGTCTCGAGCAGTTAAGTCAGATAATTATAAATATTTCTAATAAATATTTCTACTTCTAATGCCATAATCCTGTTTTTAATGTCAGGTAAATTCAAACAAGATAATGTTTTTTTTCACATTATGTCAAGCTGGCAAGATATATCATTACATCTTCATAGGTCCGTATTTGGCTACTGCCAGAATCAGCACATCCCAGCCTTTTCCTTTGCATAGATTAGCAATATCTTTCGCTTCCTTGGTTCCTGATATGACTAAAAACATGGCAGACTTACTCCTTGTCACTTATTTTTATGCCTTTATTCGACAATAAAACTAAAAACTCCTTGTAGCTGCAAGGAGTTTTTGCTATCTGAATAAATACACTCCAGCAAGCACAAAATATCCTTGGAAATGGCTTTATTAAAGATTAAAAAAATTAAGAGGAGTGAAAAGAATGATTTGTGCGGAAGTTGCTATTTACCCTTTAAAAACTTCTAATGCCAGTTCCATCATCAACAATTCCATCGAGGCTTTAAACAATGAAGGAATTGAGTTTTCTGTGGGTTCCATGAGCACCCATATTCATGGCACTGAAGAGCAGGTATGGTCAGGATTAAAGGAAATGTTCCGCAATGCCCAACGGGGCGGAGAAGTAAGTATGGTAATAACCATTTCTAATTCAGCTAAGTGAACTCCTCCAGCTTAAAGCTAAACATGGGGAAACAGATGGATACTCTCTCCACATGATATAAAAGACTATACTCCACCTGATTTAAACCCCACTTATAGGAGTGGGGTCTTGCCCCGTTTCAGTTTTGCTAAGCAGGGTCCTTATCCCCAAAATCCTTTCTGTTTTATCCCCCAGGGATAACTTATTGATCCCTATCTTATTATTATCCAAATATCTTAAAAAATATGAAAAGCGCAGTTTCTCACTACGCTTCATCTTATGTAAACACTTTTAATATTTTATTTAATTTTATTGCATTATGACCGGAAATTGGTGAACTGTAGTGGTTGGTCAAAATCTCCTTGCTTTAACAACTGGATTGCCTCCTGCAGGTCATCCTTGTTTTTACCCGTAATCCGCACCTGGTCATCCATGATTTGGGCTTGAACCTTCATTTTGGAGTTTTTGATAATTGCCACAACCTCTTTACCTTTTTCTTTGGAAATTCCCTGCTTGACTTTTACAGTTTGTTTCACAGTTCCTCCACTGGCGGACTCTGCTTTGCCATAGTCCAGGGATTTCAAGTCAATGCCTCTTTTGATAATTTTACTTTGCAGCACATCAACTACTGCTCCCAGCTTGTAGTCATCATCTGCAATGATTTTAATTTCTTCTCCCTCCAGCTCTATAGATGACTTAGAGTTTTTAAAGTCATATCGTTGGCTTATTTCCTTAGCAGTCTGATTGACCGCGTTATCAACTTCCTGCATGTCCACTTGGGAAACCACATCAAAAGAACAACTTTTCGACATAATATCTACCCCCTGGTTAAGATTCCTCTTTATTATAAAGGAATTTTGTCCCAACTACAACTTATAATTCCTTTAAAATGTTAAGATTTATGCAACAGTGCTAACTCTTGTTCCGTTAACTCCCGGTAGCCCCCCAGGGGCAAGGTATTATCTAGGGACAGGTCGCCCATTTTTATTCGCTTTAGGTAGATTACCTCCTTACCTACTGCTTGAAACATGCGCTTAACCTGGTGAAATTTCCCCTCATAAATGGTTAGCTCTACTTCAGATATGGGTCCCCCTTGACGTATCTCTAATTCTCCTGGAAGGGTATGGTAGCCATCGTCTAAGACTAAACCTTCTCGGAATTTTGCCACATGGGCAATCGTTACTTCCCCCTTTACCCGGGCATAATATATCTTTGGTACATGCTTTTTCGGTGAAAGCAACTGGTGGGACAGTTTTCCATCATTAGTCAACAGCAGCAGACCTTCTGTATCCTTATCCAGCCTTCCCACGGGAAAAGGCTTAAAAGCCTGCTCTGATTCATCCAATAGGTCAAGGACCGTTTCTGTCTTGCTGTCCTCGGTGGCTGAAATTACCCCTGCAGGCTTATTTAACATGAGATAGATAAATTGCCGATAGTTTATTAAATCACCGCTGACAATTATCTCATCTTGTTCTGGTAGAACATGTATACCAGCATCCTTAGCCATAACACCATTTATACTTATTTGCCCTTCTTTAGCCAGTTTTTTTATTTCTCTCCGGCTGCCATATCCCAGGTGGGCTAAGATCTTATCTAGTCTTTGGCTTTTCATTATACTTTCCTCCAACCCTTAAAATAATAATTTTTCAGGAGACTCCCCTGTCCTTTCCCCCAGCCCAGAGGGTAATTCTCTACACAGACACCTGCCCAGCCTTCATGACCAGTTTCGTTATCCAATGTTTCTCCCTTTAAATACCTATCTACCAACGGGCTTTCCTCGGATCGGTTAATTAACTGCACAAAATCATTGCTGGTTAGCCCCATAGCCAGAGCCTGGCTGGGTTCAAATCGACCTTTTTTTGCCTCCCCTAAAAACCACCCGGCTCTGACTACCTTTACTCCGGCCAGTGGCGGCAAGTCCTCAGACTGGCGATAAACAAAGTTATTATAACTCACCAGGTTTGTCGGCAAGGGAATCTTTAAATATGTTGACCAAAACTGACCCATCACCTCCCGAGCATCCTTGCCCAGTTGTTCTCCTCCTTTGGCAGCACCACCATTTCTATTATAAAAATGAACTTTGCCAACAGTAACTCCCACAGTTTCTTCCTGTTTTTTTAAAAGGGCGGCAAAATGGCCTTCCCCCTTAATTAAATGTGGCCACAGCCTGACGGTCTTTTCCAACTCCTCGCTCCCTTCAACCCAATCCGGTCTTCCGACGGCCATTCCAGGTGTTCTTGCCGTCAGTTCCACAGTGAAAGCAGGGTTATTTTCCAGAAACCTTTTTATTTGTCCCTCATTTTCATCTGGGTTAAAGGTGCAGGTAGAATAAAGCATCAGCCCCCCCGGCCTGACCATTCGGGCAGCCTGCTCCAAAATGTGCTCCTGCATCTTGGGATACACATGCCGGTAATTTTGCCAGCTCTTAATGACACTGAGATCCTTTCGGAACATCCCTTCCCCCGAGCAAGGAGCGTCAATAAGGATTTTGTCAAAAAAACCGGAAAAAGCACCGGCAAGTTTCTCCGGTTCTTCATTGGTAACAAGGCAGTTTCTGACCCCAAAAAGTTCAAGGTTTTTCACTAGAGGTTTAATTCGTTCCCTGCTGACATCGTTAGCTACTAAAATGCCTTGTCCTTTCATTCTGGCACCAATTTGAGTGGTTTTTCCTCCCGGGGCTGCACATAAATCCAGCACCTTGTCACCAGGCTTAGGCTCCAAAAGAGCTACCGGGGCCATGGCGCTGGGCTCCTGCAGGTAGTAGAGACCGGCATGGTAGAAAGGATGTTTAGCCGGTCTATCCTTGTCATCATAATAAAAGCCTTCTTGAGCCCAGGGAACCGATGATAACTTAAAAGGACTACGGTCTATAAATTCAGCAACGCTCATTTTCAAGGTATTAACTCGAAGACCAGTATAGCTTTTTTCCACAAATGACTCTTTGAAGAGCTGATAATCTTTACCCAGCAGTTTTTCCATTTGAGCAATATATTCCAGTGGTAAATTCATCTGTCGTCTCTTCCTTTTTCATTTATTTGTTGTTAAGATAGCATGTTTATACAAAAAAAGCAGCCACTAGATTTGCTCTAGTCAGCTGCATATAATTTCCCCCCAATAACCTGTCCCATTAATGCAAATAATATAAGTACAGGTATGATGATGCCGTTAACACCAACCCATGTTCTAAAAAGAAAAATTAAGGGTACGGCCAAATGAATAGCTATAAACCAGGATAAGCTGAACTTTTTAACTGAAGCCCTCCACCAACCCAAAGGTAGGTTAACAATTAAGGCAAGTACTGACAACAATATCACAGTCTGTATACTTGGCAAATTACCATCTCCCTCGCAATACTTGGCAATTACCATTTCATTTTTGCCCAATTTTCATAAACGCATCTTCGTCTCATTCTATCATAAAAAAAATGCTGTCTTTAGTGAATTTGCATAAAATATTCATCCATTAAATGCTTTTGTAACTATTCAGTAGGCTATCAATTGTCAGAATTCAGAAGTCAGGATTCAGGATTCAGAATGTATTATTCAGGCAATATTTTAAGAATTATTAAATCTA
>Ga0208490_100202_pt1 | contig 48296 bp, 42 predicted proteins | sample SubbioAug_CSWold_FD_184818 | JGI IMG/M metagenome (GOLD analysis project Ga0208490, IMG submission 184818) | Serpentinite rock and fluid subsurface biosphere microbial communities from McLaughlin Reserve, California, USA - CR11Aug_CSWold (SPAdes) | ecosystem: Environmental > Terrestrial > Deep...
CGGGCATCCGCTTCGGCACCTTCCAGTTCGAGGGGTCGATGAAGGACCTGATCGCCGTCGGGGCCTCGGCGGTCGCGCTCGTGGACATCGACGTGCAGGAGGGAGCCGACGTCGACGGGCTCGGCGCGACGGGGATCCTGGTGCACCGGGACCCGGCCCGCGATCTCGGCCTGGACGTGGGCGACCCGGTGCAGGTGGCCTTCGCCGCCACCGGCGAGCAGACGTTCACCGTGGCCGGCATCCACGCCGACGCCACCTTCGCCGGCAACTACGTCATCTCGACCGAGGCGTGGGACGCCAACTACACCGACCGCATCGACGGCGTGGTCATGGCCAAGGCCATCGAGGGTGTCGGCCCGGACGAGGCGCGGGCGGCGGTGGAGGCGGCACTGGTCGAGTTCCCCCAGGTCGACATCGAGGATCGTCAGGAGTTCCTCGCCTCCCAGGAGGACCAGATCGACCAGGTGCTGGTCACCGTGAACGTGCTCCTGCTCCTGGCGGTGGTGATCGCCGTGCTCGGCATCGCCAACACCCTGGCCCTGTCGGTGTTCGAGCGCACGCGGGAGCTCGGCCTCCTGCGGGCGGTCGGCATGTCCCGACGCCAGACCCGGCGCATGGTGCGTTGGGAGGCGGCGATCGTGTCGCTGTTCGGTGCCGTCCTCGGCGTGGTCATCGGGCTGGCCTTCGGCTACGCCGCCTCGAAGGCCTTGCCCATCTCGTTCCTCGACCGGGTCGCCATCCCCATCTGGACCCTCGTCGGGCTGCTGGTGCTGGCCTTGGTCGCCGGCCTGCTCGCGGCCATCGCCCCCGCACGTCGTGCCGCCCGGCTCGACATCCTGCAGGCCATCACCGCCGAGTGACCGCCGGTCAGCGCTCGCAGCCGTCCGGGGCGTTCACCGGGTTGCACCGGGCCGGCCCGTCGCCGGGGAGCCGGCGACGAGCAGGCAGGCGGTGAGCAGGGCGGCGGTGGGGCGACGCATCCCTCCTCTGTAGCCGAGGTCAGCCGGTGCAGCCCGGGTCCTGCTCCGGATGACGGGGGCAGCGGAAGGTCCAGTACGGCGAGCCGCCGTGCACGTCGACGATGGCGCCGTCGGCGTAGAAGCGCTGCTTCTGACGCAGGGCGCCCGGGTCGGCGCGGGGGTCGCCGTGGGGGTCCTGGCCGAGGTAGGCCGGCGGCACGTTGCCGTTGGGCGGGATCGGGTTGCCCGAGTCCCAGTAGACGATGGCCGAGCCGCTCGGCGCGTAGGTCTCGGACCCGTCGGTGACGAAGGGCTGCAGCCCGAACGGTGCCGCGGTGGGCGAGACGCCCCGCTCCCAGTGCCGGCCGTCGGCGAGCGCCGTGGTGAGGAAGTCGGCGCCCATGGTCCGCGCCTGGACCTCGGCGGCGAGGTTGGCGACCTGGTAGTCGCCGAACGCCACCTCGAGCAGCACCTGGTGCGCCGGCGTGTTCGGGTACGGGTCGCTCGTCATGTGGTGGGCGTAGCCGTTGGCCTCGGCCCGGTCCCACAGCATCTGCAGGAGGGCGAACACCAGCTGCTGACCGACCTTGTCCGGGTAGGCGTTGTAGGTGAACGACGCGTAGGCGGGGATGCCCGGGTCCTCGACGTCGACGAGCTCGCCCTCCCAGTCGACCGAGCGGTTCAGCAGCGTCGAGTAGTTCATGCCGGGCACGCCGAGCACGGACTTCGTGAAGTCGGGGGCCAGGGCGGTGAGCGCGCCACCCATGATCCCGCCCTGGGAGTTGCCGTTGTAGAACAGCTCGCCCGTGTCCAGCAGCGGCTGGCCGTCGGCGCCCTGGAACGCGGCCTGGGCCACCGCACCGTCCGGGTGGATGAGGGCCCGGCCGAGGTACAGGAAGTTCAAGAACCCCTGCTGGGCCCGGTCGGCCAGAGACGGGAAGAACGAGATGTCGTGGAGGATGAGGCCCACGTTGGTGATGTCCTCGGTGGCCATGCCGATCCAGTCCGCGGCGCACATGGCGTGGCCGATGCTGCGCAGGTCACGGGTGGACCCACCCTCGACCTCACCCCGGCCACCGAGCAGGCCGTGGCCGTACAGCGTGGGCTTGGCGCCGCCCTCGACGCCGACGGGCAGCTTGCAGGTGAACTCGGCCTCCGTCGTGGGCAGCAGCGGGTTCTGGATCGGCGCGTCCATCGGCCCCGGGGTCGGGGACGCGTACACGAACCTCGACTGGGGGGCCACGACCGGGAGGCCACCCACACCGTCCTGGGGGGTGGTGAGGTAGCTCGGGACGGTCACGGTGCCGTGCACGGTGCGGGTGACCCGGCCCTGGGCATCGGTCTCCTCCACGACCTCGGCGATGTGCAGCGGCGGGGCGCTGCCGGCGGGCACGCCGTCGGCGAGGTCGGTGTCGCCGAGCTGGGCGAAGGCATCGTCTCGGATGGCGAGCGCCCGGCCGGCGAGGTTCTCGGCCGACGCCACGTGGAAGTCCCACGCCAGGTGCAGGCCGTCGACCGCCACCCCCGTGGCGTGGAGGCGGGTGAAGATGTCCTGGTAGCGCCCGGCGCGGTCGGCCGGGTCGATGTCGGCAGGCGGCGGGAACGGGGGCTTGGGCTTGCCCTTGCCCTTCCCCTTGCCGGGTGGCGCCGGGGGGACGTACCCGTCGCGCAGGGCGGCGAAGGTGGCCGACGGCGCCAGCTCGGTCCCGTCGGCGGCGCGCAGGTCGCGCAGGGCGACGATGTAGCGACGCCCCTCCTCGAGGTTGGTGAGCGGGCGGATGATGAGGGTGCGGTCGCGGCCCTCGGCCAGCGTCTGGGCGTGCTCGTCGAGCTCGGCCCAGTACGGGTGGCGCTCGCCGGTGTCGGCGTCGAGCAGCACGATCGGTGCGTCGGGGGCCATCGACATCGCCGGTGCCTCGACCACGGCGTCGGGGAGGTCGTCGCGGACGGCGAAGGGGTCCTCGGCCGTGGGCGCGCCGGCGCCGGACTCCGGCTCGGGGTCGAGCCCGAACGTGGTGGTCAGGTCCAGGTTCGGGACGAACGTGAGGATCATGGACCCGGGCGAGAAGCCGTCGTTGCGGTTCCACTCGCTCGGGTCCATCGCCTTGGTCCCGAACGCCCGCGGCGTGGCCAGCGGGGACAGGTCCACCCGGCGACCGGTCGGGGTCGTGTCGTCCAGCGTCGTGAACTCGTCGTTCGGGAACGGCAGCAGGCACAGGCGGGTGTCGAGGTCGTCGCAGGCCCCGGCTGCGGTGGCCACCGCATCGGCGGCGAGGTCGGCCGGCGTGCGCTGGTCCTCGGCGTGGGCGGCCGGCAGGACGGCCAGGCTCGTTGCCGCCAGGCCGGTGAGGCCCAGGACGACGGTGGCGCGGAGGTGACGGCGGCGCATGGAGCGATCTCCCAGCTGTGGGCCGGGACCCGTCCCGGCGCTCCCCGAGGGTTCGTCGTCAGCCCCGGGTGTTCCTGCCGGTAACAACGGTCCGCTTCGTCCCGACCAGGTGGAACAGCCGGCTCAGCCGGCGGTACGGGTCGCGCCGGCTGGCCTCGAGCTCGACGGCGAGCACCACCTCGTCCGGGTCCTGCGCCCGGCGGTCCGGTGCCCAGGCGTCGGTGAACAGCCGCACCCCGTACCAGGCGACCGGGTCCACGCCGTGGCGGGTGAGCAGCGCCGAGAGGTCGTCGATCCGGTCTGCTCGGGTGTCGATGCCGAGCCCGTTCACCTGCCGCTCCGAGTCGAAGGCGGCGAGCGCGTCGGCCCAGCGGCCCTCCTGTGCCGGGCGGGCGGCGAGCACGTCCGCGTTCTTGGCCACGATCGACACGACACCGCCCGGTGCCGCCAGCGCGCTCAGCGCGCCGACGAAGGGGTCGGGGTCCTCCAGGTACATCACGACCCCGTGGCACAGGACCCCGTCGAAGATCTCGCCGAGCACCGCTGGCGCGTCCTCGCCGTCACACCGCACGAGCCGGACCCGGTCGCGGACCTCCGGGGGCTCGTCCGCCAACGCCTGCCCGGCCCGTTCGAGCATCGCCGGGGACGGGTCGGCGATCGTCACCTCGTGGCCTCGCCGGGCGAGCGGGATGCTCTGGTTGCCGCCGCCACCGCCGACGTCCACCACCCGACCGCCGGGTGCCAGGTGCGCGCTCAGGTGCTGGTCGATGACGTGGGTGCGGACGCGGCCGCGCAGGCTGCCGTAGTGGTGGTCGACGAAGGTCTCGACGTGGGCGGCCCACTCGTCGGGTCCGTCGGGCTCGGTCACGCCGCCATCTTGGTCACGCGATGTCCCACCTCGCAGCGACATCGCGCCCCGTAGGGTCCCGGCGTGGGCGACGAGCGGTGGAACCACAACATCCACCTGCACCCGGTGGTCCTCGATGCGGTGCCGCCGGGCGCGCGGCGGGCGCTGGACGTGGGCTGCGGCGAGGGCATGCTCACCCGAGACCTGCGCCGGACGGTGCCGGAGGTGGTCGGCCTCGACGTGCACGAGCCCAGCCTCGAGCTCGGGCGATCCCAGGGTGACGCCGACGGCATCACCTACGTGCGCGGCGATGTCCTCGACCACCCCTTCGAGCCCGCCTCGTTCCACGTCGTCGCCTCCATCGCCGCGCTCCACCACATGGACGCCACCGCCGGCCTCGTCGCCATGCGCGACCTCGTCCGCCCCGGCGGGGTGCTGGTGGTGATCGGCCTGGCCCGCTCCCGCCTGCCCCACGACATCCCGTGGGAGCTCGCCGGCGCGGTGACCACGCGCTGGCTGAAGCTGCGCCGCACGTACTGGGAGCACTCGGCGCCGATCGTCTGGTCGCCGCCGGAGACCTACGACGAGATGCGCGACCTCGCGCAGGACCTGCTGCCCGGCGTGGCGTACGTGCGCCACGTGCTGTGGCGGTACTCGCTGGTGTGGCGCAAGCCGCCCGAACGCACGTAGCGCTCAGCGCCGGTCGGCCGGGTACCCGGCGTAGGACTCCTTGAACACACCGGAGTGCAGCAGGACGCGGGCGACGAGGTCGCCGGACTCGGCGTCGGTGACGTCGGTGCGCACCCAGGACGACTCGGTGCGCCGGCTCTGCCCGAGGGCGACGACCTCCCGTTCGAGGACGTACTCGTGCCCCACGAAGACGGGGCCGGCGACGAGCGCCACCTCGAGGTCCAGGAACAGGCCCACGGACGGGCCCCGCACGGGGAAGTCGGCGCCGACCTTCTGGGTGAGGACGCTGACCATCTCCATCGGCAGGACGGGCCGACCCCAGGGGTTGTGCTCGGTCCGGTACCAGTCGCTCGGCTCGGTGATGGCGTCCAGCTTCTGCTCGAGCGAGAACGGGTAGAGGTCGCCGCTCGGCGTGGTCATGTCGACCGACGACGTCACGGGTCCGGAGCGATCGCCCACAGACAGCTGGTCGACGATGAACAGCTCGCCCGGATCACCGAGCTTCGCCCGACGCTCGTCCAGCGCCGTCGGGACGTCGGGGCCGAGCGTGACCGAGCCGGCGAGCACCGGGCTGCCGTCGGCCTTCACCGCCGAGATGTCGGCCCGCGACGCGCTGGTCCGGGTCGCTCGCGCCGTCACCCCTTCACCCTCCACCACCATCGTGCGGAAGTGCGCGCTGATGCACCCGCGCTCGAACCACGCGTCACCCCACAGCAGGTGGGCGAGGGGATCGAACTGGGAGAAGTGCGTCGGCCCCTCGATCGGCGCACCCGACAGGCCGAGGGAGCCCGCGGTGGCGTCGTCGTGCAGGCTGGCGTGGCCGCCGTAGGTCTGGTCGGCGAGCATCTGGCGCGGCTCGCGCTCGGGACCTTCGAGGGTGATCGCTGCATCGAACGGACCGTGCTGCATCGGGTGTCGCCTCCGTCGGCTGGCGCCCTTCGCCGCCTCACCGTCGTGTCTAGACCACCGACGAGGAGCGCGTCGTAGGGTCCGCGCATGGACCTCGAGGTGAAGCGCGACGACCTGCACGAGACCCGGGTGGTCGACTCGCCGCCCGCCCCGCTCGAGGCCGGTGAGGCGCGGCTCGCCGTGCGGCGCTTCGGGTTCAGCGCCAACAACGTCACCTACGCGGTCTTCGGCGACCTCATGGGGTACTGGACCTTCTTCCCCGCCGCACCCGACGGCGACGGCTGGGGCCGCATCCCGGTGTGGGGCTTCGCCGAGGTGGTCGAGGCCAACGGGTCCGGCCTCGACGACGGCGAGCTGGTGTACGGCTACCTCCCGATGGGGACCGAGCTGGTCGTCATGCCCACCCGCGTCGGCGACCACGGCTTCACCGACGCATCGCCCCACCGCGCCGGCCTGCCGTCGGCCTACAACGGCTACACGCGCTGCGCCTCCGACCCGGTCTACGACCCCGCAACCGAGCCGCTGCAGATGCTGCTGCGACCGCTCTTCATGACCGACTTCGTGCTCGACGACTGGCTGGCCGACAACGGGTTCTTCGGTGCTGGCGACGGGACCGTCGTCCTGTCGAGCGCGTCGTCCAAGACCGCCTTCGGCCTGGCCCACCTCCTGTCCCGCCGTGCCGACCGCCCCGAGGTGGTCGGGCTCACCTCGGCCGGCAACGTGGCCTTCGTGGAGGGACTCGGTGTCGACGGCCTCGGCGTCTACGACCGGGTGGTGACCTACGACGACATCGCCTCGCTGTCGGCCGATGCGCCGTCGGTCTACGTCGACATGGCCGGCGACGCCGTCGTGCGCAGGGCCGTCCACGAGCAGCTGTCCGGCCTCGCCGCCAGCGTGCAGGTCGGTGGCACGCACTGGGAGCAGGTCGGCGGCGGCGGTGACCTCCCCGGGCCGGCCCCGTCCCTGTTCTTCGCACCCGATCAGATCGTCAAGCGCCGAGCCGACTGGGGACCGGGCGGCGTCGAGTCCCGCTTCGCCGAGGCGTGGGCCGACTTCCTCCCGGTCGTGCAGGACTGGATCGAGGTGGTGGAGCGCCGGGGCCCCGACGCCGTGGCCGACACCTACCTCGAGGTGCTCGACGGGAGGGCCGACCCGGCGGTCGCCTTCGTGCTCGCCATGGACGAGACCTGACCCAGACCGGCTGTCCGGCGGGGCCTGGCTGACAGGACGGGCCGTCGGGCGTACGGTCGGGGTCATGACCCGCCCCGATCACCACGAGGTCGTGGACGCGACCGTCACCACCGAGGACACCATGACGCCCCAGCGCGTCCCGGTGAAGATGTACGAGGCACCCGAGGCCCTCGTCGTCGTGGCCCCGATGTGTGCCGTGCAGCGCAGCGACGTCCACATCGAGAAGCGCGGCACCCACCTGCGGTTCTGGGCCCACCTGCGCAGCGCCGGCCCTCGCGAGTACCTGCTCGACGAGTGGGACTTCGGCGGCTACGAGCGCGAGCTCGAGGTGCCGGAGGGCTACGGCGCCGGCATCGAGGCGACGCTCATCAACGGCCAGCTGGTCATCCGGATGCTGAAGGGCGCGGACGTGGGCGACATGAAGGCCCAGCCGGAAGGCGCCGAGATCTGAGCCGAGGTGCTCGCCGGCCGGTGCACGGAGGTCGGCCACCCAGAGCGTCCCGTTCCGAGCGGAGGGTCCGGGCTCAGCTCCGCACCCGACGTGATCCGGATCGCGCCGCGATCGCTGCGGCCAGCAGCGCGGCGACGAGCACGACCGGCACCGACCCGCCCGTGGCCGGCAACGTCGCGGCGCCGCCACCGGGGCCCGAGCTGCGGGTGGGCGGCTCGGGCGCGGGCTGGGCCGACGTGGGCGCCTCCAGCAGCGGGAGCACCAGGTCGACCGTTCCCACGGTGACCGCGGCGGGGATGTTGCTGGCCTGGTAGTAGGGCGAGTCGTTCGCCGTCAGCTCGAGCTTGATCCGGTGGCCGGCCGGGAACCGGTAGCCCTGCGGGCCGAGCTGGAAGGCGAGCTCGGCCGGTCCGGCGTCGGCGATGCGGTACGTACCCCGGGTGACCAGGCCCTGCTCGCTCCCGTCGGGGGCGACGTGCCAGAGGCGAGCGCTGAGCGGCACGTCGGGGCCGGTGGTGGTGACGTCGACCTCGATCACCGGGCCGCCCATCAGGACCAGGTCATCGGCGACGGCGAACTCGAAGGTGGCCACGGTCGGGTCGGGTTCGGACGGGCGCATGATGCGACAGCCCTTGTAGCTCCCGGGCAGGGGGAGGGTGGCCGTGGAGATGGGGTCGGTGGCCAGCGCCGCCGGTCCGGGCACGGCAGTGGAGGTCACGCCGCCGGCGTCGCTGGTGAAGCGGATGTGGTGGGGGTGCAGGTCGTGCCAGTCCGGGGCGGCCACGTAGCGAACCGGCGCATCCTTCTCGAGGCAGCGGGTCACCGTGGCGCCGACGTCGAACGCGGGCGGTGCCGGCGAGCGGTCGGGCCGGAGGTGGTGGTCGAGGAAGTCGTTCATCTGGGCCTTCACCAGGTCCCACTCGTCCTGGCGCTCGCCGCTGTAGTCGTGGCCGATGTCGCCGAGGAACAGCTTGAACGGGTAGTCGGGGTCGGCTTCGAGCACGGCGTTGCGCACGGTCAGCGGCTCGAGGGCGGGGAACAGCGGATCGGTGAAGCCGTGGACCCAGAACATCGGCACCCGGCCCTGCGGCGCGATGCCGATCGGGGACTTGAAGGTGCGGTAGAGCGGCGCACCCCTGGCGACCAACGGGTCCTGCGGGAGGAACGGGTTGCCGGCGATGAGCCGGGAGGCGTCGGCGTAGATGTCGGCGTCGGGGTCCACGCCAGGCGGGGCGAAGAAGCCGCTCTGCGTCCCGGCCGCCAGCAGGCCGGTCACGGTGCTGTGGATCGGGACGCCGAAGGGCTGGGTGGGGTCGCCGTGAGGTGGGGCGAGCTCCCAGCCGTCGGTCGATCGGCCGTTGGGGGCCAGCACCTGGATCAGGTCCCCGAAGGTGTAGAGCGGCAGCGACGCCGCCCAGGACATGGGCTGGTCGCCGTCCGGCGTGGTCCACGGGACCAGCTCGCCGTCGGCCGCGTCGGGGCAGGGGTCGGGGCCGAGCGCCTCCGGCACCGGCGCGCCACCGCACATCGTGGTGTCGGCGAGGAGGGCGCCCATCGCGGCTGGGCCACCGCCGTAGGAGCCGCCGGTGATGGCGACCCGCTCGGGGTCGGCATGGTCGCTCTGGACGAGGGCCCCGGCGAGCCACTGGGCGTCCCGCACCTCCCAGCGCATGTCGTCGAGGTGGATCCAGTACTCGAAGGGGAGGCACTGGGGTGCGGGGGTGCGAGCGTTGGCCCCCGGGGTCTCGGGGCCGCACGAGTCCCGCCAGCCGCGGGCCGTGTAGTTGACGACGGTGTAGCCGCGGGACGCGAACCAGATGTTGTTCCACCGGCTGTTGGTGGCCGGGCGCTCCTCGGAGTCGACCGAATCGCTCTTGCCGGTCTCCTCCCAGACGGTCTTGTCGTCGGTGAAGCCATGGGCCATGACGACCGTGGGCTGCGGCCCCTCGGCGCCGCACGGGACGGTGACGTCGACCGAGAACGGCATGCCGTCGTAGCCCGGGACCGTGCCCCGCCAGCGCACGTAGTGGACCGGATCGGCGTCGACGCTGACGTGGGTCTCCGGCGTCAGCGACGCCCCGGGGAGGCCGGCATACGGCATCTCGCCGGGCGCGCACGTGGGTGCGGGCTGGGCCGGGGCGGCAGCGGCAACGGACGCGGGGAGCAGGGCGACCCCGACCACCAGGGCGAGGAGGGATCGGCCCGCACGGTTCATGGCGCGGGAGCGTACGGCTCGCCTGCCGAACGCCCCATATCGGACATGGCCTACCTGCTGGAGCGGACCAGCTCGTCGAGCGGGCCCTCGGGGCCGCGGCGGTTGAACCACTCGATGCCGTAGACCGCCGCGAAGGCCGCGCGGTCGAGCCGCATCGTCTCGGAGTGCTCGGGCAGCTGGCTGGCGTGGGCGGCGAAGGCGGCCCGCTTGGCGTCGATGTGGGCGCCGACGTCGACGAGCAGGTCGATCTCGACGGTGGCGTGGCCGTAGGTGCCGGGGTGCCCGTGCCAGGTCTCGGTGACCGCTGCCGTCGCGGTCTGCACGACGTGGACGTCCACGAAGTGGAGGTGCTCGCGGTCCACCGTCACCTCGTAGCGGGTGGCGATGCCGACCAGCTCGGCGGCGCGGGCGGCGACGTCGTGGGCGTGGATGTGGTCGGGGTGGCCGTAGATCCCGTCGGGGCCGTCGGCCACCAGCGTCCCCACGCCCTCGGCATCCAGGATCGCGGCCAGCTCCGCTGCGGCCTGCTCGACCGGGATGTGGACGAAGGCGTCGGGGTGCGACACCGGCCCGATGCCCGAATCCACGTAGCCGAGGTGGTGCACCCCGGCCCCGAGGATCTCGCCGGCGGCCTCGAGCTCCCGGCGTCGCAGCTCGCGCAGGGCCGGGCTCGGCGCGCCGTCGGCGGTGTCGCCGCTGGTGGCGGCCACGATCACCACCCGGTGGCCGGCGTCGGCGAGCGCGCGGATGGTGCCGCCGCAGAAGATGGCCTCGTCGTCGGGGTGCGGGCACAGGACGGCGACCGCCGCTCGCTCGCCGGGCCCGGCGGTCCCGGCGGTCACGTCCGGGCCGCCTCGACCGGCGCGTGGTCCGGCTCGGGGGTCGGGAGCATCGACGACGCCAGCGCGCCGAGCAGCGCCACGCCTCCCGACAGGAGGAACACGATCGTGAACGAGCCGGTGAGATCCGCCAGCAGACCACCGACCTGGGGCGAGGTGACCTGGGCGATGCCGAAGGCGAGGGTGGCGACCGCGTACCGGGGTCCGTAGGTGACGTGGTCGCTGGCCTGGACGATGTAGGTGGCGATCACCGACGGCAGGCCGCCGAACATCATCCCGACCGCGACCCCGCCGGCGAGCACGGCTGCGGACTGGCCGGTCAGGATGCCGGCGGTCCCGGCGGCGAAGAGGGCGAACCCGCCGACGAGGGACGGCCGCGGCCCGATCCGGTCGGCGATGGCGCCGAGGGCGAGGCCGCCCACGATCGTGGCCAGGCCGACGGCGGCGAACACGCCGGCCGCCCGACCATCGCTGTAGCCGGCGTCGTCCTCGAGGCGGGCGGTCAGGTAGGTGATGGCGAGCAGGTAGCTGAACCCGAAGGCGGCGTAGGCCAGCGTGAGCGGCACCCAACCCCGCATGGTCCGCAGCACGGCCAGACCGCTGCCCGCCCGGGGCGCGACCGGCTCGGAGTCGGGACGCAGGAGGACGACGATGGTCAGCGCGACGACCAGCCCGATGAGGGTCTCGATCCGGTACACGTCCTGCCAGGCCTCGACCCCCCACCGGGCCCGCAGGGTCTCCGACAGCCGTCCGGCGAACACGATGCCCAGGCCGATGCCGGCGCCGATCATCCCGACGGCGGTCCCCCGCCGGTTGGGCGCGACCGCCGCTGCGGCGATGGCCGGCGACGGGATCCAGATGCACGCGCCACCCGAGCCCATGAGGACGAGGGCAAGGGCCAGCACGACCCCGTTCGGTGCCAGTCCGGCCAGGGCGAGCCCGGTGAGGGACAGTGCGAACCCGACCCGCATGATCGTCATGAGCCGGACCGTCGCCGTGGCCCGGATGATGAGCAGCGTGCCCGCCAGGTAGGCGGCGACGTTCGCCGTCCCGAGCAGCCCGGCCACGGTGTTGGACACGCCCAGGTCGTCGCGCACCGCCGGCAGCAGGACGCTGTAGGTGAAGCGCCCGAAGGCCTGCGCGACCGCGGCACCGAGGGCGACGAGGACGACCACCCCCCACCCCCGCGCTCGTGTCGTCGCCATCGCTCGGAGTCTGCCAGCCGTGTTCCTGCGGGCCCGCGGAGAACCGACGCGGGTGCATGCTCAGGTCGTGGGCGCGCGGCAGCGCACCCGGGACCGGACAGGTCTCCGGGCACGCCGGCGGGGCTGGGGACCGGACCGATGTTCAGTCGGCGAGGGTGAACGAGCCCTGCACCGGCTCAGGATCAGCACGGTTGCCGTCCGGCGACGGCGAGCCGGTCGCCGGCGGGGCGTGCCAGGGTTTGCCCTTCCGGGTCTCGAACCGTCGCTGACCCGGCGGACCGACCAACCGCAGGTCGTTCCGGGTCTTGAGGTCGTGGCAGTGGCAGCACAGCCAGCTCAGGTCATCGAGCTTCGTCTCGTAGGTGAGCGTCCAACCCTCGTTGTGGTCGATCTCGAGCAGGTAGGTGCCACCGCACCCCTCGCGCTCGCACCGGCAACCCCGGGCCTCCATGGCCGTGCGCTGCCGAGCCGTCACCTGCCGTCCGAGGTGGGTCACGTTCTGCACGTCCTCGCCGTCGCGGAACACGAGGGCGAGGAACGCGTCGGAGAGCAGCGCACGCACCGCAGACACCGACACGGGACCGACGCCGACGATCTCGCAGGTCTCGTCGCCTTCGACCCGACCCCGGTTGAGCGCCGGCACGTCGATCAGCGCGATGACCTTCTTCTCCGGTCGCACGGCTTGGTTGTCCCGGCCCGCTCCGTTCGCCGGCTCGGAGGCAGCGCCGAGCAGCAGGTCGCGCACGACGTCGGCCATGTAGGCCTCGCGTCGTTCGAACCGGCCGGCGTCACGGGCGTCGGCGAAGGCACGCTCGATCCGGGGCTTCAGCGCGGCGTCGACCTCGGCCATCGCATCGGCCGGCAACCGCAGCAGCAGGTTGCCCATGCCCTCGTTGTCGTTCCAGCGCCGCACCTCGCGCGCTCGATGCAGGCGCCGCCGTGTCTCCTCCCGGTCCCGGTCGGCCTTCGCCTTCGCCGACGCCGACCGCTTGCGCAGCTCGTGCAGCGGATCACGCCGGGCGCAGCGGATCAGGTCGTCTTCCTCCTCCGGCGAGGCATCGGCCCCGTCGGACACCTCGTTGGCCTGGTCGGGCGAGACCTCGCCCCGGCGCACGGCTTCGTCGGTCTTGGGCTGGCGCGTGAGGCGCTTGCTGGTGGACAGCTTCCGGCGGGCCGTGCCCGTGGGCGTCCCGGTCTTGCGGGCGATGTCGTCCTCTGCGCTTTTGGCGCCGTTGCGCTTCCACACCCCCGCTTCGTCGTAGCGGGCAGCCATGCGCAGCACGGCTCCCCCGCCCAGCCGCTCGAGGGACGCCAGCGCATCGAACGCATCAGGGACCTCGTGCAGCGGGATGGCCGAGGGGTCGAGCCGCTGGCACAGATCGTGCACGCGGGCCACCACCTCCACGATCTCCGCAGTCGTTGCCATCCCCTTTGGCATGGTTTGCACCATAGCGAACTGGTGTTCGTTTTCGCAACCTTTCCTCCGAGAAGTCCGAGGAGATCGGGCGTCGCGTCCGAACCCATGCGACACGCGCCGCGGAGGCGTGCGGGGCGGCCGGGCCCCGTCACCCGGACAGGCGTCGCCGTGCCAGGCTCGCCCCATGGCGAACTTCGGGGACTTCCAGACCGGCATCTACCTCGACGGGATGATGAACGGCACCACGCCGGACCTCACCACCAACCTGGCCCGCCTCGAGGACCAGGCCCGTGAGGTCCTCGAGCCGGAGGCGATGGGCTACATCGTCCCGAGCGCGGGTGACGGTGCCACCACCCGGGCCAACCGCGAGGCCTTCGACCGCTGGCGCATCATCCCCCGCATGCTGCGCGGCGCCACCCAGCGGGACCACTCGCGCACCGTGCTCGGCACGCAGATGGCCGCGCCGGTGATGATCGCCCCGGTCGGCGTGCAGACTCTGGCCCATCCCCAGGGCGAGCTGGCCACCGCCCGGGCCGCCACCGAGGTCGGGCTGACCTACATCCACTCGACGGCGGCGACCCACGACTTCGAGCAGGTGGCCGAGGCCAGCGGCGCCGGCTCGCGCTGGTACCAGCTCTACTACCCGACCGATCCGGACGTGACCGAGAGCTTCCTCGCCCGCGCCAAGGCCGGCGGCTACGAGACCCTGGTCGTCACCCTCGACACCACGCTGCTCGGCTGGCGCCCCGCCGACCTCGACCGCGGCTTCCTGCCCTTCCTCTCCAACGTCGGCGTGGCCAACTACCTCTCCGACCCCGCCTTCCGGTCCAAGCTCGAGCGCACGCCGGAGGAGGACCCGGGCTCGGCCACGTTCCTGTGGGCCGGCATGTTCCCCAACCCGGGTCTCAGCCTCGACGACCTCCCCTTCCTGCGGGAGCGCTGGGACGGTCCGATCGTGCTCAAGGGCATCGTCCACCCCGACGACGCCCGGGCCGCGGTCGATGCCGGCGTCGAGGGCATCGTCGTGTCCAACCACGGCGGCCGCCAGGTCGACGGGTCCATCGGTGCGCTCGACGCCCTCCCCCGCGTCGTCGATGCGGTCGGCGACCGGGCCACGATCCTGTTCGACTCCGGCATCCGCACCGGCACCGACGTGGTGAAGGCCCTCGCCCTCGGCGCCGAAGCCGTGCTCCTCGGCCGGCCCTTCCTCTACGGGCTCGCCCTCGACGGCCAGGCCGGCGTCGAGCACGTGCTGCGCTGCCTGCTCGCCGAGCTCGACCTGGCCCTCACCCTCGGCGGCTACCCGAGCATCGACGACCTCGGCCCGGAGGCGCTGGAGCGCTTCTGAGCCAACGGGCCACACATCAGTCGACGTCGCGCCGGTGCACGAGGACGGCACCGATCACCAGGGCGGCGGCGACGTAGCCCCAGAAGATCGAGGCGTGGAGCGGGTTGGACAACCCCGCGGCCACGACCTCGGGTACGTCGAACTCCGACTCGATCCCGAGCGACCGCCAGCCGGTGTCGAAGGGCACGAACCGGACGACCTCGCCCGGGGCGAACTGGACGATGAGGCCCTCGACCACCAGCCACCACACGAGCAGGCCCGAAACGGCGCCGGCGCTGTGGCGCACCACCATCCCCACGCCCAGCCCGAGCACAGCCGAGCCGCAGACGTAGAGCAGGACCCAGAGCACCGTCGACGGCAACCCGCTCGTGTCCCCGAGCTCGAGCCCGCCGGTGAGGGCGCCGGCGAACCCGGCGAGGAGACCGATCACCCCCAACGCCAGACCGAGGCCGGTGGCGACGACGGCCTTGCCCGCCACGACCGGCCATCGCGCCGGCTGTGCCGTAAGGGCGCCGGCGAGCGTCCCGTGCTGGGCCTCGGCGCTGAACAGCACGATGCCGGCGATGGCGGCCAGCACGGCGGTGAGCGCGGTCGAGCCGGCGGCGACCTGGGCGGCGGTCAGGCCCTGGTGGTTGATGAACACGGCCGTCGCCCACGAGGTCAGCACGCCGACCACCGCGGCCGCGGCGAGGATCACCTTGTTGGTGCGGACGGTGGTGGACTTGATCCACTCGCTGCGCAGGACGGCAGCGAGCCGGTCGACGTGGCGGTGGCGGGGGATGAGGTTCGAGGCGGCGGTCATGTGGACGCGAACTCGGCGGAGTCGGACGTCATCTCGAGGAGGCTGTCCTCGAGCGATTGCCCGGTGCGGGCGGTGAGGGACGCCACGGTCTCGGCGGCGATCAGCCGTCCGGCACCGACCACGACGAGGTCGTCGGCGAACCGGGACAGCTCGGCGATGAGGTGGCTCGACACGAAGACCGTGCCGCCGGCGTCGGCGAACGCTCGCAGGTGGTGCCGCATCCAGCGGATGCCATCGGGGTCGAGGCCGTTGGACGGCTCGTCGAGCAGGAGGACCCGGGGCTCGCCGAGGAGTGCGGTGGCCAGGGCGAGCCGCTGGCGCATGCCGAGGGAGAAGCCGCCGGCCTTGTCGTCGGCCACGGTCGCGAGACCGACGTCGGCCAGCACCTCGTCCACCCGGCGGGCCGTGATGCCGCTCAGCGCGGCGCTGGCGCGCAGGTGGTTCCGGGCGGTGCGGCTCGGGTGCATGCAGCGCGCATCGAGGACCGACCCGACCATGCGGGCCGGGTGCTCGAGGTCGCCGTAGCGGATGCCGTCGTAGCGGACCTCGCCCCGGTCGGGACGGGTGAGCCCGACCATCATCCGCATGGTCGTGGACTTGCCGGCGCCGTTCGGGCCGACGAAGCCGGTGACCCGACCGGCGGCCAGGTCGAAGCCGAGGTCGTCGACGGCGATCCGATCGCCGTAGTGCTTGGTGAGTCCGGTGACGGTGATCATGACGGTGCTCCAGGGGAGGTGGTGGTGGGGGCGGGCGCGATCGAGACCACCTCGACGTCCACCGACGTGAGGTGGGCGAGGACGCCGTGCAGGTGCGAGCGGTCGCCGATCTCCCCGACGAGGCGGGTGACGCCGTCGGTCCCGTGGTCGAAGGTGAAGGCGTCGAGCAGCGGCCGCAGGAGGCGGGCGCTGGGCCGGCCCCGCAGGACGATCTCGTAGGTGGTCGTGGTGCGCATGTCGCCACCATCCCGCCCGCCCGGACGGGACCGCCTCATCCACCCCGCCATCTCACCCGGGTGAGATGCGACCGTAGGGTGATGGGAGATGACCGAGGACTGGCAGCCGGGCCTCGCCGCCACCAAGGTGCAGCCGCCCGTCCCGCCCCGGCACCTCGTCCACCGCCCCCGGCTCGACACCGAGCTCGACGCCGCCGTCGACACGTCCGTCCCCCTGGTGCTGGTCAGTGCCCCGGCCGGGTCCGGCAAGTCCACGCTCCTCGCGGCCTGGCTCGCCACCCGGTCCGAGGCGGTGGCGTGGCTCCAGGTCGAGGAACCCGACTCCGACCCGGCCCGGTTCTGGTCCTACCTCGCCGAGGCCATCGAGCGGACGCAGCCCGGCTTCGCCGCCGAGCTCCAGCCGGTGATCGCCGGGTCGAGCGGTGACGGAGACGCCGTCGTCCCCGCCCTCGTCAACCGGCTGACCGGTCTCGCCGGGCCGCTCCTGCTCGTCGTCGACGACTACCACCTCGTGGACGACGAGCGGATCCACCGCGGCGTGGAGCGCCTCGTCGACCTGTGCCCGCCGCACGTCACGGTGGTGCTCGCCACCCGCATGGACCCGCCCTTCCGGCTCGGGCGCCTGCGCGTCCGCGGCCGGGTGGCGGAGGTCCGCGCCGACGACCTCCGGTTCGCCCCCGAGGAGGCCGCCGGCCTGCTGGGCGACACCGGGTCCGGCCTCGACCCCACCCTGCTCGCCGAGCTGTGCGGCCGCACCGAGGGATGGGCTGCCGGCCTCGTCCTCGCCGGGCTCTCCCTCCAGCGCTCCGGCGACCCGCAGGGCTTCGTCGCCGCCTTCCGCGGCGACGACCAGCTCGTCGTCGAGTACCTCCGGGACGAGCTGCTCACCGGCCTCGACACCGACGACCACCGGCGGCTGCTGGAGACGTCGGTCCTCGACGAGCTCAGCGGCGATCTCGTCGACGCCGTGACGGGCACCAGCGGCGGCGCGGCCTGGCTGCAGGAGACCGCCCGCACGAACCAGCTCCTCGTCGCCCTCGACCGCACCGGCACGTGGTTCCGCTACCACCACCTCCTGCGCGACCTCCTCCAGCTCGAAGCGCAGGCGAACGTCGCTCCCCACCTCCCTGCGCTCCACCGCCTTGCCGCCGCCTGGTTCGAGGCCGCGGACGACCACGGGCGAGCGGTCACCCACCGCCTGGCCGCCGGCGACCTCCGAGACGCCGCCCGGCTGCTGCACGTCCACGGTCCCCGGTTGCTGCGGCTCGGTCAGGTCGAGACGCTCGACGGGTTGCTGGCCCGTCTGGGCGAGGTCGCCCGCGCGGACGTGGGCTGCGCGGTCCTGGCCGGCTGGTGCGCGTTCTTCGCCGGTCGCTACGCGGAGGCCGAGCAGTGGCTCGGCGTCGTGCTGGGGCTGGAGCCCGCCGGCTTCCCGGCGGCCACGTCGCTGCGCATCAACCTGTCCCTGGCGACCGGTGACGTCACCGGCGCGCTCGACGTGGCGAGGGCCGTGCTGCCTGCGTGCCTGCGTGACGGTGGCCCGCCGGAGCTGGCCACCGCCGTCGGCGCCGCGCACGGCTGGGCCGGCGTGGTCGACGAGGCCCGCACAGCACTCGAGGTCGCGGTGGCCGGTTCCGCCGCCGCGCAGAACCGGTCGGCCCAGGTCGTCTCCCTGGTCCACCGGAGCGTGGTCGAGCTGGAGCACAGCGCACCCGCCGTCGCCCACCGGGCCGCCCAGACGGCGATCGACACCGCCGAGGGGTTCGGGCTGGCCGGATACCACGGCATCGCCCCGGCCTTCGCCATCCGGGCCCGCACGGCCGACGACGAGGCACCGGCCCGCGACGACGTCGCGTTCGCACTCGTCAGCGCCCGTCGCGCGTCCACCCCGCTCGCCCTCGGCTTCGTCCTCGCGCTGTGCGGCGACACGCTCCTCGACCACGGCGACGACGCCGGCACCGCCCTGCTCGAGGAGGCGCGATCGGTGCTCGACCGCTGCCCCGACCCCGGCATCGCCGGCCGCCAGCTCGCCCGGGCCGAGTCACGCCACGGGACGGCGATCGCCCCGCCCGCAGCGGCGACGGCGCTGGTCGAGCAGCTCACCGACCGGGAGCTGGCCGTGCTGCGCTACCTCCCGAGCGGGCTGAGCCAGCGCGACATCGCGACCGAGCTCTACGTGTCGCTGAACACCGTGCGGAGCCACTGCCGCGCCATCTACCGCAAGCTCGGCGTCGGCGACCGCCACGCCGCCGTCCAGGCCGCCCGGGACCACCGGCTGCTCTGACTGCCACCACCCCGTACGATCCGCGGACATGGCCGAGCCGGGGACCGTGGACGTCGTCGAGGTGCTCCGGGGCACCGTGCCCGAGGGCCTGGTGCGCAGGGGCGCCGACGTCGGAGACGACCTCCACCACGACGAGGCGCTGGGCATCGAGCCGGTGGTCCCCGCCGCGGTCGTCACGCCCGAGACCGAGGACCAGGTCGCGGCCGTCCTCGCCGCCTGCGACGCCCACGGCATCCCCGTCACCGCCCGGGGTAGCGGCACCGGCCTGTCCGGCGCGGCCATCCCCCGTCCCGATGGCATCGTGCTCGCCTTCGAGCGGATGGCAGAGATCATCGAGATCGACGAGGACAACCTCGTGGCGGTCGTGCAGCCGGGCGTCACCCTCGACCAGCTCGACCAGGCCCTCGCGCCCCGGGGGCTCGTCTACCCCGTGTTCCCGGGCGAGTACAGCGCCAGCCTCGGCGGCAACGTCGCCACCAACGCCGGCGGCATGCGGGCCGTGAAGTACGGGGTCACCCGCCACCAGGTGCTCGGCCTGCGCGCCGTGCTGCCGTCGGGTGAGGTCATCACCGCCGGCGGGAAGTACGTCAAGGGCTCCACCGGCTACGACCTCACCCAGCTCGTCATCGGCTCGGAGGGCACCCTGGCGGTGGTCACCGAGGCGATCCTCAAGCTGTACCCGCGCCCCGAGCACCGGGCCACGGTGCTGGCGCCGTTCACCACCCTCGAGCAGGTCACCGACGCCGTGCCCGCCATCGTCAAGAGCGGCATCGGCCCGATGATCCTCGAGTACATCGACATGCTCACCATGTCCGGCATCGAGAACACCCTGGGCGTGGAGGTGGGCGTGCCCGACGAGGTCAAGCAGACCGCCCTCGCCTACCTGGTGGTGCAGCTGGAGGACCGCCACGAGGACCGCCTCGACGTCGACACCCAGACGTTGGCCGAGCTCGTCGCCGACCTCGGGGCGATCGACGTGTACGTGCTGCCGACCAACAAGGCCACCCAGCTGATCGAGGCCCGGGAGAAGGCGTTCTGGCTGGCGAAGGGCGCCGGCGCCCACGACATCGTCGACGTCGTGGTGCCCCGCGCGTCGATCGACTCGTTCCTCAGCGCGGTGTCGAAGCTGGCGCAGGAGAAGGAGACCTTCATCGCCGGCTGCGGACACGCCGGCGACGGCAACGTGCACCTGTCGGTGTTCCAGCCCGACCCCGAGCGGCGCGACGAGATGATGCTCGAGCTGTTCCGCCTCGGGATGGACCACGGCGGGGCCATCTCGGGCGAGCACGGCCTCGGCCGCACGAAGACCAAGTACTGGCTGGCGCTCGAGGACCCTGCCAAGGTCGCGCTCATGCGGCGCATCAAGGCGGCGTTCGACCCCAACGGGATCCTCAACCCGGGCGCCGTGTTCGGCGAGGCCTGACGTCGCCGACCCGCACGATGCCGGGCCCTGACCAGGGCGTTCGGACCACTGCCACCGAACTGCAACGCCGGAGCGTCACGTTGCAGCCCGGAGTACATTCCGCGGCAGGGCAGAGGGGGGGCGATGGTCGACTTCCACGCGCTGGGCGGTGTGGCGGTCACCGACGACGACCACGAGGTGGGCATCGGCGGTCCGCGGCAGCGTCGCCTCCTCGCCGTGCTGCTCATCCACCGCAACTCGGTGGTGTCGGTCGATCGCCTGGCCGACGCGGTGTTCGCCGGCGAGCCGACGCCGGCGGCCAGCACGACGCTGCGCAGCTACGTGGCTCGGATCCGCAAGGCCGTCGAGGGCGACGGATCCGAGCCCGTCGTGGTCACCCGTGCGCCCGGCTACGTGCTGCGCGTCTGCGACGACGCCTTCGACGTCGCCCGGTTCGAGCACGCCGTGGGCGAGGGACGGTCCCTGCTCGCTCGCGACGATCCCCTCGCCGCCGCCGTCGTGCTGCGCGACGGCCTGGCCCTGTGGCGGGGTGATGCGTACGCCGAGTTCGACGACGAGGACTGGGCCCGCCCGGAGGCCGACCGGCTGGCCGAGCTGCGCCTGGTCGCGCAGGAGCTGCTGTTCGAAGCCGAGCTCGCGGGTGGGCACGCCGGCGAGCTGATCCCGGAGCTGGAGGCGAGCGTCCGCCAGCACCCGCTGCGCGAGTCCTTCGTCGCCCAGCTCATGCTCGCCCGCTACCGGTCCGGCCGCCAGGCCGATGCACTCCGCGCCTACCAGGCCCACCGTGACGTGCTCGTCGAGGAGCTCGGCCTCGACCCGACGCCGTCGTTGCAGCAGCTCGAGGAGCGCATCCTTCGCCAGGACCCGGACCTGCTCGTCGGCGAACCGGGCGAGCGGGCGCTGCGGGGCTACCGCCTCGGGGAGCGGCTCGGCACCGGCCAGGACGGCACCGTGCACGCCGCCCACCTGCCGGGCGTGGGGCGCGACCTCGTCATCCGCACCGTCCGCGCCGAGCTGGCCGACTCGCCCGCCTTCGTCCGCGCCTTCGAGGCCACCGCGCAGCGCATCCGCGACCTGCGACACCCCGCCATCGTCCCCATCCACGACTACTGGCGCGAGCCGGGGGCAGCCCACGTCGTCATGCGACGCATGCACGGCGGGTCCCTCGCCGACCGGCTCGAGCGGCTCGACCGCAGGCCGCTCACCGACGCCGAGGTGATCCAGGTCGTCCGCCGGGTCGGGTCCGCCCTCGCCGCCGCCGCCGACGCCGGTCTCGCCCACGGGCGGGTGCGACCGTCCAACGTGCTCTTCGACGAGGCCGGCGAGGCGTGGCTGACCGACTTCGACCTCGGCGGGTGCGCCCGCGCCGCCGCCGACGTCGCCGACCTCTCGGCGCTGGTCCGGGCATGCGTGCCCGAGGCGCGAGGTGACCTGGCCGCGGTGCTCGATCGGGCTCACGTCGAGCCCGACCGGCCGGTGGCCGACCACGTCGCCGCGCTCGTGGAGGCGCTCACCGGCCAGGAGGCCGACGATCGCGCCCCGCTCCCCAACCCGTACATGGGCCTGCGGGCCTTCGACGAGTCCGACGCCGCCGACTTCTTCGGCCGGGCCGATCTCGTCGACGACGTCCTCCGGCGCCTCGGCGGCACCGGACCGCGGAGCCGCCTCGTCCTGGTGGTCGGCGGCTCTGGGACGGGCAAGTCCAGCGTCGTCCGGGCCGGCATCCTGCCGCGCATCCGGCGTGGCGCCGTGCCGGGCTCCGAGGGGTGGTTCGTCACGACGATGCTGCCCGGCGCCACCCCCTTCAAGGAGCTGGCCGCCGCCCTCCGACGGGTCGCCGTCACCGAGGTCCCCGACCTCGCCGGCGCGCTGGCAGGCACCGGAGGCATCGACGCCGTCGTCCGGCAGCTGCTGCCACCGGGCGGCCAGCTCCTGCTCGTCGTCGACCAGCTCGAGGAGCTCTTCACCTCCGCGCCCGAGCGGGACCAGCGACGGTTCCTCGACGGCCTCGTGCACGCCATCGGCGCGCCCGACAGCCGGCTGCGCGTGGTCGGCACGCTGCGGGCGGACTTCTACGACCGGCCGCTCGGGTTCCACGCCTTCGGCGCGGCCGTGAACGACGCCACCGTCACCATCCCGGCGATGTCCGCGGTGGAGCTCGAGGCCGCGATCGTCGAGCCCGCCCACCGCAGCGGTCGCCAGGTCGAAGGTGCGCTGGTGGCCGAGCTGGTCAGCGCCGCCGTCAACGAGCCCGCGGCGCTGCCGTCACTGCAGTTCGCCCTGTTCGAGCTCGCCGAGCGCAACGGACGCGACCTGACGCTGGCCTCCTACCAGGAGCTCGGCGGTCTGAGCGGCGCCATCGCCACCCGAGCCGAGGCCCTCTACCGATCCCTCGACGACGCCGACCGGGGGGCGGTCCGCCGCCTGTTCGGCGAGCTGGTGGTGGTCCACGCCGACGGCGAGCCGACCCGCCGGCGGGCCAGCCGGATCGAGCTCACCGCCGACGACCCGGGACTCGATCCGGTCATCGACCGGTGGACCGAGGCCCGGCTCCTCAGCCTCGACCGGCACCGGCAGAGCCGGATGCCCACGGTCGAACCCGCCCACGAGGCGCTGCTGCGGGAGTGGCCGCGGCTGCGGGGCTGGCTCGAGGACGACCGGCACGCCCTGCTCGTGCGCACGCACCTGCGGGAGGCAGCCGCCAGCTGGGACGAGCTCGATCGCGAGCCCGGCGGCCTCTACCGCGGCGCTCGCCTGCAGATCGCGCTCGACGCGCTGCACGCATCGACCCTCGCGCCGGTGGAGCGGGCCTTCATCGACGCCAGCCGAGGGGCTCGCGACGCCGAGGAGCAGGAGGCAGCCGCCCAGGCCGAGCGCCAGGCCCGGGCCAACCGGCGCCTCCGTGCCCAGCTGGTCGTGATCGTGGGCGCGCTGGTCATCGCCCTGGTGGGCGGCCTCGTGGCCCAGGACCAGCGGGACCGCGCCCTGGACGAGCGACGGACCGCCTTCGCCCGGGAGCTGGCCGCCGCCGCCGACGCCAGCCTGGACGAGGACCCGGAGCGCAGCATGCTCCTCGCCCTCGCTGCGGTCGAGACCGACCGGGACGGCGGCCGCGCGCTGCCGGAGGCGATCGGCGCGCTCCACCACGCCGTGAGCCGGACCCGGATCCTGCTCAGCGTCCCGGGGCTGGGCGGCGCCCTCGACTGGCACCCCGACGGCAGCGTGTTCGTCACGGAGGGCCCCGAGGACACCGGCATCGTCGACGTCCGCGACGCCCGGACCGGGGAGTCGGTGCGCACCTGGACCGGAGACGACATCGACATCAACGAGGTCGCCTTCGACGGGACCGGGGACCTGCTCGCCACGGCCGGCGACGACGGCCACCTCCGGGTCTGGGAGACCGGGTCCGGCGACGCCGTGGCAGAGGTGGACCTCGGCGCCGACGTCTGGGGCCCGTCGTTCAGCCCCGACGGGCGCCTGGTGGCTGCCGCATCGGTCGGGGACCGCCAGGCCGTCCACGTGATCGACGTCGCCACCGGGGAGGAGCTCTTCAGCGTCGAACGGCCCACCGTCTTCGGCACCGACTTCTCGCCCGACGGCGAGCGGCTCGTCACCGCCTCGATCGCAGAGTCGGGCCTGGTGGTGCTGTCGGCCCGGACCGGCGACGAGGTGCTCCGCTTCGGTGACGAGCACCCACCCTCCCGGGATGCCCGCCACAGCCCCGACGGGCGGTGGATCGCCAGCGCCCACCAGGACGGGATCGTGCGCATCTGGGATGCGGCGACGGGCGAGCAGCGCTTCACCATCGCCGAGCACAGCTCCGAGGCCAACGCGCTCGACTGGAGCCAGGACTCGTCCCGGCTCGCCACCGCCGGCAACGACGGCACGGCGCGGGTCCACGAGGTCACCGACGGCGGCGTGCGCCAGCTCGTGGCGGTGTCGGCGCGGGACACCTCAAACGGGATCGGGGCCGTCGCGTTCTCCCCGGACGCCGACCGAATCCTCACCGGGGACTGGGCCGTGGCGTCCGCCAAGATCTGGGACGTCTCCGAGCGGGCCGGCGCGGAGTGGACCAACCTCCGGAGCGTCCCGTACAGCCTGGGGTCCGGTTCCTTCCTGGGCGACGGGGACACCGTCATCGCACTCGACGACCGGGGCCACATCGTGCGCTGGGACGTCGAGTCCGGGGACCCCGTCGGCCACATCGACCCGGTCGACCCCGCGGGTGTGCCGGTGCGGATGGCGCCGAGCCCCGACGGCGAGCTGGTGCTGGCGGGGCTCGAGGACGGCCTCGCCCTGTACGACGTCGCGTCCGGCGAGCTCGAGGCGCAGGTGACCCGGGCCCAGGACGGATGGCCGATCGACATGGCGTGGAGCCCCGACGGCCAGCACCTGGCGGTCGCGCTCGGCGCCGACGACGGCGGCGAGATCCTGGTCGCGGACCGCTCGGGCACCGAGGTCACCCGCATCCGGGAGGAGTCCGACTACTTCGCCCGGACGGTGACGTTCAGCGCGGACGGCAACCTGTTGGTGACGGCGCGCGGCGTCCCCCGACAAGCGCCCGGCATCGTCGGCGTGCGGGTGTGGGACTGGGCGACCGGCGAGCCGGCCCTCGACATCGCCGAGCTGGCCACCGACGCCGCCGCCGACCCCACCGGGGACCGGATCGTGTTCGCCAAGGAGCTCACCGGCACGGCGGAGATCTGGGACCTGTCCACCGGCCGGCGCGTGCGGACCCTCCGCGGCGCTGGTGCCGCCTACGGGGTGTCGTGGTCCGGCGACGGCGAGCGCATCGCCCTGGCCGGCGCCGACGGCACCGTCCGGGTGTTCGAGGCCGACAGCGGGCGCCTCGACGTCATCCTCCGGGGGCACGAGCGAGCCGTCAGCTCGGTGTCGTTCAGCCCGGTCGGCGCCCGGATCGCATCGCTCGACGAGGGCGGCATGGTCCGGGTCTGGACGCTCGACCTCGACGAGCTGATCGGGATCGCCAGCAGCCGACTGACGAGGACGCTGGACGACGAGGAGTGCCGCCAGTACCTGCGCCGGGATCGCTGCGAGACCGGCTGAACGGGCAGGCCCGGGCGCTGCCACCGGACTGCCACGGCGCTGGCGACGGCCTGCCACCGCTCGGGGTGACGGTGAGCGCACCAACCCGAGCTGCCGTCCGCAGCGAACGCCAGGAGCACGAGATGAGCCTCACCACCCCGTCACTTCACGTCCCGCACCACCGGGTCCCGTTCCCGACCTGGATCCGCAACCACCTCAGCTGGATGCTGGTCGGCCTGGTCGCGCTGGCCGCGGTCGCCGTGCTGACCATCACCCTGGTCGACAGCGACAGCGGCACCGACGTCGCTCCGGCGACCCTGCCCTTCGACCCCGACCGGGGCAGCATCAACGCCATCGAGCACCGCAGCGCCGTCGGCGGCGCCGCGGCCGGCGTCGGCTCCGGCGCGGCCTCGTCCCCGGCGGGTTCGCTCTCCGACGGGAGCATCCGGGCGATCGAGCACCGCGCGGCGAACCAGGGACGCTGAGCACCACCCCGACCTCCGGGCGGGCACCCCACCGCCGCCGTCGCAGCACCCACCAACAGGGCTGCGGGGGCGGCGGTGGCGCGCCCGGGGGTACCGTCCGCCCATGTCCGATCCTCTGGTGGAACCGATCGAGGGCGGCGAGCACCAGTCGTTCGCCGGCATCGACATCGACCTCTTCTCCGCCGGCGACGCCCGGGTGAAGCGGCTGGTCTACGGCGTCGGCGGCAAGTGGTCCGAGCACGTCAAGCCCCACGTCGGCACCGACTGGTGCGAGCACGCCCACGTCGGCTTCCTCGCCAAGGGCCGCCTGGCCGGCGAGTACCCCGACGGCTGCACGTTCGACTTCACCGCTCCCATCGGCGTGCACATCGACCCCGGTCACGACAGCTGGGTGGTGGGCGACGAGCCCGCCGTGCTCATCGAGGTCGACTTCGGCCCCGACACCGTCGAGCGCCTCGGCATCTCCGGCACGCACGCCCACTGAGCGCAGGGCGCCACCGGGTCTGGCACGCTGCCGCCCATGCCGTTCGAGACCGTCACCGGATACTGCTGGCCCCAGAGCGTCGCCCCGGGTGAAGCCGTCGCGCTCCACCTGTCCTCCGCCGGCGGCCGACCGGTCCAGGTCGAGATCGCCCGGGTCGGCGGCACGCGCGATGTCGTGTGGTCCGAGACCGTCCCCGCCGAGTTCCACCCCACCCCGCAGGGCGCCGACGCCAACGGCTGCGACTGGCCGGCCGCGGTCGCCGTCGACGTCGGCGAGGACTGGCGCTCCGGCTACCACGAGGTCGTCCTCACCATCGACGTCGACGGCAAGGAGCGCACCACCCACGCCTTCTTCGTCGTGCGCCCGAGCGAGACGTCGACCAACACGATCCTGCTGCAGCTGGCCACCAACACCTTCCACGCCTACAACGACTTCGGCGGCCGCAACCTCTACACCGGCGGCACCACCGTCTCCATGCAGCGGCCCATGTCCCCCGGCTACCTGCACAAGCCGCCGGGTCCCGGTCGTCGGGTCACCAACGTCGTCCCCGACGACCGCCAGATGACCGCCCACGTCGGCTACCTGCAGCTCAACCACCTCTCCCCCTACGCCGGCTCGGCCGGCTGGCCCGACTGGGAGCAGCCCTTCGTCGAGTGGGCGGAGCGCCAGGGCTACGGCATCGACGTCGTCCTGAACAGCGATCTCGAGGAGTTCCCCGAGCTCGTCGACCGCTACCGGCTGATCCTCTCGGTGGGCCACGACGAGTACTGGTCCGGACCGATGCGCGACACGGTCGAGGCCCACATCGCCCGCGGCGGCAACGTGGCCTTCTTCTCCGGCAACACCTCGCTTTGGCAGGTGCGCCTGGAGGGCCACGACGGGAGCGGCCGGGCCACGCAGATGGTCGGGTGGAAGGGGCGGTTCCGCGACGACCCGCTCCACGACACCGACCGTCACGCCGAGGTGACGACCTTCTGGTCCGACCACATCCTCGAGCGTCCCGAGAACCACATGACCGGGGTCAGCTTCACCCGGGGCGGCTACCACCGCATCGGCAAGAACGTCACCAACGGTGCCGGCGGCTACACCGTCCACCGGCCCGACCACTGGCTGTTCGAGGGCACCGGCATCGGCTACGGCGACGTGCTCGGCGGCGACGCCAAGGTCGTCGGCTACGAGTGCGACGGCTGCGCGTTCACCTACCGCGACGGCCTGCCGTACCCCACCGGCGAGGACGGGACGCCCGAGGACCTCGAGATCCTCGGCACCGTGCCCGTCGCCCACTTCACCCACACCTCCGCGCCCCGGCCGCCGGCACCCGGGACGCCGTCCGAGCTCGAGTACATCTCGTCCCGGGTGTTCGGCGAGCGGGGCCAGGAGCACCGCATCGCCCACGGCCACGCCGTGCTCGGCACCTACACCTCCGCCGGCGGTGGCACCGTCGTCACGTCCGGCTCCACCGACTGGGCCCACGGCCTGGCCGCCCACGACCGGAACATCGAGCGCATCACCGCCAACGTCCTGGACCGCCTCGGCTCCTGAGCAGCGGCCGCAGGGATACCGTCCCGAGCCATGGACGCCTTCGCCTCCGCCACCGAGCAGCTGGCCGCCCTGCGACGGGGGGAGGTCACGGCGACCGAGCTGCTCGACGCGCAGCTCGAGCAGGTCGAGCGCCACGACGGCGCGGTCAACGCCATCGTCTGGCGAGACGTCGACGCCGCCCGGGCCGCGGCGGCAGCCGTCGACGGCCCACCCACCGACGACGCACCCCTGCGGGGCCTGCCGATGACGGTGAAGGAGGCCTACGACCTCGCCGGCTCCCCCACCACCTGGGGCATCCCGGCGATGGCCGGCAACGTCGCGACGTCCGACTCCGTGGTGGTCGAGCGGCTCCGCGCCGCCGGCGCCGTCATCCACGCCAAGACGAACGTGCCGCTCGGGCTGGCCGATCTGCAGAGCTACAACGAGATCTACGGGACCACCAACAACCCGTGGGACGTCACCCGCACGCCGGGCGGCTCGTCGGGGGGTTCGGCGGTGGCGCTGGCCACCGGGATGGCGGCGCTGGAGATGGGCTCCGACATCGGCGGCTCGATCCGCAACCCGGCCCACTTCTGCGGCGTGTTCGGGCACAAGCCGACGTGGGGGATGATCCCGTCGCGGGGCCACGCCCTGCCCGGGGCGCTGGCCGAGCCCGACATCGCCGTGGTCGGCCCGATGGCGCGCTCGGCTGCGGACCTGGACCTGGCGCTCGGCGTGCTCGCCCACCCCGACCGCATCCAGGAGGGCATCCGCTACGACCTGCCCCGCCGGGACTCCGTCGACGGGCTGCGGGTCGTGCTGTGGCCCGACGACCCGGCGGGACGGGTGTCGCGCGACGTGGCCGACCGGGTGCGGGCCGTCGGCACCGCGCTCGAGGGGCTCGGCGCGCGCGTCGACGGCGACGCCCGCCCGGACCTCGACCCGGTCGACAGCCACCACACCTACTTCCAGCTGCTCCACGGGTTCTTCGGCGCCGCGGCCCCGGCCACCGACTGGGAGCGCGAGCGTCGCCAGGCCGAGGAGCTCCCCGCCGACGATCCCCGCACCGCGGTGTTCCGGGCCCGGACCATGTCGCACCACACCTGGCTGCGGCTCCACCAGCGACGGGAGCGCCTGCGCTGGGCGTGGCGGCACTTCTTCGACGACCACGACGTGGTGGTCATGCCCGTCGCCGCCACCTCCGCCTTCGTGCAGGACCAGGGTCCGCTGGGCAGCCGGACCATCGACGTCGACGGCGAGCAGCGCGACTACTTCGAGCAGCTCTTCTGGGCCGGCCTGCCCGGCGTCTCGCACCTCCCCTCGACGGTGATCCCCACCGGCCCCGACGACCACGGCCTGCCCATCGGCGTGCAGCTCGTCGGACCCGCCTTCGGCGACCGCACCACGATCGCCGTGGCCCGGGCCCTCGAGGCCGCCGGCTTCGCCTTCCAGGCACCGCCGGGGTACTGAGCCGCTGACCGACGGCGACCTGCTGACAACCAGACCGCCCAGGCGTACCGTCGACGCCGTGGCGCTGCGCACCCGGTTCACCGAGCTGTTCGGGCTCGAGCACCCGCTCATGTCGGCCCCGATGGTCATGCACAGCGGCGGTCGGCTCGCCGGTGCGGTCTCCGCCGCCGGCGCGCTCGGTTCCTTCGGCGGCATGCACCCGGCGCGCGACTCCGAGTGGCTGCGCGACGAGATCGCCATCACCCGCAAGGCCACCGACCGGCCCTTCGCCGTGGGCTTCATCACCCCGTTCCTGCCCCTGGCCGAGCCGTTCCTCGCCGCCACCATCGAGGCCCGACCGGCCGCCGTCGTGCTGTCGTTCGCCGACCCGGGGCCGTGGGCGCCTCGGCTCGCCGACGCCGGCATCTCCCTGATCTGCCAGGTCCAGGACCACGACGGTGCCGCCGCGGCCGTCGACGCCGGGGCCGCCGCGCTGATCGTCCAGGGCATGGCCGCCGGCGGCCACACCGGCACGCTGAGCCTGCTCCCGTTCCTCACGGCCACCGTCGAGCGGTTCCCCGACGTGCCCGTCCTGGCCGCAGGCGGCATCGCCGACGGGCGGGCGCTCGCCGCGGCGCTGCTGGCCGGCGCCGACGGGGCGGTGCTGGGCACCGCGTTCCTCGCCACGCCCGAGGCCGTCGAGATCGACGACCGGTACAAGCAGCTCATCGTCGACAGCGACGGCACCGACACCGTCCTCACCCAGGTCTTCGACATCATCAGCGGCCTGCCGTGGCCCGGGGCCATCCACGACCGGGTGCGCCGCAACCGCACCACCGACGAGTGGTCCGAGCGCGAGGCCGAGCTGCGGGCTCGCCGCGACGAGGTGGCCGCCACCTTCCCGACCGGTTCGGTTCCGGACCCCGAGCGCGACGCCATCCGCTACGGGCAGTCGGCGGGGGCGGTCGACGCCATCCGGCCCGCCGCCGACGTCGTCGAGGCCATCAGCCGCGACGCCGAGACGCTCCTCCGCGAGCGGCCCGCGACCCTGCTCGGCTGACTCCCGGCCCCTGGACAGATCCGCCGTCGCGATCCACCATGGGATCAGGGTGCAAGTGGCGTCGTCAGGAGGACGCCGGAAGGGGGCGAGACATGACCGACGACCTGATGGTCGACCGAGCACAGCTCCGCGACCAGGTCCGCGACAAGTACCGCAAGGTGGCCACCGATCCGGGGGGTGCCTTCCACTTCCACACCGGCCGGCGGGCTGCGGCGCACCTCGGCTACGACGCCGACGTGGTCGATCGGCTGCCGGACAGCGCCGTCGAGTCCTTCGCCGGCGTGGGGAACCCGTTCGTGCTCCGCACGTTGGGCACCGGCGAGCGGGTGCTCGACGTCGGCTCGGGCGGCGGGTTCGACACCTTCGTCGCCGCCGACCAGGTCGGCCCGGAGGGGCACGTCATCGGCGTGGACATGACCGAGGAGATGCTGCAGAAGGCGACGCGGGCGGCGGCCGACCTCGAGCTCGGCCACGTCGAGATCCGCGAGGGCTACGCCGAGGACCTGCCGGTCGAGGACGGCTGGGCCGACACCGTGATCTCGAACGGGGTCATCAACCTGTGTCCGGACAAGCAGGCCGCCTTCGCCGAGATCTTCCGCGCCCTGCGCCCGGGAGGCTTCCTGCAGTTCGCCGACATCGCCAACGGCAACCGCGTGCCGGCGGAGGCGATGCGCGACATCGACCTGTGGACCGACTGAATCGCGGGCGGGCTGCCCCGTGCGGGCTGGCAGAAGATGCTCGAGGACAGCGGGTTCACCGAGGTCCGGATCAGCGAGGCGTTCGACACCTTCGCCGGTGCGAGCGGCGAGGAGAAGGCACGGGCCTTCGCGGTCTACGGGTACACGTTCCTCGCGCGCCGTCCGTAGCAGGACGACCACGACCTCGCAGGTTCCCCTTGCGAATCGGGAGCACAGGCGTACCGTCGCTCTGAGTGGCGCGGCCACTCGGGCTGGGCCGGGACAGGGGGGGCACCCATGGAGCTCATCGGGAGCGATCACGCGCGCTACGACGAGGAGCGCGCCATCTTCAACGCGATGATCGACCGGCGGCCGGCGATCATCGCCAAGTGCACGTCCGTGACAGACGTGCAGGACGCGCTCGCCCTCGCACGGGACAAGGACCTGCAGGTGGCGGTCCGGGCCGGCGGTCACTCCGTCGCCGGCTTCTGCCTCAACGACGGCGGCGTCGTGATCGACGTGCGCGGGATGAACGGCGTCGAGGTCGACCCGGAGCGCCGGACCGCGCGGGTCGGGGCCGGTGCGACCTGGGGCGAGTTCGACCGGGCCACGCAGGAGCACGGCCTCGCGACGACCGGCGGGCGCGTGTCCACCACCGGGGTCGCCGGCCTCACCCTCGGTGGCGGCTCCGGCTGGCTCGAGCGCCGGTACGGCCTCGCCTGCGACAACCTGGTGTCGGTCGATCTGGTCACGGTGGACGGCCGCACCGTCACCGCCAGCGAGGACGAGAACGCCGAGCTGTTCTGGGCGCTCCACGGCGGCGGCGGCAACTTCGGCATCGCGACCGCGTTCGAGTTCGCCCTCCACCCGGTGGGACCCGAGGTCCTCGCCGGGCTGCTGCTGTGGCCCGGCGACGCCGGCTACGAGGTGGGTCGCGCCTACCGCGACATGGCCTTCGACGCCCCGGACGAGCTCGGCTCGGCGCTCGTGTTCCTGACCGGCCCGCCCGAGGAGTTCGTGCCGGTCCACCTGCAGGGCCAGACCCTCGCGGCGGTCGCGGTCCTGTGGGCAGGCGAGATCGCCGACGGCGAGGAGGCCGTCGCCGACCTCCGGGCGCTCGGACCCGAGGTCGACCTCGTCGGCCCCATGCCCTACGCCGAGTTCCAGTGCATGATCGACGACCCGCCGGGCCTCGGGAACTACTGGAGCGCCGACTACCACGACTCGTTCCCGGACGAGGCGCTCGACACGTTCGTCAAGTACGGCTTCGAGCGGCCGTCACCGGTCAGCCAGCAGATCCTCGTGCCGTGGGGCGGGGCCATCGCCCGCGTCCCCGACGACGCCACCCCGATGACGCATCGCGACGTCCGCTGGATCAGCCACCCCTTCGCCATGTGGGACGTGGCCGAGGACGCCACGGCCAACATCGACTGGGCCCAGAACTTCCGCCGCGACATCGCGGCGCACACGAACGGCGGCGTCTACCTCAACTTCATCGGCCACGAGGGCGAGGAGCGCATCAAGGCCGCCTTCGGCGAGGCCAAGTACCAGCGCCTGCAGCAGGTCAAGGCCGAGTGGGACCCAGACAACGTCTTCCACGGGAACCAGAACATCCGCCCCAGCTGACGCTCTCGAGCGGGCCGGCGACGGTCGTGCGGTCGGCTCAGTCGGCGCGCAGCACGCGGCCGGGGCGCACGCCCGAGGCCCGGCGTGCCGGCCAGGTCGCGGCGAGGACCGAGACGATCACCGCCGCGACCGGTGCGGCGACCAGCGCGCGCACCGGGTAGGACACCGCCGGCGACAGGCCGAACGAGTCCGACAGCAGCTGCCATCCCCAGCCGCCGACGACGAGCCCGACGATGCCGCCGATGGCCACCACGATCGCCGCCAGCACGACGGCCATCATCGCGATCACCCCGAACGTCTGGTGCCGGAGCACGCCGAGCGCCCGCAGCACCGCGAGGTCACGTCGACGCTGCCGGGTGGTCACCAGCAGCGCGTGGGCGAACGTGGCGGCCGCGGCAGCCGCGCCGCCCAGGGCGAGGAGCACGGGCAGGCCCGACATCCGGCGGGCGTTGCCGAGCGTCGCCGGCACCGGGAACGGCACGAACGCCCCCGGGTAGGCCTCCTGCACGGCGGCCAGCACCTCCTCGCGGCGCTCCGGATCGACGCGCACCCCGACGTCGCCGATGTTGGTCGTCGCGATCGGGTCGAGCCGCCGCAGGCCGTCCATGGTGAACAGCCCGCCCAGGCCCACGTTGTGCTCGTAGCCATCGGTGATCGGCGCCACGCCGACGATGTGGAAGTCGATCAGCTCGTCGTCGGCGTCGGGGATCTGGATCACGTCCCCGACCGACAGCCCGACCTCCCGCAGGGTCACCGGGGCGAGCGCGACCTCGTCCTCGGTCGCCGGTGCACGGCCCTCGTAGACCACGGGTGGGACCGGGTCCACGCCGGCGAAGGGCTTCACCGCCTGCACCCACACCTTCTCGCCGGCGATCCGCGCGTCGGTCCCGGCGAAGATCGTCGCGCCCACGATGCCGTCCATGCCCGCGAGCGCCGTCGGCTCGTCGAGCGCCGCCGGGATGAGGGCGTCGAAGGGGGCGCCGAACCGGTGGGGCTCCGACACGACCCGCTCCAAGCTGGCGGTCACGGTGACCGCACCCATGAGCGCCGCGAGGGCCACGCCGCTGACGACCACGGCCGTGACCATCGATCCGACCGAGCGGCGTTCCAGCGACTGGCGGAGGAACGTGGCGGCGACCCTGGAGACCACGCCGGGACCGACCGCGCCGGCGACGCGTGGCGCGGCCGCGGTGCGCCGCCGGACGGTCAGCAGCGCGGCCGCCAACAGGCACAGCGGCAGCAGCACCACGCCGGCGGCAACGACCCACCCGTCCAACCGCGGGCTGGCCGACCACGGCGCCCGGCGAGCGACCCCGAACGGTCCCAGCGCCGGCGAGAGCGCCACGGCGACCACGGCCACCGCGACCGCCCCGGCAGCGACGGGGGCCCACCGGAGCGCGACCGAGCCGGCCAGGAACCGGTCGGTGGCACCCAGGGCCCGCAACGTCGCCGCCTGGGCCAGCTCGACGCGGCTCCGCCGGCTGACGACCTGGGACACGAGGGCGGCTCCGGCGAGGGCGCTGGCCGCCGCCACGGCGATCATCGCGTCCGATTCGAACGCGAGCGCCTGGTTGCTGATGCGGTGCTGGTCGGCGGGGACGAAGAGGTCGACGTTGACGCGCTGGCCCTCGAACGCGCGGGGGATCGCCGCCGCCACGTCGTCTGCGAACCCGTCCTCGGTCTGCACGATGACCGCGTCGAAGCTCACCACCCGATCGGCGTTCGCTGCGAGCCACCCCTCGCGCACGTGGAACGAGGCGCTGGTCGCGTCGTCGACGGGCAGGAAGTGGTCGATGACCCGCACGACCCCCACGACCGTCGAGGTGACGACGTCATCCGAGCCGGGAGCGCCGATGTGGAACGCATCGCCGACGCCGATGCCGAGCCGTCGGGCGGCCGTCTCGCTGATGGTGACCTCGTCCGCCGCATCCCGGTGGGCCACCCGGCCCTCGACGATGACCGGACGGCCGGCGGTGGTGGGCGCGGCGCCGGTTCCTGCGTACCCACCCAGCGGCGGTCCCCACGTCGCCGGATCGGGGTCGGCTCCGCCCTGGCCGAACACGTACCCGCCCACGCGGGCCGAGCGGACGTGGTCGAGGCCGGCGATGCGATGGGCATCCGCGCGCAGGTCGACGCCCTGGATGCACCCGTCGATGCCGTCGACCTCGGGATCCAGGCCGGGCGGGCAGACGTTCACCACCAGCTCGGGCGGATCCGACCACGACACGAACCGGTCGAAGGCCCGCTCGCCGTAGCGAGCCGTCGACAGCAGCGCCATCGGCACCGCGGCCACCAGCCCGGCGAAGACGGCGATGGCGACCGACGCCCGCCACCCCCGACGCACGTGGTGCATCGCCAGCGCCCTGAGCGCCGCTGTCGGGCTTCCCGCGACCGCCATCTCCGGCAGTGTCGTTCCTGGGCCTCCCGGCGGCAAGGATGCGAGCGCGGCGGCTCCCGGTGGTGCCAGCACCACCAGGGAGCGCTCGCCCGAGGCGTCGTTCGGGTGCATGATGCGTCCATGGACGACCGTGCTGTGGAGCTCTTCGTCGAGTCGATCGGCCGCTTCGCCGATCGGGTCGACGACATCGCCGACGACCAGTGGGACCGACCCACGCCGTGCGCCGACTGGGACGTCCGGGCGCTGGTGGACCACGTGTGCACCGAGCAGCTGTGGGCGCCGCACCTCGTCGACGGCGAGACGATCGAACAGGTCGGCGACCGCTACGACAGCGACGTGCTCGGCGACGACCCGAAGGCCACGTTCCGCCGAGCGGTGGAGGCCTCGACCGCCGCGTTCTCGCGCGCCGACCTCGATGCCATCGTGCACCTGTCCTTCGGCGACGTGCCCTGTCGCATCTACCTCGACCAGATGCTCACCGACGCGGAGATCCACGGCTGGGATCTGGCCAGGGGGCTCGGCGAGGACGCCGAGCTCGAGCCGGAGACCGCGTCGTACCTGCTGCCCGGCATGGAGGCCCAGGAGGAGCTGATCCGGGCCTCGGGCATGTTCGGCGACCCTGTCCCGGTGGACGACGACGCCGACGATGCGGCGAGGTTGCTCGCCCTCCTGGGCCGCCGGCCCTGACCGGCTACGGCAGGTAGAGCTCCTCGACCGACGTGGCCCGGCCGTCCTCGACGGAGAAGCTCCACAGGGCATCGGCACCGCCGTAGGGCGCGCCGGACAGGACGTGCTCGAGGGTGCCCTCGACGTGCTCGCACGCCTGGGTGCAGTCGTAGACGGCGATCGTCGCCGACGGATCGATGTCGACCCAGCGGGTGGCGCCCTCGACGACGTAGAAGTCGAGGTCCCACTCCTGGTCCGGGCCGATGTCGCCCGCGTCGCGGGCCGCGTCGGTGGCGTCGTCGCCGGTGACGATGTCGGACTCGACGATCTCGACCGACGGCCCGTCACGGTCGATCTGCACGACCCGACCGGACACGACGCCGTCCGCCGGCTCGCCGGCGGGATCGGACTCGTTGCCGCTGGCGACGGTGGTCGGGTCGACGGAGCCGCAGGCGGTGAAGGTGAGCGCGGCGGCGAGGGCGAGTGTGGGGATGAGGAAGCGGTGCATGGACGATCAGACGTCGCGGCCCGCCGATCCGTTCACCGCATCTGTGTCGCCTTCGTCACATCCTCAGGCGGAGCCGGCGCGCATGCGGCTGGCCGACCGGTTGGCCTCCCAGTGGTTGCGGTTGGCGAAGTACGGCGGGCGGGTGTCGAACGCGTCGGTCTCCAGCCACAGCCGCTTCAGGTGCCGGACCTTGCCGTGCTCCCGGTCGTCCTCGTAGGCGGTGCGCCCATGCAGCACGTGGAAGTTGTTGATGAGCTGGATGTCGCCGGGGCGCAGGTCCATCTTCACGTGGTTGGCGGGGTCGTCGGCCATGGTCTCCACCGCCTTGAGCGCCTCGCGCTGCACGTCGGTGAGGCGGGGCGCGTCGTCGTGGCGCTGCGATGCCCAGATGTAGGGCGGGATGCAGCGGACGAAGAGGCGGTCGTCCCACTCGGTGAACACCGGCACCTCGTAGAAGGCCTTGCCGCCCTCGGGCTGCTCGCCCCGGAAGTCGTAGGGGAACGGCTCGTACAGAGCGGCGGCGAGATCGGGACGCTCGCGCACGAGCGTGTTGTGGATGCCCACGGAGTTGGCCACCGCCGAGAGGCCGCCGGACAACCCGTTGTCGAGGCACAGCAGGCCCACCAGGTCGGCGCCGTCGCAGTGGAACGGCAGCGCAACGCCGCCGAGCTCGTAGCCCCGGGCGGTCGGGTCGTCCACCCGACGGCCGTGGTCGATGACGTCGCCGAGCACGTGCCCGTGCTTGTTCTGCGCCCACGGCGAACCGAGCTGCATGCCGATCCCCCAGTACAGGACCTCCATCTCGTCCTGGGTGTAGGCCGACCGGTCGATCCCCCGGATGCGGACGAAGCCGCGCCCGTCGATCAGCTCGCGCTCGACCTCGGCCAGCCGGGCGGCCAGCGTGGGGAGCGGGAAGTCGTCCTTCGTCAGCTCCAGCACGTCGTCGGAGCGCTCGATCGCCTGGCGCAGCGCGGTGTCGAGCTCGGCCAGCTCTGCGTCGGTCAGGTGCTCGGTCCAGGCGTCGGCGTCGCCGACGTCGCCCGACGTCCACTCGCACTGCGGTTCGAGGATGCGTGGCTCGGTCATGGGTCCCCCTTCGGTCCTCCTGCGAGCGTGTCACACCCGACGAGGTCTCAGCCCGCCGGCACCTCCACCGGCGGGTCGATCAGGCGCTGGCACAGCTCGTCCAGGCCTCGGGGCACGGCGTCGGCGAGGACGTCGACGTCGGCCGCGGTGTCGCGGTCACCCGTGACGCCGAAGGCGAGGTTGCCGTCGTAGGACAGGATCGCCACGCCGATGCGCACGCCGTGGGACAGCGGCACGAACGGGAGGTGCTGCAGCATCCGGCGTCCCAGGCAGAACAGCGGCAGCTGCGGGCCGGGCACGTTGGTGGTCACGGTGTTCACCGACCGCTGCGGCATCCGGGCGAGCAGCCGGGTCGCGGTCCGCATGACCGTGCCGACCACCATCGGCGGTGCCAGGTCGCCGAGTCGCACGACCACCTCGCCGGCCTCGCTCATGTGCGACGCCTTCCGGGCCGCCATCTGCTCCTTGACGGCGTGGACCCGCGCCACCGGGTCGGCCAGGTGCACGGGCAGCTCGAACAGGATCGCCGACACCCGGTTGTCGGGCACGCCCCGGGCGTCCTCGGTCCGGACCGACACGGGCACGAGGGTCCGCAGCACGGTGGTGTCGGCGTCCTCGCCGCGGTGCAGGAGCAGCTCCCGGAAGGCGCCGGCCAGCACGGCGAGCACCACGTCGTTGATGGTGGTGTCGACGTGCTTGCGGATGGCCTTGACGTCGTCGAGCGGGACCACGGCGTACGCCCAGCTCCGGTGCGGGCCGATCGTGCCCTCCAGCGTCGTGGGCGTCGTGCGCCCGAGGTGCTTGGTCAGCTCGACCAGCCCGCGACCGGTGTCGACGACCGAAGCCACCGCGCCCGCCGGGTTCCGCAGGACCGCGGTCGGCGCCTGCACCGCCACGCCGAGCCCGTCGGCCACCGCCCCGGACCACGCGTCGAGCACCTTCGACACCCCGGAGGGTTCGGGCTCGGGGGACCACGCCCGGGGCTCGGGCAGCGGCGCCTCGGGGTCGACGTCGAGCAGCACGCTGAGCAGGTCCACGCCGGACACCCCGTCGACCATGCAGTGGTGGACCTTGGAGATGAACGCCCACCGGTCGTCCTCCAGGCCCTCCACGAACCACAGCTCCCACAGCGGCCGCTCCCGGTCGAGCTCCTGGCCCATCAGCCGGCACATGAGACGCCGCAGGGCGAGGTCGTCGCCCGGGCTCGGCAGGGCCGTGTGCCGGATGTGGTAGTCGAGGTCGAAGTGGGGATCGTCCACCCACACCGGCCGCCCGAGCTCGAAGGGCACCGACCGCACCCGCTGCCGGTAGCGGGGGATGCGGTGCAGCTTCGCCGCGACCATCGCCGTCAGCTCGGACAGCTCCGGCCGGGGCCCCTCGAACACCGAGATGCCGGCGATGTGCATGTGCGCGATGCCGTCCTCGACCAGCAGGAACTCGGCATCGAGCGCGCTCAGCCTCTCCATTACGGGGTCACCACCACCTTCAGCGCACCGGTCTCGGCGGCCCGGGCGAACACGTCGTAGGCCTCCATGAAGTCGTCCATCGCGAAGTGGTGCGTCACGAACCGGCGGGAGTCCACCTGGCGGCTGGTCACCAGCTTCAGCAACGTCGGTGTGGAGTACGTGTCCACCAGCCCGGTGGTGATCGTCACGTTCTTGATCCACAGCTCCTCGAGGTGGAGCGTGGCCGGCTCCCCGTGCACGCCCACGTTGGCCACGTGGCCCCCGGGACGGACGAGCTCGGCGGCGAGCTCGAAGGTGGCGGGCACGCCCACGGCCTCCACGGCCACGTCGGCGCCGAGGCCGTCGGTGAGGCTGCGGACCACCTCGAGCGGGTCCTCCCGGTCGTTGTTGACGACGACGTCGGCGCCGAACGCCTTGGCCGCCTCCAACCGGGCGTCGGCCTTGTCGATGGCGACGATGTGGGCCGGGCTGTAGAGCTTGGCCCCCATGATCGTGGCCAGGCCGATCGGGCCGGCACCCACGACCGCCACCACGTCGCCGGGCGAGACCTTGCCGTTGAGCACGCCCACCTCGTACCCGGTCGGGATGATGTCGGCGAGCATCAGCAGCTCTTCGTCGGCGACCCCGTCGGGTGCCTTGTACGTGGAGGTGTCCGCGAAGGGGACGCGCACGTACTCGGCCTGCGTGCCGTCGATGAGGTGACCGAGGATCCAACCGCCCCCGCCCATGCACTGCCCGTAGCTGCCCTCCCGGCAGAAGCGGCACGCGCCGCACGAGGTGATGCAGGACACGAGCACCTTGTCGCCCACGGCGACGTTCTTGACACCCGCACCGACCTCTTCGACCGTGCCGACCGCCTCGTGGCCGAGGATCCGGCCGTCGGTCACGGTCGGGACATCGCCCTTCAGGATGTGCAGGTCCGTGCCGCAGATGGTGACGGCGTCGACGCGCACGATGGCGTCGGTGTCGTCCTGGATGGTGGGCTTCGGGACCTCTTCCCAGTCCTTCTTGCCCGGCCCGTGGTACACGATTGCGCGCATGGCGCTTCCTTCCGGTTGTCCGTGACGTTTCCTCGATCGTCCGCCCGGGTGGAGCGGACGACCAGGGTCCAACGTCCTGGCTCGTGGGGAAGGTCGGATCGCCGGCGGTCGCCGGCCTGGGACTCAGGTGCCGCGCAGCCGGGCGACGATCGGCGCCGCCGTCTCCATGGCGTCCTGCTGCACGACCAGGTAGCTGACGTCCCACCGCTCGCGCCGGGCCTGCAGCGCCTCGACGATCTCGTCCTCGGTGCCGATCCACGCCAGCGGGTAGTCGGACACCTCGGCCGGGTCGAGGCCGAACATCGGCGCCAGCATCTCGATGGTGCCGGCCGCGTCGTCGGTGACGACGACGGCGAACACGAGCATGTTGAGCTCGATGTCGTCGTAGCGGTCCCCCGCCGCCGCCTTGACCCACTCGATCTTCTCGTCCGTGCGGTCCGCCGCACCGTTCTGCGCCGTCGGCGTGTCGACCTGGCCGGAGGCGATCTTGGGGTTGATGCCGACGATGTCGGCGTGCTGCGCGGCGAGCGTGAGGATCCGCTTGCCACCGCCTCCGATGAGCAGGGGCGGGTGCGGCGTCTGCACCGGCTTCGGGAAGCCCCGGTAGCCGGTCACGTCGTAGTGCTCGCCGGTGAAGTCCACGGTGTCGCCGGCGAAGATCGCCTTCAGGACCTCGAGGCTCTCGGCCAGCCGGTCGATGCGCACGCCGGCCCGGTCGTGCTCGATGCCCGACTGCTCGTAGTCGGTGTTCATCCACCCGGCACCGATGCCGAACTCGACCCGGCCCCCGGACAGGACGTCGAGGGTGGCGACCTCCTTGGCGAGCACGACGGGGTGCTTGTAGTCGTTGGCGAACACGAGCGTGCCGACCTTGAGCTCGGTGGTGGCGTCGGCGGCGGCCATCAGCGCCGGCACCGGGGCGAGCTGCTCGCCGAAGTGGTCCGGCATCATCACGCTGTCGTAGCCGAGCTCCTCGGCTCGCCGGGCCAGGTCAGCCCACTCGGTGGCGGAGGCGGCGGTGGCCAGCTGGACGCCGAAGCGGAAGGGACGGGGGTGGGTCGTGTCGGTCACGCCCCCCGGCGTACCACGTCAGCGGACGAGCTCGGTGTCCGGCGCCAGGAACCGAGGGGTCGCGTCGAGGACCTTCCAGTCGTCGTCGTCGAACCCGAACATCGCCAGCGGGAACAGCTCGAGCTCCTCCTCTTCGATGTGGGCCGCCAGCTCGAAGTAGGTCCTGCGGTCGAACTTGCCGGCGATCAGGGCGGCGGCCAGGTCGGTGTGCTCCTGCTCGAGGGTGTCGGAGTCGGCCGGATCGAGCCCGCCCGTCTCGACGAGCAGCGGGTACAGCGCCACCTCCTCGGCCTCGACGTGCACGGCGAGCATCCTCCCCAGCTTCTCCTGGAGCGGCCCGTCGGCCACCCCCGTCTCCCGGTGCCGCTCGCTCAGCGCCCACGCCACCTCCAGGATCTGCTCGTGCTCGGTGGAGAGCTCGGCGATGGCCCGGAACTGCCGGCAGCTGCAGTGGTCGCACATGCCACCGGTCTATCCAGCGGCTCGGGGTGCGCAGCAGGGACCATGGTCCCTTCCGCCCGGGAGTCGGCGCCCGCCAGGATCGAGGCCAGGACCCACCACCGCACGAGGAGGACCACCGTGGCCCGGGGCAGCGAGGCGACGCGAGACGAGCACCTCGAGCTGCTCGAGCGCACGCGCCTGGTGCGACGGGCCGCCATCGACGGCGACATGGACGCAGTCCACGGCCAGCTGTGCGAGCTGCGCAACGTCCTCGTGCAGCACCTCCGAGGCGAGCGCGACGTGCGCCGGCCATCGTCCGACCTGCACGCCCGGGTCACGCGCCACGGGCAGGACCGGCTGCTGACCTTCATCGAGCGCCTACTCGCCGATACCCACGACGATGACGGTCGGTGCACGTGCCTCGTGCGCACGGCCGAGCTGCGGGCCCTGCTGATCCGCCAGATCCGACTCGAGGGTGGGCTCCGGTAGGGGTCGGTCACGGTGCCGGCGTACCTCTCTGCTGTACCGGGCGGCGGAGCTCGGCGGGCGAGGGGGCGATGATGAGCGGAACGACCGGGCGGGCGCTGCACCTGCTCGACGTGGAGTACCTGGGACTCGGGCCGGGGCTGACCCCGGACGACCTCACCCTGGTCCTCGACCGGTACCGACCGAGGACCGACTGGCACCCGGGGGACCACCTCTTCGGCACCCTCGTCGACATCGCGCACGACCTGGGCGTCGAGGTGTGGGTCGCGGCCTACGGGTTCAACCTCGCCCGCTCCCTGGCCGAGGCCGTCGACCGGGTCGTCGACCTCACCGTCGCCCACGCCTTGGCCGCCTGACCATGGCAGGTCCCGAAGCGCCACATTGCTGCGACAACCCGATGACGCCGATCGTCTACGGCATGCCCGGGTTCGAGCTGATGGAAGCCGCCGATCGCGGCGAGGTCGAGCTGGGCGGTTGCTGCATCGCCGACGACGAGCCGATGTTCCGCTGCACGCGGTGCGGCCGGACCGAGGGGCGGCTCGGCGACGTGCTGGACGACCACTTCGCCGATGACACCTGGGGTTGAGCGCAACCCGGTCAGGCGAGATCGACGACGACCGGAGCGTGGTCACTGCGCGCCGTCGCCGTCGACGCGCCCCACTCGGCATGGACACCGACTGTTGCGGCGCGAACGTCGCTGGTCTCGGGTACGAGCACGACATCACAGTGGAACCCGGCGTCCTCCTTGTTCCGCCACCACAGGGTCATAGCCGACTCCTCACCGGGCTCCTCCCCGTTGTGCCAGTGGTAGGCCGATCGCAACCCATACCGCTTCCGCGCCTGATCGAGCAGGCGGGGAAACGCCTCCGGCGACGTCTGGGCCGAGCAGTTGATGTCGCCCGCCACGATCGTCGAGTCGTCGATGAAGGACTCGTACTCATCAAGTATCGATGCGAATGCGTCCATGTACGGCGTGGCCCATGTACCGGTCCGAGCCGGCTGCGTCCACACACCCAGCACCCGCGTGGTTCGGTCGTCGAGCTCGACCTCGACGCCGATGGCGTGCGGCGTCGAGGTCAGGCTGTGCACCGTCATCCTGCGAGCGCTCGGGGCGAAGATGCCGAGGCCCTTGTGGTCAAGCGAACCCGTCCATGCGTGGGGGACGCCATCTCCCAGCAGTGACGACTCAGCGACCTGGGGCTTGGCACTCGACTCCGGGACCACTGCGATGTCCGGCCGGAGCTGCTCCAGCATGGACGGAACCTTCCGGTCGGTGCCCATGCAGCAGTTCCACGTGACCATCCGCATGCCGCCCATGTCGCTGTCTATCCGATGCGCCTGTTGGTCACGGCGCTCTGGTACGAGTGGACGACCGCCATGCGCCCCCTCGCCATCCTCCTGACCACCCTCGTGCTGCTCACCGGTTGCGGCGAGGCGGCGTCACCGGACTCCGACGCCTCGGCGACCAGGACGGAGCAGACGACCACGGCGGTGGATCGGCGGCCCGGCGACGACCTCGCCTCGATCGTGGAGATGGTGGACGGCGACACGATCGTGGTGGAGGTGGCCGGCGAGCGGGAGCTGGTGCGGATCATCGGCATCAACGCCCCGGAGCGAGGTGAGTGCCTGGCGGCGGAGGCGGGCCGGCGGCTGCAGGAGCTCGTGGCCGGCCGGGACGTCGAGCTGGTGCCGGACCGCAGCGACCGGGACCGGTACGGGCGGCTGCTGCGCTACGTCGAGGCCGATGGTGTCGACGTCGGCGCCGAGCTCGTGGAGGCAGGGCTCGCGCTCGCCCGGCGCTATCCGCCCGACACCGCCCGGGCCGACGGGTACGACGCCCTGCAGCGGGAGGCCGCGGACGCCGGTGCCGGCCTGTGGGCCCCCGATGCGTGCGGGGCCGTCGCGACCGACGCAGACGTCGTGATCAGCGCGATCCGCTTCGACGCCGACGGTGACGACAACCTGAACCTCAACGACGAGTGGGTGCGGATCACCAACCGGGGCGACTCGGGATCGGACCTGACCGGCTGGGTGCTCAAGGACACGTCGGCCACCCACCGGTACTCGTTCCCGAGCGGGTTCGTGCTCGGGGCCGGGGCGAGCGTCACCGTCCGCACCGGCTGCGGTACCGACACCGCGACCGACCTGCACTGGTGCAACCAGGGCTCTGCGGTCTGGAACAACTCCGGCGACACCGCCTTCCTGCTCGACCCGGCCGGCAACATCGTCAGCTCGCAGGACGGGTGACGGCGTCAGCCGGCTGACCCGGACCGCGGCCGGCTCACGGCTCCAGCGTGAACAGCGGCGGCGCGACACCCACGTCGTAGACCACGTGGCCGCCGGCTCGGCGAGCTTCGGGTGTCGGATCGTGGCGGGTGAGCCGACCGTCGTGGAACAGGTGCTCGACCACGACGTGGTGCACGAGCACCAGGTGGTCGGCGAGCAGCCGGCGGTGGCATCGCCACCAGACAGACTCCGAGCACAGCACGGCCACGCTCTCCTCGGCGGCGATGTCGAGGAGCTCGGTCACGCCAGCACGGAACTCGTCGCTCTCCATGTGGTCGGCGTAGGCCCGGAGCTGCTCGTTGCGCAGGCCGATGTTCGGTGAGTCGGGTGCCAGCTGCCGACGGCCACCGAGGGACTCGAGGTGCTGGTACCCGACGCCGTGCTCGGGCAGCCACGCCGCCATCGCCTCGGACGAGAAGTGCGGGTGCCGACGGCTGCCGGGGAAGCGACGGACGTCGACCAGCTCGGTGACGCCGGCTCCTCGCAGCAGCTCGCCGAGCTCATCGGCGTCGGCGGTGCCGTGCCCGACGGTGCGGATCGTGGTCATGGGGACCGGCCGGGTGCGAGGTGCGGAACCACGCCCCGAGGCTAGGACGGCCGCGCCGATGCGCCGCCGAGCGCTCGGGGCTCGGCGGCACACGGATCAGTTGTCGCAGCGCTCCGCCCGGGGGGCGAACGGCTCGTACCACTTCCAGTCGGCCCGCTCGCCGGTGGGGCCGGCGTAGGGCGGGGCCTGCGGTGGCGGCCCGGTGGGCGGTCTGGCCACCGACGAGCCATCGAGCGTTCGTCCGTTCACGTCGGTGACCGTCACCGCGTGCCCCGGACCGGAGATGGTGATCAGCTTCCGATGGTGCAGCCGGTGGTGGAACGGGCAGACCAGCACGAGGTTCCACAGCTCGGTCGGACCCCCGTCCTCCCAGTGCCAGATGTGGTGGGCGTGCAGCCCCCGGGTGGCGCCGCACCCGGGCACGGCGCACGTCGACTGGCGGCGCTCCAGCGCCCGGCGGATGCGGCGAGGGATCTCGCGGGTCTCGCGACCGACGCCGATGGGCTTGCCATCCTTCTCGAACCAGGTCTCGACCAGCGAGTCGCAGGTCAGGTAGCGGCGCTCGGCCTCGGTGAGGGCCGGACCCAGGTGGAGCGACCCGACCTGTGACTCCACGTCGACGTGGATGACGACCGTGGTGCGGTGGCCGTGGGGACGGGCGACCGCATCGGCGTCCCACCCGTGCTCGACCAGGCGCATGAACGCATCGGCCACCGTGGGGAACGGTGGCGCCTGGTCCGACGCCTCGTCCCGCTCGCCGTGGTCTCGCTTCCACTCCGCCACCAGGGCATCGAGGTGCGACTGCAGCGCAGCGTCGAAGACGGCGGCATCGACGTGGGGCAGCTTGACCCGCCAGATGGCGAACTCGTCGTCGGTGATCTTGGTGACCGACCGCTCCGGGTCGACCGGCGGCTCGGTGTCGGGGCGGGGCGCCAGGTTGACCGCACGGCGCAGCTGCGAGACGGTGGCCGACTCGGCGAGGGTCGCGTAGTGCTCGTCGGACCCGTCGACCGCCTTCTCGGCGATGACCGCCACCTGGTCCAGCGACAGCGACCCCTCCCGTAGCCCGGAGATGCAACGAGGGAAGGTCTCGGCGCGGCGAGCCACCTCGGCCAGCGCCTTGGCATGGGAGTACGACGAGCCCGTCTTCCACGCCACGCAGCTCTCCAGCGACCGGGCCCCGGTGGCGGCCCACAGGTCGTCCTCGTCGAGGTCCCGGACCACGTCGACGATCTGGGCATCGATGACGTTGCGCTGGCCCTGCAGCTCGGCCAACCGCTCGAACACCGCGCCCACCCGGGCGTCCTGCCCGAGTCGGGGTTCGGTCGAGATGGCCATGGAGCGATCCTCGCACGACCCCTCCGACAAGAACTCCGAGCAGGTACCACCGATGGGAGGGCGACGAACACCAGACGCTGCGCGATGGTGGTCTCACCGAGCGCTCGACCAAGGGGGACCACATGCCGACCGTCATCACCACGCCGGTCACCGTCGCCGCCGTCGGCGAACCGCCCAAGACTATCCGCGAGTACATCGGCCGGGCAAGCACCGACACGTCCGACGTGAGCATCGCCTGGATGCACAGCCCGCCCGGCTGGAGCGAGCCTGCTCAGCGACCCGAGTTCGACGAGTACACCGTCGTCATCGCCGGCTCGCTCAGCGTCGAGCACGACGACGGCACCACCGTCGTGAGCGTCGGCGAGGCGATCGCCGTGGCCGCAGGCGAGCGCGTGCGCTACTCCACCCCCGACGGCGCGCAGTACATCGCCATCTGCCTCCCGGCCTTCGCACCGGACATCGTCCACCGCGACGACGCCTGACCGTGGCGATCACTCATCCGCGGTGAACCGGTCGAGGTGCGCCAGGAACTCGGTCCATGCCGGCTCGTGCTCGAGCAGGATGTGGTTGGCGCTGTCGAGCGGGACGAACTCGGCGTGCGGGATCAGGGATGCGAGCCGGCGTCCCTCGCTGAACGGCACCCCTCGGTCGTCCCGGGCGTGGAGCACCAGGGTCGGCACCCGCACCGCTCGGGCGAGATCGCTGAAGTCCTGGTCGTGGAAGGCCGTCTCCATCTGCACGGCGTTCTCGGCGGACGCGCTCTGCAAGGCGAGCTCGTTGAACCAGCGCATCTGCTCGGAGGTCGCCTCGGGAACGAACGTCGTCGTGAACACCGTCCGGAAGGCGGGGTTGGAGCCGCCCCACCCCACGCGGATGAGGTCGGGCATCAGCGCCGCTTGGGCGGCGCCGTCGGCATCGCGCCGACGCATCCCGCGCGCGTAGCCACCCAGGATGACGAGGTGCGAGACCCGGTCGGGATGACGGACGCTGTAGTCCAGGGCATGCCCCACGCCCTGTGACATCGCGAAGAGCACGAACCGCTGGAGATCGCTGCAATCGACCGCGGTCTCGAGATCGCCGGTCCAGGTGCCGACGTCGTCGAGGCGACTGCCGGTGAGGTCACGATCCGAGAGCCCGCCCCCGCGTGCGTCGTAGCGGATGTACCGGAAGCGCCGGCCGAGCTCGTCGAGCCAGTGCCTCCAGACCGGGCTGTGCCAGTCGTGCTCCACGTGGGTGATCCACGTCGCGGCCTTGACGAGCGGCCGACCCGCACCGACCTCGGCGACCGCGAGGTGGACGCCGTCGGGCGCCTGGCAGAAGCGGATCGACTGTCGCAGGTCCTGGTGCGCGGGTTCGGTGACCAGCGCCGGCGGCTTCCCGGGAGCGTCGACGACGACCGGTGCGACGAACTGGAAGCCTCGACCGTGCACGGTGCGGATCACACGTTGCGCGCGGCCGTCGTCGCCCACGGCGGCGCGCGCCGCGGAGATGCGGCTCGCGAGGGCGCTGTCGGAGACGAAGTGGTCACCCCAGACGGCCTCCAGGATCTCGGCCCGGGTGCACATCCGCTCCCGGTGCTCCACGAGGAAGCGGATGACCTCGAACACCTGCGGCTCGACCGGGACCCGCGTCCCCCGCACGAGGAGCTCGAAGGTGTCGCAGTTCAGCTCGGCGTCCTCGAACCGGTAGAGCACACCCCCAGTATCCCGCTGGCGCACGCGGGCCGCCTCAGGCAGCGACGGCGGCGCGGTCGAGGTGCCGGCGGATCTCGATCGAGAGCTCGACGGCGTCGCGCCCGATGCCGCTGAGGAACGTGGAGCTGCGCCGGCGCAGGAACGGCAGCCCGATGGCGAAGAGGCCCGGTGCCCGGAGGAGGCCGCCGTCGTGGAGGATCCTGCCGCGACGATCGAGGTGGGCGGGGTCGAGCCGGGGCGGGGTGTACCGGTTCCCGGTCGCCCAGAGCACCGTGTCGAACGCGGCGAGATCGACAGACGTCGGTGGGGTGTCGACGACCGTCGCCGGCGGCCGGTCCGGTCCGAGTGCAGCGACGCCGACGTCGACGATGAACTCGTCGATCTGATCGAGGAGTCGAGCCTGCTTCAGGTCGGCGTTGGCGACCAGGTTGGCGAGCGAGCCGGAGAGCTGCAGTCGACCCTCGCGGACGCCGACGAGGCGGCCGACCAGCTGGACGCCCTGCTCGCGCAGCGTGCGGAGATCGAGCGTGCGGTCCGGTGCACCGATCAGCTGCGGGGACGGCACGTGTCGAGCTCGGGTCAGGTCGGCGAGGTCGTCGTCCCACCGCCGCGAGCTGACGCCCATGGCCTGCATCCACCAGAGGATGTCCCGCCCCCGGTAGGTGCGGGGCAGCCGCACGTGCTCGCCCACCGCGAGCGTGACGCGGCGTCCGCTCCTCACGACCTCGTCGGCGATCTGGACCCCCGACGCCGACGCCCCGACGACGAGCACGCGGTCGCCGAGCTGGCCGGGGTTCCGGTAGCCGGCCGCGGAGACCTGCCGGAGGGAGCACGGCAGGTCCGCCGCCACCGCGGGGATGTCGGTCTCCCCTGGTCCCGTCGCCAGCACGACGGCATCCGCCGCCCAGCTCCCGACGTCAGCCTCGACGAGGTGACCGCGGCGACCAGGCCGGACGGCGGCGACCTCGACGCCGGTCACCACCGGTCCGGCGACCGAGCT
>Ga0208490_100203_pt1 | contig 48091 bp, 42 predicted proteins | sample SubbioAug_CSWold_FD_184818 | JGI IMG/M metagenome (GOLD analysis project Ga0208490, IMG submission 184818) | Serpentinite rock and fluid subsurface biosphere microbial communities from McLaughlin Reserve, California, USA - CR11Aug_CSWold (SPAdes) | ecosystem: Environmental > Terrestrial > Deep...
CACCCCCATCGAGGCCCTGGAGCGCCACTTCCCGCTGCGTGTCCTGCGCTACCGGCTGCGGCGGGGGAGCGGCGGCGCCGGCCTCGCGCCCGGCGGGGAGGGCATCGAGCGGGACCTACAGGTGCTCGAGGACGTGACCGTCTCGCTCATCACCGAGCGGCGGGTGTCCCGTCCGAACGGCCTCGCCGGCGGGGAGCCCGGGGCGACCGGCGAGAACTGGCTCGTGCCCCAGGGCGACGAGTCACGAGCGGAGCGCCTGCCCGACAAGTGCACCATCCGCCTGCAGGCCGGCGACGTGGTGCGGATGCTCACGCCCGGCGGTGGCGGCTGGGGCCGGCCGTGACCCCCCTCGCCGGTCGGTGCGCCGCCGCGTACGAGCCGGTGCGGGCGGCGTTCGCCCGGTGCTTCGACGAGCTCGGTGAGGTCGGCGCCGCGGTGTGCGTCGTGGTCGACGGCGAGGTGGTGGTCGACCTCTGGGGCGGTCACATCGACGCAGCGCGCCACCGGCCGTGGGGGCGCGACACGCTGGTCGACGTCTACTCGGTGGGCAAGCCGATCGTCGCCACGCTCGTCCTCCAGCTCGTCGACGACGGGGTCATCGGCCTCGACGACCCGATCGCCGCCCACTGGCCGGCGTTCGGTGCGGCCGGGAAGGACGGGGCCACCGTGCGCCACGCCCTCTGCCACCGGGCGGGGGTGCCGGCCATCCGGGAGCGACTCGGCGACGACGACCTGTACGACTTCGGTCGGATGACCGAGGCCCTGGCGGCGACCGCGCCGTGGTGGACCCCGGGGGAGCGGCACAGCTACCACACCAACACCTACGGCCACCTGCTCGGCGGGCTGCTCCTGGCCGTCACCGGCGAGCTGCCGGGCACCCTGCTGCGACGGCGCATCGCCGACCCGCTCGGCGCCGACGTCCACTTCGGCGTCGCCGACGCCGACCTGGCCCGGTGCGCCGACGTGATCTGGGACGGCCCCTCCGTGCCGTTCGGCTACGACGACGCGCTGGCCCTCGGCGGTGACGAGGCCATGACCTTCCTCGGCTACGTGAACCCGCCCGGCTACTCGTCGATGGGCGTGGTCAACACCGACCGGTGGCGCCAGGCCCAGGTCCCCTCCACCAACGGTCACGCCACGGCACGCGGCGTCGCAACCGTCTACCAGGGCCTGCTCGACGGCGCGCTGCTCTCAGGCGAGCTGCTCGCCGAGGCGACCCGTCCCCAGTCCGCGGGCTGGTGCCCGACGCTGGCCCAGGAGGTCACCTTCGGGCTGGGGTTCCAGCCGTGGACGCCCGCCCGGCCCATCGGGCGTTCGGCCGCGGCGTTCGGCCACTTCGGCACCGGGGGCAGCCTCGGCTTCGCCGACCCGGCGCACCGGATCGCGTTCGGCTACGTGATGAACCACACCATCCCGCGCTGGCAGAGCCCGCGGAACCGGGTGCTCGTCGACGCGGTGTACGCGGCCGCGGCGGCCTGAGCCGGGTCGCGTCAGAGGTCGTCGCGAAGGGCGGGTGGCGTGCTGGCCCAGTCGTAGATGCCGAGGCCGATGCTGCGGGTGTCGGTCGCCGCTCGTCGGAAGGCGACCAGGTCGGTCGCGGTGATCTGGTCACCGATCCCGCCGATGACGTTGACGAGCGCGGCCGGGTCGCCGAGGTTGTCGCGGATGCGCCGCACGTTCTCGGTCGTGTAGCGGTACGGGTCACGCCAGATCGAGGTGGAGGACCGGTTGGTCCAGTAGCTCATGGGCATCCAGACGTCGTAGTGACCGCGGATCGAGGACCACGGGAAGTCCGGCCAGTACGACGTGTTGAGGATCTCGGTGACCACGGGCGGCAGGACGATGGCCGCGAGGGGGATCGTGCGGGGAACGGTGGCGCGGGCGTACCGGCTGAGCGAGATGAGGTTGGCGTTGCGGGCCACCGGGTCGGTCTGGGCGGCGGTGGGCTCGATGTCGATGCCGACGCAGTCCACGGGGAGGCGGGCGATCGCGGCGACGCGGCGTTGGTCGACCGCGGGGTCGGCGAGCCCGGGGAGGAACCAGGCGCAGGTCCGCATGCCTCGCCGATGGGCCCGGTCGAGCAGGGTCGCCAACCTCGCCGGCTCGACGATGTCGGTCGGCGAGTCGATGCGGGTGACCTGGATGAAGAGGGTCTCCATGCCGGCGGCAGCCATGGCGTCGATGTCACCGAGACCGACGGTCGGGGCGCCGCCGGTGTAGGTGAGGGACCAGTCGAAGAGGTCGACCCAGGCGCCCCGGCCCTGGACCGGTCTGATCGTCCGCCCGACCCAGTGCGGCAGGGACCCGCCCCCACCGTTGGCCCCCACCCCCCGGGCGATGTCCCAGCCGTACCAGTAGCCGGACGGCGCGACCCGGCGAGCACCGCCGAAGGCGTGGAGCCCGCCCCATCCGTCGACCACCCAGCCGCCGTCGCCGGCCCGGTCCATCACGACGCCCCGGGCGATGTCCCAGCCCGGCCAGGTCGTGGTCGTCGCGATCGGCGCGGCGCCGAACCGGTGGAGCCGGCCCCACCCGTCGAGCACGTACCCGGCGGGCCGCCCGTCCAGGCACCACGAGGTGACGCCGCGGGCCAGGTCGACACCGGGCAGGTACCAGGCCACCATCCGCGCCGCCCCGCCGAACGCGTGGAGCCCGCCGTAGGCGTCGAGGACCCACCCGGAGGTGCCGGACGAGTCGCAGGCATCGAGCGTCACCCCGCGGGCGACGTCCCAGCCGTGCCAGTAGGAGGCGACCGACACCGCCGGCGCGCCGCCGAAGTGGTGCAGGCCGCCCCACCCGTCGAGGACGTACCCCGACCCGCCGTCGGGGCGCAGGGCCAGACCCCGGACGATGTCCCAACCCCGCCAGTAGCCCGACGGGGCCACGGCCCGGGCACCCCCGAAGGCGTGCAGGCCGCCCCACCCGTCGACCACGTACCCCGAGCGGCCGTCGGCCCGGGTCACCACCGCTCGAGCGATGTCCCATCCCTGCCAGTAGCTGCCCGGCGCCACGGCCGGCGCACCGCCGAACGGATGGAGGCCGCCGAAGCCGTCGAGGACGTAGCCCCCGTCAGGGACCGCGGCGGGAGCGACCTGCGCAGGCTCCGCCGGCCGGGCCTCGGCCGCGGCAGGGAGCACGAGCGCCAGGCACATGACCGCCACGAGCCACCGCCGGAGGATCCGACCCATGGAGCGATCGTGCGCCGACCCCGCCTCGACCGATAGGGCCGAAGGTCTCTGTTCAGCGCCGAACCTAGGTGGGGATGACGACCACCGGGCGAGTGCCGTGCCGGCTGATCTGGCTGCTCACCGAACCGAGGAGCAGACCGGCGAAGCCGCCCCGCCCTCGTGATCCGACGACGAGGAGGTCGGCGTCCTCGGCCGCGTCGGTGAGGGCGCGCACGGGGGAGTCGTGCACGGGCCGGCGCTCCACCGCTTGCTCGGGCGGCAGGCCGGCGGCCTCCACGACCTGGTCCACGAGCTCCGCGGCACCTTCCTGGTACATGGTCAAGACGTCACCGGCGTACGTCATCTCCCCGGCGTAGGGCACCTCCCAGCCGTGGACCACGACGAGCGTGGCGTCGCGGAGCCGGGCCTCCTCGGCGGCCCAGCGCATCGCCTTGGCCGACCCCTCTGATCCGTCGACGCCGACGACGATCCGGCCGCGCCCCTCGTCCGTCCCGCGGACGAGGGCCACCGGGCAGGGAGCGTTCTCGACCACGCGCTGGCTGACGGATCCGAGGACCAGTCCACGGAACCCACCCAGTCCCCGCGCACCGACCACGAGCAGGCCGGCGTCCTCGGCGACGTCGAGCAGCCCTCGGGCCGGGAGGTCGCGGATCACGTGGCGGAGCACCTCGTCGGCATCGTCGCCGAGCGCGCGCTCGACGGCTGCGTCGAGGGCGCGGCGCGCGGTGTGCTCGTCGTAGTCGGGGTCGAAGCCGCGCGTCCCGTCGGGTTGGTACTGGTCCAGGAAGTCCCAGGCGAGGACAGCCGTCAGCGTCGCGTCCCTGATGCGCGCCTCTCGCAGCGCCCAGCGCAGGGCGTCCTCGCTCCCGGTGGAGCTGTCGATGCCGACGATGAACCGTTCCATGGTGCTGGCCTCCTGGGGGCTGCCCTGACTGTGCCGTGAGGACCAGCAGCGTGACAGGGCAGAACGTCCTCTGCGAGCCGTGCCCCGTCAGACGTGGGCGACGGTGTGGTGGAAGTCAGCGAGCACGTGGTTGGAGAACAGCTGGGCCACCAGCTCGCCACGGCTGTTGACACCGGCCTTCTCGAAGACCGCCTTCAGGTGGTCGCGCACGGTGTGGATCGAGATGGACAGCTCGCCGGCGATCTCCTTGGTGCCGATGCCCCGGCACAGCAGCAGCACGATGTCGGTCTCCCGGGCCGTCAGCGCGTAGGAGTCGAGCAGGATCGGGACGAGGTCGCCGGCCCGGGCCTCGTCGATGGTGACCGACACGACGCCGTCGTCGCCCTCCATCGGGGTGACGTGGATCCGCACCCACCGCCCGCTGCGGCCGCGCAGGCGGGTGGTCAACCGGGTGGACGAGCGGCTCGCTCGGGCCCGGGCGGCGGCGACCATGATCGTGCCCGGGAGGTCGTCGTCGACCCGGATGCGCAGGTCGTCGAGGACGTCGTCGGCCTCCGCCGACCGGCTGAGGATGCGGCCGTCCGCATCGAGGAGGACGATGACGGGGCCGTGCTCGCTCAACGGCTCGCCGGTCGAGGCAAGGGCGCGGCGCAGCAGGTTCGAGGCCGGCACGAGCAGGTTCTTGACGTCGCGCACCTCGAGGGCGGAGTAGACGTCGCCGTCGGTGCGCACGAACGCCCCGATGGCCAAGCACGACGAGCCGGCCACGAAGGCGACCCGCAGCTCGTCGGACACCCCGAAGTCGGCGTAGAGCTTCTGGAACCGGGGGCTGCGGTGCAGGTCGCCGTCGGTGACCTCCGCCAGCGTGGCCACCGGCTCGATGCTGCGGGCGAGGTCGTTGAACTTGTTGAAGTCCGGGTCGAGGAGCTCGTTGTCCCAGAACGGCACGCACGCCGACGCGTCGAAGCCGGAGACGATCCCGCCCGCCGGGAGGTGCGTGTCGGGGTCGGTGGTCATGACGGCGGCGGCGTCGTGGCGCATGACGTGGGACAGCGCGGCGGCGATCTCGGTGCACGCGTCCTCGCCGGTGCACGCCGATTCGGCCGCCCGCACCAGGAGGTCGCGCGCCGTCGTGAACGACGCGACGCCTGCCCTGCCCATGGGGCGACGGTACGACGATCGGGCCGATCGCTCCACCCCCCACCTGCGGGATGCGGTCCCCGCACCTGGGAGCGCGCTCCACCCGGGCTCGGGATTCCCGGGTTCCGGCGCCGTCCGTACGGTCGCTCCATGACCGCACAGAGCCCAGCCATCATCGCCCGCGACGAGGGCGACCACTTCCACTTCCTCAACAACCTCTTCACCGCCAAGCTCGACGGCGAGCACACCGACGGCGCCATGACGGTGATGGAGTTCCTCGCCCCGCGGGGCTTCGGCCCGCCGCTGCACCGCCACGACGTCGAGGACGAGCTGTTCTACGTCATCGACGGCGAGATCTGGTTCTCGTGCGGCGACGTCGAGGGCGTGCACTCGACGGGCGCGATCGTCTGGCTCCCCCGGGGGCGACCGCACACCTTCCAGATCCGCTCCGAGACCGCTCGGGTGCTGCAGGTCTCGACGCCGGCGCAGTTCGAACGCTTCGTCGCCACGCTCGGTCGACCCACCGACGAGGCCGTCCTCCCCGAGCCCGAGGAGGTCGACCCGGCCCACGTCGCCGCGGTCTGCGCCCAGTTCTCGATCGAGGTGCTGGGGCCGCCGCCGGATCCGGCCCTCGCCGGCGCATCGGCGGGAGCAGTCCGATGAGCGCCCGCCGCGCCCTCTCCCGCTCGGCCGCGGCCCTCGCCCTCGCTGGGCTGCTCGTCGCCGGCTGCGGCGACGATGACGCCAGCACCGACGTCGACGCCACCGTCGACGACGTCGAACCGGTGGCCGACACCACCGAGACCGTCGAGGTCACGGCCGTCGACTACCGGTACGAGGACCTGCCCGACGCCGTGCCCGCCGGGACCCGGCTCACCCTGGCCAACGCGTCGACCGCGGAGCTCCACGAGCTGGTCGCGTTCCGGCTGCCCGACGACGAGTCCCGTTCCGTCTCCGATCTCGTCGCCCTCCCGCAGGAAGAGGTGCTGCCCACCCTCGGCGCACCGGTCGCCGTGCTGCTCACCCCACCCGGTGGCGAGCAGATCCCCGCCGTCGGCGACGGGACGCTCACCGAACCCGGTCGCTACGCCATTATCTGCGTGATCCCGACCGGCGCCGACCCGGACGAGTACCTGCAGGCGGCGGCCGAGAACGAGGAGGAGGGTCCGCCCCAGGTCGACGGCGGGCCGCCGCACATCGCACAGGGGATGTTCGCCGAGCTCGTCGTCGAGTAGGGCGGGAACCGTCCGCTGGTCGGGATCGACAGGATCTCCGGTCCGATCCCGACCAGCGGATGACGGCCGTCAGGCGCCCGCCAGGTCGTGCCAGTCGGGGAAGTGCCAGTCGACGGGCTCGCCCCGCTCGCGCACGGCGCGGCAGCGGCCGGTGCCGTCGGTGGTCGCCAGGTCGAGCGCCACGCCTGCGATCGTCTCCGGGGCGATCAGCTGCATGGCGGCCGGGTCGATGCTGGACCCGCCCGCAGCCTCGACGGTCATCGGCGTGTCGACGACGCCCGGGCAGACCGCATCGATGCTGATGCCATCGGGCACGAGGCTCGGGGCGACGGCACGGACGAAGCCGGCGACGGCCTGCTTGGTCAGCGTGTAGACGGGGTTGCCCGCGAAGGCCACGATGCCGGCCACCGACGCGGTCACGACGATGCTGCCGCCGCCGGCCGCCCGCATGGCCGGGACCACCGCCCGGGTGCCGAGCACGACCCCGTCGATGTTGGCGCCGATCGTCTGCCGGTAGACGTCGAGGGGCAGCTCGTCGATCCAGCCCGTGAACCCGTAGACGCCGGCGTTCAGGTAGGCGATGTCGATGCCGTCGGCGGCCTCGACGACCCGGTCCCAGAGCTCGGGGTCGGCGACGCTGCCGGCCACGCCGATGCCACCCACCTCGTCGGCCACCGCCTCGACCGCGGCCGGGTCGAGGTCGACGGCGACGACCCGCGCCCCCTCCTCGGCGAAGAGCGTGGCGGCGGCCCGGCCGATGCCGGATGCCGCGCCGGTGACGACGACGTGCTTGTCCTGGAGACGCATCTCCGGACGCTACGCGGCCGGACGACCGATCCGTTCCTTGCGCGCGATCCGACCGGTTGTGGTCGATCTGCGCGCTGGGAACGGTCAGTGGCGGGGGAGCAGCGGCCCCAGGTGGCGTCGGACCGTGTCCTCGCAGCCGTCGTCGAGGTCGAGGGCGCTCTCGGGCGTCAGCACCAGGGAGATGGCGAGGCGGACCAGGAGCTCGGCGGTCTCGCGGGCCGCCCGTTCGCTGACGGCGGGGTCCTGGGCTCGGGCGACGGCAGCGAGCTGCGTGCTGGCCGCGGCGAGGACCGGGCCGCCGTCGACGGTGAGCAGCCGGAGCAGCAGCGGCTCGTCCCGGATGCGCTCGGCCAGCCCCGTGGCCCGGGCCAGGCGCAGGCCGGCGCAGAACGCCGCGACCAGCTGCTCCTCGGGGTCGTCGATGCCGGCGACGGCGTCGGCGAGCGCGCCCAGCAGCCGCCTCGCCTCGTGGGCGACCGTCGCGGCGAGGAGCGCGTTGCGACCGTCGAAGCGCCGGTAGACGGTGCTGCGACCGACGCCGGCGAGCTCGGCGACCTGGTCGACCTCGAGGTCCTCGAGGCCGACATCAACGAGCAGCCGTCCGGCGGCGTCGAGGATGCGGCGGTCGACGTCCTCGCTCTCGGCTCGGCGCTGCAGCAACGCGCCCAGGACCGCGCCGGCGTCGACCCGGGTGGCGACCTTGGGCATCGTCAGGCCGAGATCGACTCGGGCCGCGGGGCCGCGATGTGCTTCATGCGCTTGATGGACCGCAGGTACGGGCCCCGGGTCCAGCGCTGGGGGACCACCCGGCCGGCGTCGCGCACGACCTGGCGGAACCCGGCGAGGGTGAGCTCGTCGGCGGTGGTCCACGGGATGCCGAACCGGGCCCGGACCACCGGCGGGAGCCCACCGATGGCCATCGTCCGCATGAGCGGCGTGGCGACCGCCGCGACCGGGCCGGGCATGCCGGGCGGGGAGACCTTGGCCGCCAGCGCCATCTCCACGGCGCGCTCGGCCGTCGGCGTCATCTCCAGCTCCGTGCGACAGATCTGGTCGAAGCGGGCCTCGAAGGCCTCGTGGTCGGCCGGGACGGGGCGATCGCTGACGCCGTAGCGGCGGTACCAGGTGACGGTCTCCTGGTAGAGCTGCTCGCGCTTGGCCGGCGAGAGCGTGCGGTGGTCCCACTCGTCGGCGGTCTGGAACATCTCCCAGCTGAACGTGGCGTGCGCCCACCAGTAGGTGTCGGGGTCGAGGGCGTGGTAGCGCCGGCCGTGGGGGTCGGTGCCCTTGATGCCCTTGTGCAGGTCACGGATGTCGCGCCCCCGGTCGTCGGCATCGTCGGCGAAGATCGTCGCCCAGATGCGGGGGACCGATCGGTGGATGCGGTCCCACGGCTCCTCGAAGAACGCCGAGTGCTCCTCGACGCCCTGGCCGAGGTGCGGCCACATCAGCTGCAGGATGCCGGCGCTCAGACCCGAGAGCCCGGACCGCCAGTCGGCGGCGATCTGCCAGAGGAGCGAACCCGGCCCGAGCGGTTCGCCGGCGGCTGGGTGATCGGTGGCGGCGGGGATCGTCAGTTGGGACACAGACTCATTCTATGTCCCATGTGACCGTGGCCCATGTGCGCGTAGTCCCTTTGGACGGGCTATCGCGGAAATGGCCCGCACTCGCTATATCGCCACGAACCGGACATTGCGACAGTGGGACCACGCAGCGACCGACGTCCCGGTCCATGAGGAGAGTCCCCCAGATGCCCACCGTCCGCACCACCTGCCCGACCTGCGACACCGTGCTGATCGACGCCGGTGCGCTGACGATCCGCCGTCGGCTCGAGGCCGACCGCACGGAGTGCAGCTTCGTCTGCCCCGACTGCGTGCAGGTCGTCGTCCAGCCGGTCAGCGACAAGATGGTGCCGGTGCTCATCGGCGCCGGCTGCATGGTGGAGGACTGGGCGGCGAGCGACGCCCGCTCCCTGCACCCGTCGAGCGGCGGGATCACCGAGTCCGAGATCCGCGACTTCGTGGACTCGCTCGACCGCGACGACTGGTTCGGCGACCTCCTCAGCTGATCTCTGCCCGCCCTCGGGGTCGGCCGGGGCCGAGAGCCTACGATCCGACCCGCCATGTCCCTGCCCCGCCCGATCGCCCGGCTCGTCGCTCGCGCCAAGCCGAAGATCCCGACCGCGCTGTGGCCGACGCTGCTCGCCCTGCGGTCCGTGGCCGGCGACGGGCCCGTCATCGGGCTGCCGCGGTTCGGCCGGGCACTGGTGCTGGTGGCGCACCCCGACGACGAAGCGATCGCCTGCGCCGGCACCATGGCCCTGCTCGCGGACGCGGGTGGCGACGTCGTCCTGCTCGCCGTCACCGACGGTGAGGCCACGATCGGTTCCCCGTACGACCCGGCCGAGACCGGTCGCCGCCGTCGGGCCGAGCTGGAGCGGTCGGCCGGCATCCTCGGCGCGCGAGTCGAGGCGGTCGGTCTGCCCGACGGGCGCCTCCACGAGCACCGGGCCGCCGTGGCCGACTCGCTCGCGGAGGCGGTCAGCCGGCTGCGCCCCGACGTCGTCATCGGGCCGTGGCTCGGCGACGGCCACCGCGACCACCGCGCCGTGGCCTTCGCCCTGGCGGACGCCCTCGACCGCACGCCTCCGCCAGGCGACGCCGAGCTCCAGGTGTGGGGGTATGAGACCTGGGCTGCAGTGCCCCACAACCGGCTCGTCCCCATCGAGGACGCCATCGATCGCAAGCGGGCCTCGGTGGCCGCGCACGAGACCGGCTCCCTCGCCTTCGACCTCTCCTCGGGCCTCGGGCTCTCACGATGGCGGGCGATGCACGGCCTGCTCGGCGACGGGCACGGCGAGGCCTTCCTCGCCACCGATCGCCCCCGCTACCTCGAGCTCGCCCGGGAGCTGGCCGCCTTCGACGACGCCGGCTGCGACCCCACGGCGGACGGCGCACCCGCCGGCGCGACGTCGTGAATGGACCGGTCGGAAGCGATCGCGCCGACCTGGTGCTGCGCCCCGCGTCCCGTGACGACGACGCGGAGATGCGCCGGCTGAACGCCGAGGCGTTCCCCGCCAACCCGAAGACCCGGGCCGAGATCACGGCGTGGCAGTGGTGGGACAACCCCTTCGGCGACACGATCGCCCACGTCTGGGAGCACGACGGCGAGCTGGTCGGGCAGTACGTCGCCTACCGGATGCCGGCGTCGCTTGGGGGCGAGCCCGGGCGCATCGCCATCGGCGTCGACTACGCCATCGCGCCCAGCCACCGGGGCCAGGGGTTGGGCAAGCCGCTGCTCGATGCCTGCTTCGGCCAGGCCACCGAGGAGGGCACGCCCTTCTACTCGTTGCCCAACGAGCTGTCGGTGGGTGGGGCGACCCGGTCGGGGCTGTCGATCGTCGCCCAGCTCGAGGTCCGGGTCCTGCCCCTCGACGCCGGGGCGGTCGCGGAGATCCTCGAGTCCTCCGAGCGGGTCCAGGGCGCGGGGCGTGCCGGCCGGATGGCGGTCGCCGCGGCCAGCCGGTTCGGGCGGCTGCCCGTGCGTGCACTCACCCGGCGACCCCGGGTCGACGCCGGCCTCCGCGTGGAGGTGCTCGACGACCCGCCCGACGACGTCGACCAGCTGTGGAGCGCTGTCGAGCGCCACCACCGCTGGGGCGTCGCCCGCCACGGCGACTGGTGGCGCTGGCGCTACGCCGACCACCCCGACCGCCCGTACCGGATCGTCGCCGTCCGCCGGGGCCCGCACCTCGTCGGCCTGTCCGCCGTCGTCACCCGCGACGACCTCGGCGGTCGCTTCCACTGCCTGCTCGAGCTGCTCGCCGTGGACGAGCGTGCCGCCGCCGCTGTCGTCGCGACCCTGGTCGAGGGGGCCGTCGGTCCGGCCGACGGCATCGCCTCCACCGCCGTGCCCGGCTCCCGGTTGTCGCACCTCGCGGGCGCCGCCGGCCTGGTTCGCATCCCGCCGAAGGTCCTGCCCCGACCGGTGTACTTCGGCGTCATCCCGCACCCCACGATCGTCCCCGACCCCACCGCCGTCGCCTGGTCGACCGCCTGGGGCGACCTCGACCACATCTAGTGCCCCGACCCGAGCCTGATCCCGGGGCGACCGCCGCGCCCGAGCCGGAGGCGGAGACGCTGCCCGACGGCGTCGCCACCCCCCGAGGCACCTCCACGCGGCAGCGACGCCTGCGAGCCGCGTTCTTGTTCGTCGCTGTGCTCTTCGCCGCTGTCGCCCTGTCGACCCAGTGGGACGAGTCGAGCGAGCGACTCGGTCAGCTGTCGGCCGGTCACATGACCGCCGCTGTGCTCTGCACGCTCGGATCCCTGTTCGCCAGCCTCCTCGCCTGGCGCGAGACGCTGGCGGGGCTGGGCAGCCGACTTCCGGTCCGCACCGCCAGCCGGATCTTCTTCCTCGGCCAGCTCGCCAAGTACATGCCCGGCAGCATCTGGTCGATCGTCGGTCAGATGGAGCTGGCCAAGGTGCACGGCGTGCGGCGGGAGCGCACCGCCACCGCCGGGATCGTGGTGCTCGTGATCTCGCTCGCCGTGGGCCTGCTGCTCGGCCTGCTGGCCGTGCCCGCGGTGCTCGACGCGGGCAGCGAGCTCTACGCCTCGTCCGTGCTGCTGCTGATCCCCCTCGCGGTGGTGCTCCATCCGCGGGTGCTCACGTGGCTCGTGAACACGGGCCTGCGGTTGGTGCGCCGTCAACCGCTCGAGGAACCGCTCACCATCGCCATGATCTGGCGGGTCGCGCTGCTCTCCCTGCTCAGCAACGGGCTCCTCGGCCTGCAGATCTGGCAGCTCGCCGTCGACGTGGGCGGCGACGGCTGGCACCTGCTGCCCCTCGCGGTCGGCGGCTACGCACTGGCCGCCGCCATCAGCCTGGTGGTGATCCCCCTGCCGGCCGGCGCCGGTCTGCGCGAAGCGATCCTCGTGCTGCTCCTCGCCCCCGAGATCGGCCTCGCCGGCGCCACGCTCGTCGTCATCCTGGCTCGTCTCCTGCTCACGGTGGCCGACGTGGCCGCCGCAGGGCTCGCGGTCGCCGCGTCGAGGCACCACGCCACGCCGGCCCCGTCCTGAGGCGGCTCAGTACGCGGCGATGCCCGCCGCCCGCAGTCGGTGGACGGCGAGGTCGTGGAACCCGAAGGCGCTCGCCGCCACGGCGTCGCGGACACCGGTGACCCGGTCGGCCGTCGCCTCGAGCGCGTCGGCCGCGATGAAGTAGGCGTGCGCCCAGTAGAGCTGACCGCCACCTGCGGTGAAGGGCACGGGCATCGAGTCGAAGTGCTGGGAGTCGCCCGTGGCCACCCCGTCGGCGGGCAGGCCGACCAGGCCGTAGTGGACCAGGTGCCCGAGTCGCCACAGCACGAAGCCCTGGTCGCGCAGGAACCGGTCCACGTCACCGAACAGCGGTTGTCCCTCGTACAGCGGGTTCAGCTCGACCTCGACCTCGATGAAGCGGACGCCGCCCAGCGCGCTGGTGCCACCCGACAGGATCTGCAGCTCCGACCCCTGCGTGTCGAGCTTCAGCACGTGGATCTCGTCGAGATCGCTGGTGCCCAGCCAGCGATCGAGCGTGGTGACCTCGACCTCCTCGGTGCCGGTGGAGACCATCCCGTGGAGCTCGGGATGGCGGTCGACGATGCCGGGCGTCGGCGGGTAAAGCGACGCGCAGGCCGGCTCCACCGTGGTGTGGAGGGTGGCCGTCCCGTGGCGATCGCCGAGCGCGACCGGCACGTAGCGGACCTCGGGTTCCAGGTCCTGCAGCCGGCGGCACTCCTCGGGGTCGGGGTCGAACCCCACGACCCGGACCCGCGGCCCGAACGGTCGCCAACGGTCTGCGGCGCCCCACCGGGCCCCGATGTCCGCGACGACGAGGTCGTCCTGGAGCAGCTCGCCGAGCTCGTCTGCCGTCGGTGTCCGCATGCGACGCATCATCGCAGAGCGCTCGGGGTCCGCCGATGACCCGCTGGTACCGTTCGCCGTCATGTCCGCCGGCGACCAGCGCAGCGTGCGGGTGCTGGTGTGCTCGCAGGGCTTCCCCCGGTACCCCGCGGACCATCACGCCTCGTTCGTGCTCGACCACGCCCGGGCCCTCACGGCATCGGGTGCCGACGTCCACGTCTCCTGCCCCGCCGGCCCCGGCCTCGCGAACACCGACGCCTACCCCGCCACGGACCGCCACGGTGCGCGCGCGACCATCGCCGTCCGGCGCTTCCGCTACGCCCCTCGCCGGTGGGAGACGCTGGCGTACAGCGGTGGCATGCACCACCGGGCCCGGGGGTCCGGCGCCCTCCTGCTGCCCCTGTTCCTGCTCGGCTCCCTCGTCGACGTCGTCCGCAGCGCACGGCGCGTCGACGTCATCCACGCCCACTGGTGGCTGCCCTCGGGGGTCATCGCCGTCATCGCCGGCCGCGTCACCGGGACGCCGGTGGTGGTGCAGGTCCACGGCACCGACGCCGCCATGGCCCAGGGCCCGCTCCGCTGGTTCGCCCGCTGGGTGCTGCGCCGGGCCGACGCCGTCATCGCCGTCAGCGAGGACCTGGCCGGCTGGGTCCGGGGGGTCGCCGGCGTCGACGCCACCGTCCTGCCCATGCCGCTGCGCCCGGCGCTGTCCGTGGGCCTCCACGGCGACGTCACCCCACCCCCCGCCGACGGCCCCGTGCTCGCCGTCGGTCGGCTGGTCCCGGAGAAGGGCTTCGACGTCCTCATCCGAGCTGCGGCCAAGGCATCCGTATCCGTCGTGATCGTCGGCGACGGGGGTGAGGAGCCCGCGCTGCGCGCGCTCGCCGACGAGGTCGGTGCCGACGTCACCTTCGCCGGCCCGGTGGCGCCCGACGAGCTCGGCCCCCACTACCGGGCCGCCCGCCTGGTGGCCGTCCCGAGCCACCGGGAGGGGTTCGGCCTCGTGGCGGCCGAGGCCCTCGCCAGCGGCCGCGCGGTGGTGGCGTCCTCGGTCGGTGGCCTCGCCCAGGTCGTGGCCGACGGCGTGACCGGTCGCCTGGTGCCCGCCGGCGACGTGTCCGCGCTGGCCGATGCCCTGGTCACCACCGATCCGGCGCTCGGCGCCGACGGTCCGGCCTCCATCGCGTGGATCGCCCCCGAGCGCATCGGCCCGGCCACCATCGAGGTGTACCAGCACATCCTGGAGCGCTGAGCCGGGACCTCCTGCGGACCTGGGACCTTTGGCCCAATGGTCCATCTGGGTCTCCCGCTTGCCCGCATCGTCGGGATAGGGTGCGGGCACCTCTCGGCGGGGGAGCGTGGATGGGACGGGTGTCCCGCGCTCTCGGACCAGCACGGCAAGGATGTTCGTGGCACTCATCACCGAACTGGACGACCGCACGCTGGTCGAGCAGCACCGTGCCGGGGATCCCGACGCGTTCCGGCGCATCGTGTCGCGCCACCACCGGTCGCTCTACTCGAACGCCCTGCGTCGCCTCGGTGATCCGAACGCCGCCGAAGACGCGGTGCAGGACGCCTTCCTGCGGGCGTTCCGCAACATCGAGCACTTCGACGGCGACTACCACCTCGACGCCTGGCTCCACCGCATCGTCACCAACACCTGCCACGACATCGGCCGGCGCCGGGGTCGGGACACCCGCCTGTTCGACCGGGCCTGCACCGAGGTCGAGGTCGCGGTCGCCCCGGCGGACGAGGGCCTCGACGCCACGCCCCGGGAGCAGATCACCGAGGCACTCGACTCGCTGCCGGAGAGCTACCGCGAGGTGCTGGTCCTGCGCTTCGTCGACGAGCTCTCCTACGCCGACGTCGCCGAGCAGGCCGGGATCTCCGAGGAGAACGCCCGCGCCCGCGTGTCCCGTGGCCGCAACATGCTCAAGCGGATGCTCACGAGCACCTCGGCGCTCATCGTGTGGGCCATCCCGCCGTTGCGCCGTCAGACGTCGCTCACCGGTGCCGAGGCCGAGGCCGCCAACCACGCCGCCACCCAGGCGCACGGCCTGGCCACCATCGCCAGCGTGGCACCGGCCCCGACGAGCGCGTTCAACCAGGTCAGCGGCATCATCGCCCAGGCCGGACCGGCCATCGCCACCGCCGCCCCGGCCGTGTCCACCACCGGTCCCACCCTCAAGGCCGCAGTCGCCATGGGCATCGCGGCGACCGTGGCCATCCCGGCCGGGGTCGCTGTCGATCGGGCCCGCGAGAAGCCCGTCGCCCCGGTCGCGGCCGAGGTGGAGGACGAGTCCGCAGCGGTCGCCGTCGACTCGCCCGTCACCCTCGAGCGCTCGACGACGTCGGGCGCAGCACCCACGACCTCGGCCCCGTCGGTCGTCGGCACCGCCTCGACCGGCGGTTCGGTCATGGTGGCGGGCTCCGGTTCGGTCACGACCAGCGAGCCCTCGCCCTCGACCTCCCAGCCGGCGACCGAGACCGACTCGACCACCTCGCCGACGTCCTCCGGGGGCACGCAGGAGCCGGCGCCGGCCCCCACCACCTCCCCGACGACGACCGCTCCCGCCCCGACGACGAGCGAGGAACCGCCGCCCGCCCCGGTCGCCGGGCCTCCCGGCCAGCTCTCGGCGTCGGTCACCGTGACGACCGCCGGCCACCGACTCGTCCTCGACGGGCCGATGAAGCTCGAGGTCGACGGCAAGGTCTTCGCGGGCCAGCTCTCCGGAAAGCTCGCTGTCGGTCCCGCCGGCAAGGAGCCTGAGGCTCCACGAAAGGTCGAGGGTTCTGACCTCTACCTCGACCTGGAGGACGGCTCGCGGCTGCTCCTCAAGGTGCGAGGCACCTCCGTGGTCACGTCCGACGGCGACGGCGAGCAGCACGAACTCGACCTGATCTTCCAGCTCGACCGGGCCGCCGAGTTCGGACTGGCCGCCGACGGCGAGCTCGAGGGCACGCTGGTGGTCTCCGGCAGCACCGGCGAGCTCGGCCTCGCCATCCCCGGCGCCACCGAGTCGTCCTAGCTTCGCTCGCGTGCCCCACGCACCCCGCCTCGCGGTCACCGTCCTGGCGGTCGCCGCCGTGCTCCTCGGCGTCGGCCCCGTCGCGGCGGACACGCCTGACCCCTCGCCCTGGCCGGAGCGGGCGAACACCGACCCCGGAATCGACGCCACCGCCCACTCGATCCGGATCGCCGGGGCCGACCGGATCCAGACGTCACTGTCGGCCGCGCTCCTGCTGCGCGGCGCCGGCACCTACCCCTTCGGCACGGCCGACCGGACCTCCGGGATCGCGGCGACCCTGGCCGATGCTGATCAGTGGTGGGGCCTGGGCACCTGCCCCTACGCCGTCATCATCACGGCTGCCGACACCGCAGCGGACTCCCTGGCCGCGGCGTCGCTGTCCGACCCGACCGACCAGTCCACCGAACCCCGCCTGATCCGCAGCGCCTCGGCGAACCCCGTGTTCGACCCGGTGGGCGCCTCGGAGCGCGTCGACACCGACTCCGCCCCGATCATCGTCACCACCTCGGCCCGCCAGGGCGCCACCCAGCTCTCACCCGCGGCCAGGGAAGCGGTCGCCGACCTGGCCGACGGGGGCTGCGACACGGTGAGCACCGCCATCGTCGTCGGTGGCACCAACGCCGTGCCGGCCGGGGTCGACCAGCAGCTCCTCGGCTTCGTCGACCAGGTCTTCCGCGTCGCCGGCGACGACCGCTTCGGCACCGCCGCCGCCATCGCCCGGGCCCTCGGCACCGGCGAGTCCACCAACGCGACCCCCTGCGCCGACCCCGACGTCACCGACGGTTCCACCCGGATGGGCTTCCACGGCAACGCCGCGATCGAGTTCCGCAGCGGGCCGACCGAGTGCGAGGTGCTCGGCCGGACGGTCGTCCTCACCGACGGGATCACCGGCGCCGACGCCCTCGCCGCCGGCTGGTGGACGTCCACCTGGCAGGTCCCCGTGCTCCTCGTCGATGGTGCGGGGAACCTGCCCGCAGCGACCGCCGAGGCCATGAACGCCCTGGTCATCGACAACGTCATCGTGCTGGGCGGACAAGTTCGGGTGCCGGACGCGACCCTCGCCCAGGTCCGGTCCATCACCGGTGCCGACACCCACCGGGTCGCCGGCGCCGACCGCTACGCCACCAGCGTCGCCATGGCCCAGACCTTCGGCGGCTGGTTCGACACCGGCCGCGGCCGCGACCACGACGCCTCGATGGTCTGCCTGGCTGCCTCCTCGGGCACCGGCACGTCCTCGGTGGGCTGGCCCGACGCCCTCGGCGCCGGCCCCTGGTGCGCCAAGGCCGGCGGCCTGGCCAGCGCCACGCCCGCACCTGCCCGGGGCCTCCCGCCGGTCTCGGGTCCGCATCCCCGGGTCACCCGGGGCGGAACGCCGAGCCACGACGCCGTCCCGGTCCTGCTCACCCCCGCCGGCACGAGCACGCTCGCCGCGTCGGTCGCCGACCTCCTCGCCGGCGCCTTCGATCCCGCCGACGTCTGGTGCACCAGCGTCCAGGCCAGCGACGCGTGCCTCGATCCGGGGTTCGTCGTCTCCTTCGGCGGCACGGCCGTGGTGAGCGACGCCGCCCTCCGTCAGGCCGCCCGGGCCGTGTCGGGCCAGACCTACGTCGTGTTCGACGACCAGGCCCCCACGGCGGGCCAGACGTTCTGGACCGAGCTCGACCTCGGCCCCGTGTACGCCCAGGGCGGCGCCCCCGACCAGCTCGCCATCGGCAGCGTCTGCGCCGAACGGGGCGCCCTCGACGGCGTCCGCTGGCTGGCCGCCTACGCCGACGCCTCAGCGACGGCGTTCGGCGCGGAGCACGACCTCCTGACCGCCGGCCGCTACGTGACGGACCGGGACGGCGTCCCCCGCAGCCCGGGCGACAGCGCTCCAGCCTGCCTGCGCCTGCCCGAGATGCCCGGCGACCTGGTGAACGCCCTCGGCGTCAGCCTCTCCGGCACCCCCGCCGACGCCGGGACCTTCGTCGTGTCCGACGACCGCCGGTTCGAGCTCTCGGCCCCCATCGTCCACAGCAGCGCCGACGACTTCGAGGGCACCGACACGACGCGGGACGACGACGACGGCAGCCTGACGAGGATCCGCTTCGCCGACGACCAGGTCGAAGGTGTCCTGGCAACCTCCCGCACCGAGCCGGCTGCGGTGAGCGGCGCCTCCATCGATCTCCGCATCCGCCGGGGCAGCTCTGCGACCGACCCCGACACGTTCTCGGCGGTCCTCTCCCTGAACACCGGCCTCGGCTCCGTGCTCGGGGTGGCCTCGGGGGAGGCGATCTTCGCCGACGGCGTCTGGCGCCTGCGAGGGGCGGTCGCGCTCACCGGGGGGACCTGGAACGCCACCGACGGTGGCGGCGGCTTCCGGGCCGACCTGACGGCGAACCAGCCCGACCCCACCGACGACGAGATCCGGTGGCAGATCGACGCGCTGCTGCCCCCGTCGGCGGGCTGAAACGCCACCAACTGCGCGTTCGTCCTCTACGAAGAGTCACGGCGAATGGTTGAAATGGCTTCGTAACGTGCCTAGGGTGCGGTCTCGGCGAGCGTCATCTGTCACAGATTCGTGCCAGCAGCGTTCTCGTCATTGAGGTTCGTCAGCCTCGGCGGAGCCGGACTTCCGGTGCCGTAGTCCACGACATCACGAAGCAAAACAGGAGAACTTCTGTATGCGATTTAAGTCCCGTTCCCGGGCCTTGGTTGGATCCGCGCTTGCGGCCACCCTCGGGCTCGCAGGACTCGGCCTGGTAGCCCCAGCGGCTCAGGCATCCGAGCCTACGGAGGTGACCCGCATCGAGGGTCTGCCTACCTACCCCGGTGGTACTCGTTATGAGACCGCTGCCGAGTCGGCCACCACGGCCTACCCCGATGGCGCCGCTGACGTGGTCCTCGCCTCTGGCCAGAAGTTCCCCGACGCCCTCGCTGGCGCCGGCCTCGCTGGTCAACTGGATGCACCCATCCTGCTGACCCCGACCGCTGCGCTGCCCACCGCGACCATCGCTGCCCTCGAGGACCTCGGCGCTGAGACCGTCACCATCCTCGGTGGCATCGAAGCCGTTTCCGCTGAGGTCGAAGCCGAGCTCGTGGCCTTGGGCTACGACACCGATCGCGTCTTCGGCGACGATCGCTTCGCGACCGCTGCCGCAATCGCTGAGCAGCTCGGTGGCGACACCGCGGTGCTGGCCAACGGCCTCCGGTTCCCGGATGCCCTCGCCATCAGCCCCGGTGCGCACACGCTCGAGCTGCCGCTGGTCCTGACGACGCAGGCCGACCTCCACCCGGACGCCGAGGCCTACCTCGCCGATCCGACCGTCACCGACGTCATCATCGTCGGTGGTACCGAGGTCGTGGGCCAGCAGATCGAGGACGAGCTCGAGGCCGACGGCAAGACCGTCACCCGCCTCTTCGGCGACACCCGCTACGAGACCGCCATCGAGATCGCGGAGTTCCACCTCACCGTGGGCTTCACCCTCGACGAGCTCGTGATGGCCACTGGCCAGAAGTTCGCGGACGCCCTCACCGGCGGCCCGTTGGCTTCCCAGATGGGGAACCCGCTGGTGCTGACCCAGACCGACACCCTGACCCCGGCGACCGCCACCTTCATCACCGAGAACTGCGAAGAGATCGACGCTCTCACGATCATGGGTGGCGTCCTGGCGATCAGCCAGTCCGTTGAAGACGCCGCGGCTGACGCTGCGCAGTGTGGCGTCACCACGAACCAGTCGTTCACGGTCACTCCCGGTGAGCGTGCCGTCAACACCGTCTCTGACACCGCGACCGGCGCCGCCCCGAACCGTGGCGCTCGCCAGTACAGCGTGACCGTCACCGGCACCGACCCCGTCGACATCGCCCTCTTCGACTGCGCCGACGTCATGATCGACGAGAACGGCGTCGTGACCTTCGTGCCGAACAGCACGACGGCCACCGGGACCAACCGCTGGGCGCAGCGGACGCAAACCGACGCGGCCATCACGGTCGTCAACGGAGTTGCCACCGGTCAGACCGTGGAGACCGCACCTGCGGACAGCGGTTACGTGAACAACGTGACCCCCACCAACGGCACCGTCACCTTCACGATCAACAGCGACTCGATGGGTTGCGTTGTCCCGGTCGTGTTCCGCGACAACCAGCCGACGGCTGCCGGTGACAACAACCTGCAGCTCGGCGCCAACAACCAGCCCACCGAAGACTTCGGTGTGGGTGGCGAGAAGCAGTGGATCCCCAGGGATGCTGCGGCTGGCGCCTTTGGCCCGGATGATGTTGAGTTCGTCGATACTGCTCTCAACCTCTTTGTCGCTGACGGTGTCACCTTCCGCTACGAGGACGGTGACATCTTCCAGATCCGTATCGGGGGCGTTTGCGTCGCGACGTCGCTGGCGAACTTTGAAGCCAACCTTTCGGTCGATGACTCGATCGAGGGTGTCTACGCACCGGGCCCGAACACGCAGAGCACCTTCTGCCTCGAGGACCTGGCGCCGTCTGCGCCCCAGAACGTGACCGCGGCTTCGGTTTCGCCGACCTCGGTCCGGGTGGATTGGGACGCTTCGGCACTGGGTGACATCGACCAGTACAACGTCTTCCGGACGACGCACCCCGCGCAGGCGACCACCGACACGACGAACTGCCCCGACCCCAACGCCACGACCGGCAACACCTACACCCAGGTTGCTTCGGTCCCCGGCAGCACCACGGAGTACACCGATACCGGTCTGACGACCGGCACCCGGTACTGCTACGCGGTGTCGGCGGTTGACGGTCAGGAAGAGACCGCTCGAGTGGCGGCTACCCCGCTGACGGGCGTTCGCCCGGCTGCGGATGCCACCCAGCCCGTCTCAAACAACATCCAGCTCATCACTGACGCCGGCTTCACCGGCATCATGGATGGTGGCGATGTCTTCCGAGTCGGTTTCAACGAGCAGATGGCTGCTCCGGACGCTGGTGACACCATTCGAGTCCGGGACACCGACGCAACCACCCCCACGGTTGCCGATGTGATCTGCGGCACGAACGCCACCTGCACCCTCAATGCTGAGGCGACCACCGTGGACGGCGTTACCTACCAGCCCGGCACCGTCATCACGGTGACGATGACCGGCTCGCCGACCATCGTCACGGCGGGCACCGTCGCAGGTGTTCAGTACCCGGCGGACGTCATCAACTCTTCCGGCGTTACCGACACCTCTGGCAACAGCTGGAACGTGGCGGGCAGCCCGGATGTGCGCATTGCTTCAGGCACGACCGTCACGCCCGCGGCGTAACCTGTAGCGGTACAACGCCGCTTCGAGGAGACTCGGGCGGTTAAGGACCGCTACTGCGAATTGGCGCTAGGGCCTGGCACATGCCAGGCCCTAGCGCTTTTTGAAGGAGGCGCGTCGCGGGCCACCTGGTCCGAGGTCCTCGACCGGAGCGTTTGATCGTCGCCAGGGGGAAAATCGGGCGGGCGCCTACTGACATGGATGGCGACGATCCCCTTGGCTCACCCGCCGGGGCTGGGAACCACTCGAAAGGCCAGCCGCTTCTGCGGGGCACCCTCGAGGTCGAGCACGAACCGGTACCTTCCCGGGGCTTCGAAGATCAGGCCGTCGAGGTTGATCGCCAAGGCGACCACGCGCTCGTCGCCGCTGCGTCGCTCCTCGGTACGAGTTCGGGGCAGTTGCGCCTTGATCATCCGGGTACGGGTATCAGGCTCTCCCGGCGGTGGCGCCTGCCCGCCGATCGGGAGCACCGCTCCGTCGGCGTCCTCCATCCGAATGCGCAGCTCATGGCCCGAGTCGGTATCGGAGTACGGGACCGTGATGATGACTCCGATGGACAGGCGCGGGTGGCGTGCGGGGAACCCATTGGCGGTGAGCTGGTCCCAACCTGCGCCGAGGGCGAAGAGCTTGCCGTCCGCGTGGACGACGGAGTCTGCGAGGAATGCGTCGATCTGCACGGGACCATCCAACCGGTTTCTCGACGCCGAGCCAACAATTCAGTCGCTCTTGCCGTTCTCGTCAGGTCACGGCCTCGACGGAGGGCCCTCTCGGTGCGCAAGGCATGAGGTTCGGCACGTTTCGTGGAGACCGGTAACGTCGCTGCGATGGGTAGATCGAGTCGGAGGAAGCCGCAACGCCCGACACCTTCGGCGACCATCCACCGTTGGCTGGTCATGGCTGCGATCTGCGCCAGCCCGTTCGTCGTCGGTCCTCCGGACGCGATCGACGGCATCATCATCGGCAAGGGGGTGCTGGTGGTCGTCGCCGGCGCGCTGGTGCTCGGCGTGGGACTGGCCGCTGCCGGACGATCTCAGGAGCTGAAGTTCGGTCGGGATCCGGCCGTCGTTGCGGCCGGTCTCTTCGTTGCAACGTTCGTGGTCGCTACCGGTCTCGCCCCGAACCCTGCGCTGGCGATCAGCGGTGACCTCACGCGGTGGAACGGCCTTGCACTCTACGCAGCCTGCGCAGTCCTGTTCGTCGCCGCCGGGACCAGGTTCAGCAGGGACAACGCAGACGTAGCTGTCCGGGCGTTGGTGCTCGCGGGCGCGCTCCTTGGGGCGCTGGCCGTTGCCGAGTACCTTGGACTGCACGAGTTCGGTGGATCCGACGTGACCGGAGCCCGGGCCACCCTCGGGAACCCGAACGTTCTGGCCGGCTGGTTGGCGATCGCACTGCCTGTCTGCTTGCTGGTCGCGCTCGACCCCCGACAGGACCCGCTGTGGCGTCAGATTGGTGGCGGGGCTGCGGCTCTGGCCGTATTGGGGACGTTCGCCTCCGGATCGCTCCAGGGCCCGTTGGCGGGCGCTGCAGGATCGTCGATCGTCGTCCTGGCGTGGATGGCTGATCGTCGCCCCAGGGGGCAGGTCCGTCTGGCTGCTATCGGGACCCTCACCCTGGCGATCATGTTCCTGGTCGTTGGGGCGTTCGGCACGCAGGGTCACGGCCCTTTGTCGGCACTCGGCGATCAGGCCGGAGTCCAACAACGGGGCTACTACTGGCAGGCGGCGGTGAGCATGGCCCAGGAGTCGCCCGTTACCGGTGTAGGACCAGGGCACTTCGAGGAGAACTACCGTCAACATCGCCCCGTCGAGGAAGTGTTGGGGAAGTCGCTCCAGCACAGCGCTGACTCGGCCCACAGCGTGCCATTGGACATGGCAGCCGCAGGTGGCTTGCCACTTCTTGCTGCATACGTCGGGTGGCTGGCCCTTGTCGCGTGGAGGTTGTGGGTTGGTCTCCGCTCGACAGATGGGGGGACGAGGTTGCTGCTCGCCGGCATCGGGGGCGGTTGGTTGGCCTACGTGGCGCAGAGCCTCGTGAGTATCGACGTGCCGCCGCTCGCAGTACTGGGGTGGGTGTTCGGCGGGCTGGTGATCGGCGTCGCCGGCGTGGGGGAGATGTGGCGGATCGGAGTCCCGTGGGCTTCAGAGCAACGTCCCGACCAATCGGCCAGCAGGTGGGTCTCCGATCTCGGGGCAGTCGCACTCGTTGCTGTCGCGGCGTGGTTCGCGTTCCTCCCGCTACGTGCGGACGCTGGTGCGATCCAGGGCGAGCTCACTCCGTCCGGTGAGATCGACCCGAGTTCTGGAGTGGTGCAGGCTGCTCGGATCGCAGACTGGGAGCCTGCGTTCGGCATGCAGCTCTTGCGTGCGTACATCGTCACTGACAACAGTGCTGCCGCCCAAGAGGTGGGCGAAGCGCTCGTCGAGCGCCATCCACAGAGCTTCGACGCCGCGCTCAGCACCGCTCGACTCGCAGTCGAGAACGGCGACCTCGGCGTCGCAACCCGGCTGTACCAGCACACCCTGGAGCTGGAGCCGTCCCATCCCGATGTGCTGCTCGAGGTTGCCACGCACGCGAGAGACGTCGAGGACTTCGAGTGGGCGAGGTCACTGATCGAGCGAGTGCTCAGCACAGTGCCCGGCCATCCGGAGGCCTCCGCTCTCGAGGCCACGCTGTGAGTTCGGGGCTCTCCATCTAGGACGTGCACGCTCTCATCGGTCGGAAACGGCTGTTCCTCGTAGGAATGGGTGGAGCGTGAGGCCTTACCTGCTCCAAGCGCTCGTCAGTCTGGAGGTTGCGCCCGGCCACAGGGAAGCAGCGCTGTCCGTCGACTTCACTCAGCTGAGCGGCGTCGCAGAAGATGCTCCAACCCGACCGCGCTCAGGATCGCGATTGCCCAGAAGACCTGTCCGCGGTGGCGAAAGGCGGTCCCCAGGTTCCCTTGGGTCACGAACGCCACCCCGAGGATCGCGGCTGTGCTGGCCATCGGGAACGCCAGCGGCTCGAGCTGCTTGCGCCCAAACCAGCACCCCGCTAGCGCCAGGCAGTAGAAGACGTACCAGATGATGTTCTCGAAGCCTGCGAGGCGAAGAGCGAACGAGGAACTCGTTTCCCAGGGGAACGGCCGTACGGTCGTGGCAATCGCCCCCCGGGGAACGGCCCGGAGGTTGGCGTTTATTGACTCCTCGACGACGTAAGCCGTCTCGTCGTCCACCTGGACCACCGTCCTGTCATCCTGGTCCGTCTTCGACGAGCCGCCGGGCTTGTCCCCGTCCGACGGCTTGCTACCTCGGTACAGCGTGGTGGCCGTGAACGCGGAATCCGCGCCTGCACTCAGCTGCGTACGTGTTGTGCTCAATGCTGGAACGGCGCGCTCGACGAGGTCGTACCCACCCGGGCCTATGCCTACGACCACGGGCACGAGGACAGCCACCGCCAAGGCAACCGCAGTTCGGGCCAGGTAGCCGGAGCGCCGGAGGACGACAACGACCAGGACGACCGCCCACACGGCAGCAAGCATCGTCTGCACTCTTGTGAAGCCCAGCGTCAACGCACCCCCGGTGACTGCCAGGATTGCACCGAAGTCCGACCTCGTTTCGTCGAACCAGTTGGCCATGCCCCAGGCGATCGTGACCAGAGCGAACCAGACCAGTGACTCACGCAGGACGACCGAGGACCACAGGATCTGCGACGGGAGGAGCGCCACTGCGAGCCCGGCAAGCAGTGCTGCACGAGAACCGGCGGCTCGGCCCGCCAGCAGGGACGTGGCCACCGCGGTGGCGACTCCGAATGTGGCTACCCACAGCTGCCCGATGAGTCTCGACGAGCCCAGGAGGTCGAATAGGGCCGTGAGCGGAGCCATGAACGCGCGAGTGGTGTCGTAGAGCGACTGCCCGTAGCCGGGCGCCCATGCCTCTGCGCCCCGTCCGGAGGCCACAGAAGTGGCGAGGCCCACGTACTGCACCTCGTCCAAGAACAGCCCTGGATCATGGAGCACGAACGAAGTGATGGCGAATCCGACTCGTCCGAGGGCAGCGACGATGGCTACAGCGACGTAAGGCCGGCTCATCATCCACCGCGCCAGTTTGATTGCCATCTGCGTCGCGCTCGACCGGTGTTCAGCACCGCGGGCGCTGGTCGGCGCGCACTGGTCCGGGTCGTCGGGAACCGTCACGCCTGGCTTGGCAGCGGTCACAAGAGCTCCGAGTACAGGCCCTGGATGTCCCGAAGGAGGCGTGCTTGGTCGAAGGCAAGCGATCGTTCCCGTCCACTCTGCCCAAAGCGCCGTCCGAGAGCGGCATCCGCCAGCACCCGATCGAGAGCGTCGGCGAAGGCGACGGGATCTCCTGCGGGCACCAGGGACCCGCTCACGTCCGCTGCGACCACCGATCGCACCCCGCCCACGTCGGTGGCCACGATCGGACGGGCGCAAGCACCGGCTTCGATGAGCGATACGGGGGTGCCCTCGTTCCGGCTGGAGAGCGCCACGACATCCATGTCGGCCATGGCGCTGGGGATGTCGGTCCACCAACCCACGAAGTGGACACGATGCTGCATCCCTCGGTTCGCCACGGTGGCCTCGAGCTCTGCCCTGAGCTCACCATCGCCGAGGACTGCGAGGTGCACGTCCGGCAAGCGGACCATCGCCTCCAGGAGGGTGGCATGATCCTTGATCGGGACGAGACGACCGACCACACCCACGAGCGGGACATCCGGACCGAGGCCGATCCGCTCTCGGAGTATCCCCGTTTGGCCCTGGACCGCCCGGTGAGCCTCGAGGTCGAAACCGAGTGGTATCACGCGATACTGCTCGAGTGTTCCGACGCCCAACTCCAGGAGGCTGTCGCGGATCTCGGGACTGATCGCAACGATCACGTCGGTGAGATGAGCCAGGGCGCGTTCCGCGGTGAGGAAGGCACGTTCGATGGTCGGTCGGAAGTACCCGTCAAGAACGTGCCCATGGTAAGTGTGAACCGTGCGGGGTTGCGGGCGGACCGTCGCTGCGGAGAGGCGACCGATCGTGCCCGCCTTGGCCATGTGCGTGTGCACGAGGTCGGCTCGGTGATCGACGATGAGACGCCGAGTCGCTAATAAGGCGTGTACGTCCGTGCGGGGTCGAAGCGGTCGCACCAGGGGTAACCGGTGGATGTGGACGTCCGGCTGCGACAGCTCACCTTCGGCAGCCGCTGGTGTCCCCGCACCGAGGACGGTCTCGAATTCCGGTCGGAGATGCTGCGTGAGCGCAAGCGCCTGACGAGCGGGGCCGCCGATGTTGAGCCGGGTGATGAGGCGGGCCACCCGCCGCGGCCCGGTCACCATCCCCTCGAACGGAGAAAGACCTCGAGGGTGAGGACGGTCCACAGGGCGTGTCCTCGGTCGACCCGACCCGAGATGTGTTCGGCGAGGATGGTGTCGAGGGCGTCGCCATCGACGTGAGCTCGCAAGCTGGTCGTGGGCGATCCGAGGATCGCTGACGCGTAGCCGGCGAGGTCCTCTCGGAACCATCGGTCGAGGGGGACGCCGAAGCCGTGCTTGGGGCGGTTGAGCAGCTCGGGTGGCAGCAGGTCGGCCACCGCGGTCTTGAGCACGCGCTTCAGCGACATCCCACGCACCTTGGTCGAAGGCGGAAGACGGAAGGCGAAGTCGACCAGCTCGTGGTCGAGGAAGGGGCTGCGCACCTCGAGTCCATGTGCCATCGAGGTGCGATCGACCTTGGGGAGCAGGTCGTCGAGGAGGTAGGTGCGCAGGTTGAGGTCGAGGATTCGGTCGAGGGGATGTGCGCCCGCGGTGCGGTCCCAGATTCGCTGGTAGTCCTCAACGTGCCAGCGGCTGGCGTCGGGCACGAGTTGAGCGGCGAGGTCGTCGGGGACGTAGCTGATCCACGAACGCAAAGCGCCGGGTAGCCCAGCATCGGCGTTGCGGAGGAACCTCTGCACCTTGGCGGACCTGGCCGGTACGACCCGTCCGAGGGTGCTGACCGCGCCTGCGGCGCTTCGTCGTGCCGGCGCCGGCAGCCGTGCGTAGCGGTTGGCGATGAGGCCGGCGGCGAACCGCTCGTAGCCGCCGAAGAGCTCGTCGCCGCCGTCGCCGGAGAGAGCGACCGTGACGTGACCGGCGGTGAGTTCAGACAAGAGGTACGTGGGGATGGCGCTGGAGTCACCGAAGGGCTGGTCGTGGTGCCAGACGAGGCGTTCCACCAGATCAACGGCCTTCGGCTGAACCACGAACTCGGTGTGCTCGGTGCCGAACCGTTCGGCGACCTGGCGGGCGTAGACCCGCTCGTCGAAGCCCTCGGTGTCCTCGAACCCGATCGTGAACGTCCGCACCGGTTCGCCCATCGCCCCGGCCATGAGGCCCACGATGGCGCTCGAGTCGATGCCGCCGCTCAAGAAGGCGCCGAGCGGCACGTCGGCCACGAGCCGATCCTCCACGGCGGTACGCAGGCGACGACGAGTCTCGGCCGCTGCCTCGTCCATGCTCAGGTCGAGGCGGTCCGGGCCCCCAGCCCCGGGGACCCGCGGTTCCCAGTAGGGCTCGAGATGCACGCCCAGATCGGCGTCGAGCACGAGCACGTGCCCGGGAGGGACGCTGTGGATGCCCTGGTAGAAGGTCCGGGGTGATGGCACGTAGCCGAAGGTCAGGTAGGCAGGGATGGCATCGGGGTCGAGTTCGGCCCGCACGCCTGGGTGCTCGAGGAGACCCTTGATCTCCGAGGCGAAGACGAAGGTGCCCGACCCCACCCAGTAGTAGAGGGGTTTCTTGCCCAGCCGGTCGCGCCCCAGTACCAGTCGCTCGTCGCGGCTGTCCCAGAGGGCGAATCCGAACATGCCGTGCAGTCGCCGGGCCAGCGCCACCGGGTCGAGGTGCTCGCCCAGGTGTGCGATCACCTCGGTGTCGCAGCGGGTGGTGAAGCGGTGGCCTTGGCGCTCCAGTTCGTCTCGGAGCTGGATGAAGTTGTAGATCTCACCGTTGAGGACCACGCCGACCCGACCGTTGGCCGAGGTGATGGGCGGGTCGCCTCCCTCCACGTCGATGATGGCAAGACGGTTCTGGCCGATCGCCGCCGGGCCGGCGGTGAAGACCCCGACGGCGTCGGGACCCCGGTGCTCCAGCACCTTCAACTGCTTGTCGACAAACGCGCGATCGGCCATACCCCTGCGGTTGACGAATCCGGCGATTCCGCACATCAGGAGTCCGTCCGATCGGCCAGGGTGCGTAAACGGTCCGCCACGCGGGGAGCCCAGACCTCGAGCGAGTAGCTATCGCGGGCGCGAGCGTGCGCCGCCTCGCGGCACCGTTGCCAGAGGTCGTCGTCGTCGAAGAGCGTCTGCACGGCGGTGGTCCACTCCGCTGGCGTTCTGGCGTGGAGGCCGTCGACACCGTTTCGCACGACGACGGCATTGGTGGTGGTAGGCGTGACGACGCAGGGGATGCCATGGGACATGAACAGGATGGCCTTCAAACCACACTTGCCCTCCGCCAGAGGGTGGTCCGGATCGATCGGATAGATGCCTACCCGAGCGGCGGACAGCACATGCGCCTCCGTCTCGTGGCTCCAGGGCTCGATCACGACGTCGAGGCCTGGCGGCGTCTCCGGGCGAGCTCCCACGACCAGGACCTGCGGTGGAGGCGTGACGTCTACCAGAGCCGGGAGGATCGCCTCGACGAACTCACCGGTGGAGTGCGAGCCCACCCATCCAACGGTACGGGCAGGCGCAAGATCCGGAAGGGCGGGCGGCACTGGTACCACCGTGGGGATGACGTGGACGCTCTCACTGTGGCGGCGGCACCAAGTGGCCAGCACCTCGCTGCCTGCCCACACCTCGTCGGCTCGCTCACATATACGCCGGTACTTGTCGCCAGTTGCCCGCAGCCAGCGGGGCACCCGCCCGGCCGTCGGGCTGACGTAGCTCTGCCACACCGCGTCGTCGACATCCCACACCAGGGGTCGCCATCGAGCAGCGAGCATCTCGATCACAGGAGGGCCAAGAGGCAGAACCTCGCGTTGCACGATCACGACCGCTGCCCGTCGGATGTGACGGGCAATCAGGGGCAGTCGGAGCAAGGCGCGGAACGTCACCAGTGCCCGTCGGAGCTGGCTGGGACCGAACCAGTCGCCGAGATCTTGCTCTCGCAAGAAGGACCAGAGATTGAGATTCAGCTCTCCCTCCGCCAAGGCGTCGCTGTACTGCACTGCTCGCAACCGCGTCGCAGCCACGCTTGGAGGATGGACGGCGAGCACGGTGATGTTGGCGCCGCCGGCCACGCCGCGCGGCACGGCTTCAGCCGTCGTGTGATCGCAGTCGTTGGACATGGTTCAGTTCCGGTCAGACAGGTCTGGTAGCCGAGCCATGTACCAGTTGGGGGAACTCGACCAGATATGACCGAAAGTACCTGCTGCCGCACTGGATCTGGCAGGCTGACGCAACCATGAGAGCCCTCATCACCGGCGGTGCCGGCTTCATTGGGTCGCACCTCGCCGACGCGCTCCTGGCGCGGGGCGACCATGTCATCGTGCTCGACAACCTGTCGACCGGTCGTCACGAGAACATCGCCCATCTGCTGCAGCGCACAGACTTCGAGTTCGTGCTCGGCTCGGTTCTTAATGCCGACCTCGTCGATGACGTGGTGTCCCGCAGCGACACTGTCTTCCATCTGGCAGCGGCGGTGGGGGTGGAGCTCATCGTGCAGAAGCCGCTGGAGAGCCTGGCGACCAACATTCGCGGCTCCGAGATCGTCTTCGAGAAGGCTCACAAGTACGACACCCGCATCCTGGTGACGTCTACGAGCGAGATCTACGGCAAGAACACGTCCGATCGCCTCGGCGAGGAGGACGACCGCATCCTGGGGTCTCCGCTCAAGAGCCGCTGGTCATACAGCGAGGCCAAGGCCATCGACGAGATCCTCGCCTATACCTACTGGCGGGAGAAGGGCCTCGAGAGCGTCATCGTGCGCCTGTTCAACACGGTCGGCCCCCGCCAGACCGGTATGTATGGCATGGTCGTACCCCGCTTCGTGCGTCAGGCGATGCTCGGTGAGTCGCTCACCGTCTACGGCGACGGTGCGCAGACGCGCTGCTTCTGCTTCGTCGGGGACGTCGTCCAAGCCTTGGTCTCGCTGGTCGAGCACCCGGAAGCCTATGGGCGGGTCTTCAACATCGGGGCGGTGGAGGAGATCAGCATGGCCGGCCTGGCCGAGCGCATCATCGAGATAGTCGGCTCGGGCTCCAAGATCCGCTACGTGCCCTACGAGGAGGCCTACGAGGAGGGCTTCGAGGACATGGCCCGCCGGGTGCCGGACACGACCCGGGCCAACCAGATCATCGGTTTCGAGCCCACCGTTACTCTTGACGAGATCATCGCCATGGTCGCTGAGGAGCAACGGAGCTAGGGCGATGGAACTTGCCGGGTGGAACTACCTGGGGATCTTCCTCGGTGCCCTGCTGCTTTCGCTGTTGCTGACTCCCCTGGCGCTACGGATGGCCCTCCGCCGGCAGATCATGGACGAGCCCGGGGGCCACAAGAGCCACGCTTCGCCGGTGCCCTACCTGGGGGGGACTGCCATCGTGGGCGCTTTCGCCCTTGCCGTGGGGATCGGCTCTCTCCTGCGGCCACCGGAGAGTGGGCGGGACGAGCTCTTGATCGTTCTGGGACTCGCTTTGGGCCTTGCGGTGATGGGCCTGATCGACGACCTCCGCGGCCTCAGCCCGTGGCTTCGACTTGCGGTGCAGTTCGGAGCGGGGATTGGGGTGGCGACGACGGGGGTGGGGGTCGCCGTGTTCGATTGGGCGCCGCTGAACCTCGCGCTGACGGTGGTGTGGGTCGTCGGCATCACCAATGCCTTCAATCTGCTGGACAACATGGACGGTCTCTCGGCCGGGGTGGCTGCCATCGCCTCGGCGTGGTTCTTCATCATCGCTGCCGCGAACGGGCAGTTCCTCGTTGCAGGTCTGGCCATCGGCCTCGCCGGCTGTGCCCTCGGGTTCCTCCGCCACAACTTCCATCCCGCTCGCATCTACATGGGTGACGCGGGCAGCCTCTTCCTCGGCTTCATGCTGGCAGTCATCGGGCTTCGCCTCCGGTTCGACGCCCCGATGGAGATCACGTTCCTGGTTCCGATCCTCGTTCTCGGCGTCGCCATCTTCGATACGACGCTCGTGACGGTCACCCGACTCTCGCACGGCCGCAGTCCACTCAGCGGGGGGCGTGACCACACCAGCCACCGTCTCGTCTTCGTCGGCATCCCCGTTCCGGCGACTGTGGCCCTGATCTACGCCGGTGCCATCAGCGTCGGCTGGCTCGCGCTCATCGTGTCCCGTGTCGATCACGGGACTGGCTATCTGCTCGTGGCATGGGTCCTCCTCGTGGCTGGGTTCGTCGGGCTCTTGCTCGGCCGGACACCCGTGTACGAGACGAGCAGGCGCCGGCGGCTCATGATCCAGGAGGTCGTCGGGCACGAGCTGGAGCCGAGTTCGTCTCCGCCAGATGGGTACGACGCAACGGCGCCGTCCATCGCTCGCTCGGGGTGACGGTGTCGTCGTCGAGAGGGTGACGCCCGTGGCAGGGGCGATCAGCGTCGTCATCGCAGCCCGAAACGCGGGGCGGACGCTGGCGTCAACGCTCGACTCCCTTCGCGCCCAGTCGTCTTCCGCCGCTGAGGTGATCGTCGTGGACGACGGTTCTTCGGATGGCACTGGAGGCATCGCTCACGCCGCCGGTGCTCACGTCATCCGGACCGGCGGCATCGGTCTGCCGGCGGCTCGTAACCTCGGAGCCCGCCAGGCCAGTTCCCCTCTCTTGGCCTTTGTCGACGGTGACGATCTCTTCACTCCAGACCACCTCGATGTCCACGCATCTTGCTTGATGGCAAGAGGGGCGGATGCCGTTGCCACGGATGCCTGGTACTGGGTGCAGGGTCGGGTCACCCCGTTCAGCCACTTCGAGTGCTCAAGGCCGTCGGATCCGTTGCGTGTCGCAGATCTCTTGCGGGGCAATCCGTTGCTCTCAAGCTGCGTCATCAAGGCTGAGGCGCTCCAAGCGGTGGGCGGTTACGACGAAGAGCTTCCGGCGTTGGAGGACTACGACCTTTGGCTTCGGTTGACGGAAGCTGGATTCATGGTCCGTCCAGCGCCGCGACCAACCATGTACTACCGACGGGAGGCGGGTATGTCAGCAGATGCCGCTGCGATGTACCACTTCCTCGAGCAAGTGCTGGCGAAGTGGAAGACGAAGGACGGTGGTGCGGCTATGGCCGTCGAGGTGGAGCGTCATGCCGCCGTTGGTGCCGGGAACTGGTCCCTGCTCGGAGGCGATCATCGGAAAGCAAGGGAGCACTGGCGTAGAGCGCGCGAAATGGGCGATCGCCGTTTGACCCTCATGGCTCTGCTCGCAGGCGCTTCGATCGCTCCGCCTGTCGTCCGTTGGGTGCTGGAACGTCGGCTCACGGTGGACGGCAGGCCGCTTCCGCTGGAGGTCGTGCGGTGGTGGCGCACGACTGGCCACACTGACGCTGTGTTGGCGCGCCCCGATCGAGAGCAGTCGTGAGCGAGATCGACATCGTCATGCCGATCCGAGATGCCATGCCGTATCTGCCGGCCGCAGTGGAGTCGTTGCAAGCGCAGACGTCTTCGAGTTGGCGGCTGCTGATCGTGGACGATGGATCCGTCGACGGTGGCCCCGAGTGGTGCGAGTCGCTCGACGACGACCGGATCTGCGTGATCACTGCGAACGGTCGTGGCATCTCCGACGCCCTCAACACGGGAATCGCCGCTGCCACCGCACCGCTCATCGGCCGGATGGACGGGGACGACATCTCTGCGCCGACCCGCCTCCACCGCCAGCTGGAGCGGATGGCAGAGGGCGATCTCGTGGCACTCGGAACGAGCTACGTCGTGATCGACGAGGAGGATGCGAGGATCGCGGTGCAGCGGGTGCCCTCAGGTCCAGTTGCACTCCGGGATGCCCTCCGGTGGACGAACCCTTTCTGCCACGGGTCCCTCGTGTTCCAGGCCGAGGCCATCAGACATGTTGGGGGCTACCGAGAAGACTTCCCGCTGGCCGAGGACTATGACCTCATGCTGCGGTTGGTGGCGATCGGTGACACGGACAACCTCGATGCGCCGCTCTACTCATGGCGGCTCTCGTTGGCGTCGACTTCGGTCCGGCGCCCCCGGCGCCAGGCAACGCAGGCTGTCCGCGCTCGTCGCGACGCAAGGCGGCGAGGACTTCTCCCGGCCCCGCCGCTTCGCAACCGGCTCACGGATATCGCGGCCCCACTGGTGGAGCACGTCGAGGCCTTCCGACGGGCGTCTCCCGGCACAGTTGGCCACCGCTGGCGGGCCGGACTTCACCTGGGAGCCGGGAACTATCAGGCTGCCCTCCGGGAGTACGACGCCCTCCTGAAAGGCGATCCCCTCGACCTCGCCGCCCGGTTCCGCCGCCGCCGGGTTCGAAGGGTCAGCCGATGAGCACCGAGGGACCGGTGATCGGTGCTCGGGTGGCTCGCAACAGCGTGTGGAGCCTCACGGGCTCGTTGTTGCCGGCGGGTGCGGTTCTGATCGCCTCGGTTGTGATGGCCCGGGGCCTCGGGCCCGAGGCCTTCGGGCGCTACGTGTTCGCCGTCTTCGTCTACGGGGCAGCCGCGCAAGTGGCGGTGTGGGGACTGCCGGGTGCAACCTCCCGTTTCCTGGCGGTGGCGCGCGCTGGGGGCGACGAAGACGCACAGACGGCGACTCTGCAGGCCTCGCTGCGAGGGACTCTCGTCGGGACGGGTCTGGCGACGGCGGCGGTGGCGCTCGTCGCGCTGATCGGTGGTCAGGGGGTGCAACGATCCCACCTCTTGGCGGCCGCGGCGGTGGTGATCTTCCTGGCCCCCACTCAAGTCCTCGTGAGTGTTCTGAGCGGTCGCGAGCAGTTTCGCGAGCTGGCCTTCTGGCAGATCCTGGCGGGTTTCGTGAACCCGGCCGCGACGATCGTCGCCGTCATGCTTGGGGCGAACGTGCTCCACATCCTCCTGATCGACGTGCTCGTGACCGCCGGGGCGATGGGTGTCCTGCTGCGATTCACCTGCCCGTTGCCCCTCCGCAGTCTCCGGCTGGCGGACACGCCCGAGGGCTTCTGGCGCTTCGCCTGGGCGTACACCGCACTCATCGTCCTGGGCGTTGTGGTCTTCCAACGATCGGAGGTGCTCTTCCTCGAGCGCTACTCGACGTCTTCGGCCGTCGCCATGTATGGCGTGGCGTTCGGTCTTGCACAGATCGCTACGAGGTTGACCGGTCCGCTCATGTCGGCCGTGGGACCGGCGCTCGCACGAATCGCCGGTCCGTCCGCTGCTGCCGTCGAGCGCCGTCCGGTCCAGAGGGCATTCCACCTGTCTACGGTCGTCGGACTCGCCGTGAGCGGAATCGGTTGGGCGTTGGCTCCAGCGGCGATCGCCTTTCTCTACGGCGAGCAGTTCGCTGAAGCGGCTCGACCGGCTCGCCTTCTGTTCTTGGGAGCGTGGGCCGTGGCGGTGGCCTCAGTCCCGTCAGGTGTGGCACAGGCCAGCGGGCGGCTTCGACCCTTGGTCATCATCAACTCCCTCGGAGCCGTGCTCAACATCGGCCTCGACGTCGCGCTGATCCCACCACTCGGGCCGGATGGCGCGGCTTTGGCCAATACCGGGGCCCAGTCCGCCATCGCAGTCGTGCTCGTCGTATGGCTGGTTCGAACGGTGCCAGGACTGTCGCTTCGATCCACCGCCTTGGGTGTGGTCCCGGCGGTCTGCGGTGCTATGGCTGCGCTTGCCTTCCTCGCTCTGCCCCCGTTACTTGCCCTGATCGCCGGGGGCAGTGCTGGACTCCTCGCCTTCGGGGTGGTGGGGCGTGTCCTGGGTGTCTTGGACGATGAGGTCTTCGCCTTGGGAAAGGAGCTGGCACGACGGGCGTCGTCGCTTCGGCAGCGACGGCAGGGATCAACTCTCTGAGCAGATCTGCCGGAAGAGCTCTTCGTACTGCCGGGCGACGACTGACCACTGGTGATCTCTCTCCCATCGCGAGCGTCCGCGAGCGCCAAGCGCAGCCGCAGTCACAGGATCATCGAGTATGGACCGAAGGGCCTCTCCCAGGCGTGCCTCGTCGGTCACGAGACCTGCATCAGGGTAGTCCCTCACGTTTCCTGCAGGCGTGGTGACGAAGGGGATTCCTGCCGCCATGGCCTCGATGATGACGAGCGGAGCGCATTCGACCCGAGATCCGAACAGGAAGACCGAAGCCTGCCGGAAGGAGGCGACCACCTTCTCTCGAGGCATTCCGGTGGCCAACGTGATCCGACGGTCACGCAGCGCAGAGGCCCTGCAAGACCACCAACAGGTCCGGCGGGGGTCACGGTCGTGGACGTCGCCGACGATGAGCAGCCGGTCGCGGGGGCCGGCCGCGACGCGGAACGCGCGGATGGCAGCGTCGTGGCCTTTGTCCGGGTAGTGGTTCGCAACGGTGAGCACGAGCCGTCCACCATCTGGCGGAGGCGGCGTTGTGCCGCCAGCGAACTCGCTCTCCGCTGCGCCGTTGGGTATCACGTGCATGCGGTCGGCGAGCCCCACTGACCTGTCGTGGGTGTAGTCCTGGTAGCCGTCTGACATGTACACGAGTGCGGCTGCCCGTTGGAGGAACGAAGGTAGGCGGTCGTAGTACTCGCGAAACTGCGGCAAGTGGAGGCCGGAGTACCCGCAGGGGACGACCACGGCGGGAGGGATGCGGCCGAAGAGCGGGAGGGCCGCATCGGTCGACCAGACCTGCGCTGCGTAGAAGAGCCAGGCGTCGACGTCGCTCTCCAGGAGGTGGCGTTGGTAGCCCAGGACGTCACCCTTGAGTCCCTGGGCGACGTTGCCCCGAACGTCGAACTCGTCGACGGGAACGACCATGCGGCCCGGCTCGCGCTCGGGGTGGGTCGAGGTCGCGACCCGGACCTGATGGCCGCGCCGGGCGAGCTCTGCAGCGAGCTGCTTCACCACCTCTTCGGATCCTCCGACCTGAGGGTCGAAGTAGCCGACTGCGAGGCCGATCTTCACGACAGCCCGAGGGTCGAGAAGATCTCGCGGAAGCGGTGGGCGTAGGTGTGCTCGTGGATCGCACGTCGATAGCCGGCCGCGGCGATGGCTGCTCGGGCTGGCTCGTCTGCGAGATAACGCTCGATCGCTGCTGCCAACTCGTCGTCGTCGTGGAAGATCACAATCTCCCGGTCGGGCTCGAAGTAGGACTCCAGGTCTTCTGATGCTCCTGAGAGCTGGAAGCCCCCACAGGAGGGGATCTCGAAGTTTCGGCCCTTGATCTGATCGCCGTAGGTCTGGTGACCGCGACCGAGGAACCTTCGCCACCGGTTGCTCGGGACCGAGGAGTTCGAGAGGTTCAAGTTGATCCGAGAGTCGGAGAAGGTGGCCACCATGTCCTCCTGCTCCAATCGCCCGGCTTCCCACCCCTGACCCCAGGTCTGGATCGGGACCGTGCGCTTGGACAGCTGCTCAATGACCTGACGACGGTTGCCATGAGGCTGACCGACGAACGTGACGTCGTAACGGAGCGGTCCGACGGTCGGGCGGTAGAGGTGCTGGTTGCAGGCCCACTGCGTCTTGATCACGGCGTCGTAACCGATGACCTGGTACTTAGGGAGCGCGCTGCGCGCAGTCGTCGAGCAGGCGTTGAAGAGCGGCGCGTAGACGCTGGTGAAGTCGTCGAAGCGCCAGTGATCGTCACAGAACCAGTTGAACGTCGTGAGACCTGGTCGGTCCCGCAGCTCGGCGAGGACATCCTGCGGGACCTCGTCCGTGAAGAGCACTGCGAAGAGGAGGTCGGGCTTCCAATCGTCGACTGTCCTCACCAGCTCGCGAGACACCAGGTCCGGACCGCCGCTCTGGTGCAGCTCCATGAAGTCGAACAACCGAACCTCAAGACCGTCCATCCGTCGCATCGCATCGAACAGGTTGGTCAACTCGAAGCTCGGCCCCCGCTCCTTGAAGCCATAGTCCCACTGCATGGCGGCGAACAGGACCTTCATCGGTTCCGTGCCTCCATTCGCCGGGCGAGGGTTGACGGAGAGGCGAGCGCCACGAGCGCCTTCGCTGCGAGGCGTGCTTGCCGGAGCTCGACGCTCGCGCGGAGATAGCCCACGGCGGAAGTCCGATGCCCTGTAACGGCTGCCTGATCGGCCTCCATAACCTCCAAGCGACCGCGTCGGACGCGAGCGGCAGCCGCCCGGCGAGACTCCAGGGTGGGCGCAAGGTCGCTCTGGCGAACCTTCTCGAGCATCCGCAGCTCCTCCCGGATCATGCTGTTGACATCGCTGCTCAGCGACTGGTGACCGCGCCGGTAACGGGAGAGCGGGTGGGGCACGAGTGAAGCCCGGCCGTCGTCGAGGATGATCCGGATCCAGAGGTCCCAGTCCTCGCACCCCTTCAGGCCCTCGTCGAACCCGCCGAGGCGTTCGAACACGGCGCGCGGGACGCAGGCCGTGCTCAACACGAAGTTCTCCTCGACGATTCGCATGGGTTGAAGCTTGGGCGGTGGAAAGTTGAGCTGCTCGTAGTAGCGGCCGACGCTCCTGCCGCTCCGATCGTCGACCACCTCGGCATCAGTGACGGAGATGGCGGCGCCATCATGCGCTTCCTTCACCACGGCGTCTGCCCACCCCGGTTCGAGCTGATCGTCGGCATCCAGGAAGCCGATGAGCTCCCCAGTGGCAATCGAAGCTCCGTGGTTGCGCGCCGCTGCCGGGCCGGCGTTCTCCTGATGCACCAGGCGCACCCGACAGGAGTCGATCGCGCTCACACACGACGCCGTATCGTCTTGCGAGCCATCGTCGACAACGATGACCTCCGCCGCAGGGGCCTGCGCGAGCGCCGAGTCCACTGCCTGGCGGATGAACCTGGACGCGTTATAGGCGGGGATGACGATCGACAGCGGCGCCGGCACGTGCTAACCGTAGCGGCGGCGACGGGTGACGTTGAACGTCTGCTCTACGGGGTCGCATCGGCTGGCGAGCCCGATCGTGAGCGTCCTCGGGGCAGCGACGAAACTAGGGCCCTCCGCCTTGCAAGTCGCGGCGACCGTGTCCTTGTGGGCATGGTTGACGGTGGCGAGGATGTTGCTGGCCAGAATATTTTGCAGCGCTGCCAGGCTGTGTTGCAGAGCACGCACCCTCCCCGTCGGGACCGCGGACGGGCACATGTCGCGATCGAGACGACGACGGAAAGGCTTCCGAAGCAGGAGAGCTCGAGGAGTATTGCCGAGCTGTTTCTCGAATGCACTCGAGTTCCTCTGCGGGACACACTCGACGTGGTGGCGGTAGGTCAATGCCCACTCCGTCGACCCTGCGGACGGCAGCCTCTGACGGGTAGAAGCCGCACCCTCAACAGGCGTGGAAATCAAACCAGTGACGGCGACTCAGAGTGCTCGCGCGGTGCCGGCCAACCGTCATAGCGAGCCAATCGAAGGCGACTTCATCAAAGGACCGCCAATCGCCGGCGTCAGGATCCGGGATAGGGCCCGATGATCCGCCGGGAAACTCAGGTACCGACGAAATGCCAGGCAAACGGTGCCGAATCCACATCCAGTGCGTGCTCGCCCAGCGCGCCAGCACGTGCGGTGGCGAGCTGTTTGGGACATGAGCGAACCGGGGCGCGTTGTGCATCGATTGGTCGACACACCGGAACCGGGCATAGCCGAGTTCCTGCAGTCGGACGAGATAGTTGAGCCGATGTGCCTCGATAGATATGACGGCCGGCCGATAGCCCGGATTGAGCGCATCCAAGCAGAGCCCGTCATTGCCCTCGATGTCCACCTTCAAGTAGTAGGGCATGCCATGCTCGGCGAGGACGTCATCGAACGGCACGCAGGGAACTTCTATCGGGTGGCACGGCATGCCATCGCGGCAACCCGCATCACGATCGAATGCCGAGAAGTCGGACACTTCATCGTTTACCCAGAACGTCGAGCGGCCGGCTTTCGCTGCGATGCCGCCGGCGACAATCGTGAGCCTTCCTGCGCTCACTTCGTCGCGGAACCGGGAGGCACACATCTCCGCAAGCAAGGGGTTAGCTTCGACCCCGACCACGCGGAAGCCTCTCCGCAGGTAGTGGGCCGTGTCGTCGCCGTTGTTCATGCCGACGTCGTACACAAGATCATCGATCACCCTGGCTGACCATAGGGCACTCGCTGCACCGAAGCCGGCAAACTCCAACGTCGGGCTATCACCTCGGGGGGAATGGACCGCTGTGCCCCTCCGGACACGCCGCGTTGTCCTGCTCCTCGGCGCCATGGTGAACCGGTCGCTCGGACCCGGCCTTGGCCTACCTGGACGACACTGTTGACCCTGTGAACCAACCAGGACGATGACGTATGGGAACTCGACTGCGCTCGAATCCATTCGTACGCAAGTAGGCGCCGGGCCCGCTGCCCATGCGTCCTGCCCCGTCTCGAACGTTTCCGCGCGTTCCTCTAGAAGGCGCATTGTAAGGCGTACTTCGGGCAGCTAACCGAGGGTTGACGGCCCTGCGGAGAGATTCACCTGAGCACTATCAGGGACCGCTGGCGGACACCGATCGATAAGATGTTGCGGTGAAGAGCAGGCTCCGGCGCGTGGCCGACATCGTGACGTCGCACGGGCGGGGGATCAGCTTGCGTGCTGCGCAGGTAGCTCTGGCCGCCGCGCAACCTCGAGGGATCTCTGCTCTGCGAGCCGGGGTGGCGCCCACCGCCCTCCTGAGCCACCGTGAGATCGCTTCGTTCCATGGTCTCAGCGTGGGCACCGTCCTCTACATCGGCGCCAATCGCGGTCAGGCGCTGCCCCTCCTCAGCAGCGCCTTTCCCGATGCCGTAATCCACTGCTTCGAACCGTTGCCCGAGCCATTCGCAATGCTGGCGGCGGCGTGTCGCTCCCGATCCCGCTGGAAGGCGTATCACCTGGCCGTGGGGCAGCTGAACGGCACGACCACGATGCTGCGTAACGTGAGCCACGACGAGGCGAGCTCCCTGCGGCGACCGGGAGTGGAGATGGGCCGCCTGTATCCCCACGTTGAGGGATGGCAGGAGCAGGAGGTCGAGGCGATCCGACTCGATGATTGGGTGGCGGGTCAAGAGCTTGAAGACGACATACTTGTCAAGCTCGATGTGCAGGGAGCCGAGGATCTTGTACTCGGGGGCGGGCCAAAGATCTTTGCGCGCGCTCGGGCGGTCATCATCGAGCTTTCGGTGGTCAGCACTTACGAGGGCGGGATGCGAGCGCCCGAGATGCAAGCCACCCTCGTCGGAATGGGGTTCAAGTACGGGGGCGAGCTCGCCGTCGTGCGTTCACCGGTCACGGGCGAGGTCGTCGAGTTCGACGCCCTCTTCTTCCGCTGAGCGACGCCTACGGTCTTCACGTGGCCCTCAGACTCAACCTCGGCTCCGGAGACGTCCCCATCCCGGGGTTCGTCAACCTTGACGGCTTGTCCGGCGCGCCGGGCGTCGACGTCGTCGCCGACCTGGCCGAGCCGTTGCCCTATGACGACGGCTCGGTCGACCTGATCTACGCGGCCCACATCCTTGAGCACTTCGCCACCGACGAGGTGCCGGCCCGCCTCGGAGACTGGCGGCGTGTCCTGCGACCGGGCGGCGTCCTCATGGTCGCCGTACCCGATCTCGATGTCATCGCGAGGACACTTGTCGACCGCAGCGGCTGGTTCACACCTCCCAACAACCCTTGGCTCGGCCTCATCTACGGCGGCCAGAAGGATGAGTACGACTTCCACAAGACGGGGTTCACAGCACCCTGGCTCATCCATCTCCTGCATGCCGCCGGGTTCGATGCGGCGAGGCGCGTCGATCGGTTCGACGTCCCGGTCAACGATGCCTCGCAGTCCCCGCTCCCGTTCGGGCGGAACATCTCGCTCAACGTCGTCGCCGTGGCGGGTGAGGAGCCGAGCTCGTCCGCGCTCCTCGCCACGAGTCGTGTGGAGCGCCTCTTCGACCCTGTCGATGCCGCGCTTCACTGGAGCATGCGCTTCTCCACTCGGGCGCGGAGCAAAGTGATGGAACGTCGCCGTCGTGGCCTCGAGCGGACCCTCGATGCGTGACCTCATCGCATCACTCGACGCCCTCGGGGACTCCTGCGCTCCTCCCAGGTCGGAGCCGCCTCGGAGACCTCGCCGTGAGGCCCTCGGGTGACGGCTCGTCGACGCGTCCGTCCGCGCGTCCCGATGGTCGTTCGCCGCGCAGGAGCGCGCTTGCGTGATACGGCAGCCGAGCTGCTTTCCCGGCGCCGGTGGAACCGACGTGCCCGTGCCAGGTACCGGCAGTTCGTCGGGCGGGGAGACCTGGTGTTCGACGTCGGGGCCAACGTCGGAAACCGTGTCGGTATCCTCCGCTCGATCGGTGCGCGGGTCGTCGCCATCGACCCCCAGCCGCAGTGCGTCGAGCATCTGGCGGAGCGGTGGCGGAGCGACTCCAACGTGGTCGTCCTTGCGACTGCCCTCGGAGCCCGAGACGGGACGATGCCGTTGCACCTCGCATCCGAGTCGACCATCTCGTCGATGTCCGACCGCTGGATCGCTTCGGTGAGGGAGTCCGGTCGCTTCGCGTCCTACGCCTGGGGCGAGACCGTCGACGTGGATGTGACGACGCTGGACGAGCTCATCAAGCAGCACGGGACGCCCGTCTTCGTCAAGATCGACGTCGAGGGGTTCGAGCCTGAGGTCCTTTCTGGGTTGTCGCAAGCCCTGCCGGCGCTGTCGTTCGAGTACACGGCTGAACGCCCCGACGATGCCAGAGCCTGCATCGAGCGACTGTGCGGGCTCGGAGACTATCTCTTCGCTTTCTCGCCGGAGGAGACCTTCGAGCTCGGCCCGTGGCGTGACGCCGCCGCATTGGTACGGGAGCTGCGAGGTCTGTCCGGCAGGCTCCCGTGGGGGGACGTCTACGCCCGCCTCCGCTGAAGCCCAGACCGCAGGGTGGCGCCGCTCAGGGAGCGGCGTGGACCATCGAACCCCGTACGCCGCCCTCGGCCCCGATTGCGAGGAACCATTCGTAGGTGCTGCTGATCCCCTCCTCCAGCGGGATCGTCGGCGACCACCCGAGTGCCTTCAGCTTGGACACATCGAGCACCTTGCGGGGGGTGCCGTCCGGCTTGGAGGTGTCGAAGGCGAGAACGGCCTCGGGGTGCACGATCCCCCGAACCATCTCGGCGAGGGCGCGGATGCTCAGGTCCTCACCGGTTCCGATGTTGATGTGGGTGTCGTCCTCGTAGTTCCGTAGCAGGAACAAGCAGGCGTCGGCCAAGTCGTCGACGTGTAGGAACTCCCTCATCGGGCTGCCCGTACCCCAGATCTCCACTTCGGTTCGCCCTTCGATCTTGGCGTCGTGGAACTTGCGGATGAGGGCGGGGAGGACGTGGCTGCTGGTCAGGTCGAAGTTGTCGTTCGGGCCATAGAGGTTGGTTGGCATGGCCGAGATGAAGTTGCACCCGTACTGGCTCCGATAGGAGTTGCAGAGCTTGATGCCGGTGATCTTGGCCAGTGCGTACGCCTCATTAGTGGGCTCGAGGGGCCCGGTGAGGAGCTGATCCTCGGTGATCGGCTGTGTCGCCTGACGCGGGTAGATGCAGGAGCTGCCGAGGTAGAGAAGCTTCTTCACGTCGTGGGTGTAGGAGGCGTGCACCACGGTCCCGTGGATCATCATGTTGTCGTAGAGGAACTCCGCCGGACGGGTCGAGTTGGCGAGGATCCCGCCTACGGTTCCGGCCACCAGCAACACGTACTCGGGACGGTTGGCGCGGAACCAGTAGTTCACCGCCGCTTGGTCTCGAAGGTCGAGCTGGTCGCGGCGTGCGGTCAAGAGGTTCGTGAATCCCTCCGCCTCGAGCCTCCGGATCACCGCTGATCCGACGAGCCCGGCGTGGCCGGCGACGAAGATCGGTGCGTCCTTGCGAATGTTCTCCATCGAATCCACCCTTTGAGCCGTACGCCGCCCTGCGGGATGTCGCCCAGCAAGTCGCCTCAGCGTATCCAAGGAGCAGGTCGCTGAGCGTTCCGGCAGGCGATCGCAGGTGGGACGAGACCAGAGCGTGATGGTGCCAGGATCAGGGCATGAGCCCTCACGAGCGGGAGCGGATGACTGTGGTGGTCGTGAACTGGAACGGCGCCCACTTGCTCTCGGACTGCCTGGGCCCGCTGACGAAGCGGTTCCCCACGGTCGTGGTGGACAACGCCTCCACCGACGTGTCCGTCACCCTCATGAGCTCCCGCTTCCCTGAGGTCCAGTTGATCGTGAACGACGGAAACGCCGGCTTCAGTCGCGCCAACAACCAGGGAATCGAGCGTGCCCGAACGGACTACGTGCTGCTCCTGAACAACGACACCATCCCGGACGTGCGTGCCATCGACGAGTTGGCGATGTTCCTCGACACCCATCCCGTTGCTGGCATCGTCGGGCCGACCCTCGTCAACGTCGATGGGAGCCGGCAAGACTCGTGTGGGCCAGGGCCGAACTTGAAGACGGAACTCCTAGCCAAGACGATGCTGCATCGGTTGCTCACCGGCCGCCGGTCGTGGTCACCAGTCAACCACCGAAAGGTCGACTGGGTCACGGGCGCGGCACTCTGCATCCGCCGTGACCTCGTCCTCGAGCTCGGGGGGCTCGATGAGGGGATGTTCATGTTCTACGAGGATCTCGACCTCTGCGCCCGGGCGCGAGAGGCGGGGCACGAGGTTTGGTTCGTCGCGACACCACCGATCGTCCACCTGGGCGGGGCCACACGGCGCCATGTGGAAGCGAGATCACTCATCGACAGCTACCGCAGCACCCAGCGGTACTTCGCCAAGCATGGCCCGGCATGGCGTCGCAGAGCTGTTCGGGCGATGACGGTGCCCGAGGTGCTGGTCCGCTCGTCCCTGTGGGCGGTGCTCTCCGTCACGCCTGGGCGGCGGCCGCTGGCGCGTGAACGGCTTTGTGCTTACCGCGAGATCCTGAGGCTGGCCGTCGGCCGGGCCGAGCAGGATGCAGCCGATGGCTGACTCGAATCTCGAAGCCAGGCTCCCCCCGCCGTCTGTCGCTCCAGTGGTCAGGCGGGGTAAGGCGCTCCGTGAGCGCCTCCTCGGCTGCGTGGGGGTGGTGCTCGCCTCACCCGTCTTCGTCGGCGCTGCGCTCGCCATCAAGGTCGAGGGGCTGCTCGACCGCAACGCGGGCGGCCCCGTCTTCTTCTCGGAGGACCGGATCGCCCGAGGGCGGGTGATCCGCATGCTGAAGTTCCGGATCCTCACCACGGCCGGCTTGACCTCGCTGGGTTCGGGACCAACTCACATCGCTCACCTGGAGCGCGCCGGTGAGCTGACTCGGGTGGGTCGCGTGCTCAAGCAGTGGTACCTCGACGAGCTCCCGCAGCTGATCAACATCGCCAAGGGAGACATCGGCCTCATCGGAACCCGCCCCTACCCCGTCGAGCTCTACCTCGAGGAGATGGAGCAGGGCATCACCCGCAAGCGGGACATGCCCGCCGGCCTCATCGGGATCGTGCAATCTCACAAGGGTGATTCCGCCGATCCGGACGGGGTGGAGCTTGACCGCTACTACTGGGAGCTCTACCAGCACGCTTCCGCAGTCCGTCTCCTGGTTGAGGACCTCCGCATCGTCGCCCGCTCGCTGCGGGTCCAGCTCGAGCACAAGGGCATCTGATGGGCTCATGCTGGTGTGGCCCCGGGAGCTCGGTCCGACCGGTCGCCCCTGATGCTCAGGTTCAGCCCGGCCACCACTGCCGCTGCGATGAGCGCCGTGTAGAAGGGTGCCACCGGCAGGCGGAACCGCGGGTCCCCGATCGTCACCAGGCTGATGGCAAGAAACGAGAGGACCGGAATGGCGAGCAGGGCGCAGCTGGCTGGACGTCGCCGCCAGACGACGACTGCCCCGGCCGCCATCAGGGCGATCGTCCCGGTGGTCCACAGCGCCCGGAAGAGTGACCAGAGCGTGGCGAGGCCACCAGACGGCGGGAGAACCCGCCGCAGGTCGAAGGAATGGAACCACGTCCCCCTCGAGCCCTCGGACCCGGCCAGCGGGCTCCAGAAGTTCAAAGCCTTCGGTCCAGTGAGCACCAGTGCCCGCCTGGGGTTCTCGGTCGCCCAGCGCAGCGAGGCCCGGAGGAGCTCGCCGTCCTCGTCGGCAAGTTCTCGGGCAGTAGGGCCGGTTGGCGCCGGGGTGGGTTGGTAGCCGCCGTCGGCACCATCGTGCATCCCGATTCGCATCGTCACACCGAGGGTCGCAGCCGCCACCGGTTCGCCTTCGGCGGCGACAGTCCTCGCCGCAAGAGCGGCAGGGCCGCAGAGTGCAAGCAGCAGCACGAGAGTGGCGGCCACGTGCCTGCGCGTGGTGAGGGAGAGCCAGAGCGCGCCGAGGATCGCCGGGAGAAGGGCCTTCGGCTGGATCGCAGCAGCCACAGCGAGGAGCACGCCTGCGCCGACGGCGGGGGCGATCGGCCGCCCGGCGGCGGCCCGGGCGAGGAGGAGGAAGGCGCCGACCATCGCCACGCCGAGCGGGACCTCGTACATGAGGACGGTGGGGGCAGCCACGAGGGCCGGGCTGGCGCTGAGGAGGACGGCGGCGACTACCCCGGTCCGCTCGTCGAGAAGCGTCGCGGTCAGTCGGTAGGCGCAGTAGGTCCCGACAGCGAGGAGGAGCACCTGGAGCACGACCACTGCTCTCACGGATCCCACAAGCCAGTACGTCGCCCCGACCAGCGCCGGGTAGCCGGCCGGCCAGTAGGGAACCCCCGGGATGCTGTCGCTGAACAGCCCCTGACCCGCGATCACCTCGCCCGCGGCGTGATAGGTGTCGGCGTCGGCACCACCCATGGGGTCGTTCACCAGAAGGCCGTAGACCAACCGAACCGCTGACGCCAAGGCGATGGACGCCAGCACCAATAAGCGGTGGGAGGGACGGCGCGTCCGGCAGGGGAGGAGAGGGCGCATCACGCGAGTCTCGCTCAGACGCCCGTTCGGAGGGTCCCCCCACGTCCGTCTGTCAGACTTTGCAGGACATCGTGCCCGCCCCAACACCCGGAGGTGACGTGATGCCAGACAAGCTGGTGGTGGTGGGGCAGGGCTACGTGGGCCTGCCGCTCGCCATGCGCGCGGTGGAGGCAGGCTTCGACGTGGTCGGCTTCGACGTCGACGCTTCCAAGATCAAGCAGCTGGCGGCGCGGGAGTCCCACGTCGAGGACATCACCCCGGAGCGCCTCGCTGCTGCGCTGGGCACTGGGCGCTACCTGCCGACAGACGCAGTGGGTGACTGCGCCGGGTTCGATTACGCTGTGGTGTCGGTGCCCACGCCGCTGCATGAGGGCAATCCCGACCTGTCCTACATCGCGGACGCCGCCCGCAAGCTGGGGCGCTTCCTGAGTGCCGGTGCCACGGTGGTCCTGGAGTCGACAACCTACCCGGGCACCACCGAGGAGCTCTTCGGCCCGCTGCTGGAGGAGACCTCCGGCCTGCTGGCGGGCTGCGACTTCCACCTCGGCTACAGCCCCGAGCGCATCGACCCGGGCAACGAGACGTGGCGCTTCGAGAACACCCCCAAGGTCGTCTCTGGGGTCGACGCGCGCTCGCTCGAGAAGGTGCAGGGGTTCTTCGACCGGCTGGTGGACCAGACCGTGGCGGTGAGCACACCGAAAGAGGCCGAGCTCACCAAGTTGCTGGAGAACACCTTCCGCCACGTCAACATCGCCCTGGTCAACGAGCTGGCCATGTTCGCCGACGACCTCGGGATCAACGTGTGGGAGGCCATCGACGCCGCCTCCACCAAGCCCTTCGGCTACATGCGCTTCACCCCCGGGCCCGGCGTGGGCGGGCACTGCCTGCCCATCGACCCCTCCTACCTGTCCTGGCAGGTCAAGCGCAGCCTGGGCCATGCCTTCCGGTTCGTGGAGCTGGCCAACGACGTCAACGACCACATGCCCGACTACGTGGTCCGACGCCTGGTGGTGGGCCTCAACCGGGAGTCCAAGGCGGTGCGGGGCAGCCGCGTCCTGCTGCTCGGGCTGTCGTACAAGAAGAACACCGGCGACGCCCGCGAGTCGCCCAGCCATGCCATCGCCCGCCAGCTGCTCGCCCTCGGGGGTGACCTGGCTGCCGCCGACCCGCACGTGCTCGACGTCCACGCCCCGCCGGGCATCCCCCGGGTGGAGGCCACGCCCGAGGAGCTGGCCGCCGCCGACGCCGTGATCCTGCTGGTCGACCACGACGACTTCGATTACGACGCCGTCGCCAGCCATGCGGGCTACGTCCTCGACACCCGCCGCCGCCTGCCGGCAGCAGCCAACATCGAGTACCTCTGATCCTGCGATGCTGTTTGCTCGGTCCTCTTCGGAGGGCCGGGGCTTCGGCCTTTTTCGGGCGAGATCGGTTGTCCGACCCCAAGCTGTTCGCCGGGCGACCCTTCCCCGTTCGGCTGCCATCCCGGAGGTCGTGTCGCACCATGACACCTGATGCGCGCACCCGTTGGTCGATCTGCGGCAAGCTTCGATGTGCAGGGCGCACGAACGACGCCTAGTTGTTGTGCCCTGGGACGTTGTTGACGCCCGTGCGTAGGTGAGCCTCCTGGGCGAGTGTGGAGCTGTCGAAGGCAACACCTCGCCAAACAG
>Ga0208490_100204_pt1 | contig 47922 bp, 44 predicted proteins | sample SubbioAug_CSWold_FD_184818 | JGI IMG/M metagenome (GOLD analysis project Ga0208490, IMG submission 184818) | Serpentinite rock and fluid subsurface biosphere microbial communities from McLaughlin Reserve, California, USA - CR11Aug_CSWold (SPAdes) | ecosystem: Environmental > Terrestrial > Deep...
TCGTCGAAGCCGCGATCCGGCGCGGTTCCGGGCTGCTGGATCGAGAACGGGTCGATCACTGCGGGCATGATGCTGCGGCCCTCGTACTGGCCGTGCCGGACCCAGTGGTCGATGCCGCTCTCGATGCTGCCGTTGCCGACCGCCTCGGCCACGTCGGGGTTCAGTGCCAGGTAGAGATCCTGGTTGAAGGACGGCAGGCGGCCCTCCTCGAAGCCGTGGGCGCGGAAATGATCGCGGGCGCTGGCGATCTGCCCGGCATCGATCGCCGAGGCCACGTCCGGATAGAGCCGGCGGTAGATCGCGTCGTCGAAGGCCGAGAAGTTGAGATAGCGCTCGAGTTCGCGCGCCGCCGCGGCCGGATCCGCATGGCGCATGCGGCCCTCGTCGTGCCCCGCCGTGATGTAGTGCAGCGCGAGCCCCATCGCGTCGCGCTCGTCGAAATGCGCGCGAAGATCGGGATTGGCCGCCGCATAGGCGAAGATGTCGAACAGGTCGCTCGGCATCGGGCGATCCGGATTGGACAGCACGTAGTCGATCATGCCCTGCAGGTTGCGCTGCGGCCCGAAGGCCCGGATCAGGTCCGGCGCGGAGGCGATCAGCGAGACGATGTCGAGCCCCGCCGCCTGGAACAGCGCCGCACTCTCCGCATCGCGGAAGGTGAATTTGTGCCCGAACAATCCCGGCTGCATGAAGTGCGCCACGACCTGGTCGCCGAAGTTGTCGACCTGCGGCAGGCCGTTGGGGAACCGCGTCAGCCCGAACTCGCCGAACCCGACATCCATCACTTCCGGCAGGCCCTGCTTGGCGTTGGTGGTGTAGACCGCGTCGAGCTGCCAGCGGTCGAACAGCGCCTCGATCTCGCCGAAGAGCGGGAACGATGCGTCAATTCCGCTGAACGTCTGCCGACCGCCGTTCATCGTGATCAGGCGATGGGCCAGATCGGTGTCGATGTGGAAGGGCTGCAGCATGCCCTGCGGCACGGTCCGCTGCACCCGCCCGCCGAGGCCTTCCAGCGTCTCCGGCGTCGTCATTTCCCCGAGCGCCTCCACCCCGATGCCGAAGGGCGCACGGTAGCCCGAGCCCTCGAAGCGGAACGAGCCGTCATCGGCGCGCCGGAGCGAGAACGACGCGCCCTGCAGCGGCGGCAGGTTGTCCTGGTCGCCCGAGAGCACGAAGCGGTATTCTGGCCCGGTGCTCGAGGTGAAGCCCTGGTAGCGCACATCCGCCTTCACCCCGTTGCCGACATCCACCTCGCCCATGTCGATCTTGACGCGGTTGAAGGTGTTGACGAAGTTGTTCATGGCCAGCCCGAAGCGCACGACGGCGAGGCCGAGCTTCACGGGATTGTTGACGTTCGCGACCACGTCGACGAGCGCGATGCCGGCGGCGACGCCCGCCCCGGTGCGGGGCCCGATCTGGCCTGCGGCCACCTGCGCCGCGATCATGGCGACGTTGCCCCAGTCGCCGCCCTTCACGGCGCTGCCGATATCCCACGCCGTGCCGGCGACCGAGATGGCCTTCTCGATGTCGTCGTCGAGGGGGATCATCGACAGGATCTGCCGCAGCATCGGGATCGCATCGCCGAAGGTCGGGTTCTCCCTGGCGTTGAGCGCAAGGCCCGCCGCCGTCAGGCCCGTCGCGTTCACGACCATCCCCGGAATCGGCGTGAACTGCGAGGCGAGCGAGGTGAACTGATGCACGTAGCTCGCAATCTGCGCCGCCTGCGCGTTCGCGGAGGGAAGCGGATCGGCCGGCACCACGCCCACGCCCGGCGCATCGCCCATAATCTGCCGCTCGAGGGCGAACTGGTCGGCGGGGGAGAGCTGCGAGGCGTCTCTGAGCGTCTCCGGGACGTTGCCGTCACCGAGAAAGAGGGCGTCGAGACTGGCGTTCAGGCTGTCGGGATCGGCGTTGTCCAGGGAAGTGAGCAGGTTTCTCACCCGATTATGATCCGGCATGATCGGCTGCGAGCCGTGCCGCGCGCGATTGGCCACGTCGAGATCGGGAAGGCCACCATTGAGGAAGTAGGGGTTCGTGAGATACTCGACGAGCGCCGCCTTGTCGGCCGGCGAGAGGTGCGGGTAGATGGCGTTGAGCGCCTTGCTGAAGTCAGCAGCATTGAAGACGCCGTCACGCACGATGGCGCGCACCTCCCAGTCCAGTGATGGCATGACCTTTTTGCCGTATTGCGAAATCGCGGCGCGGAACTTGTTCGCCCATTCGAGTGCCGGGTCGCCATGGTTCAGGCCGTTCGACACTGCCGCGAGTTCCCAGACGGTGTGATCCCCGGAGCTCAGTGCGCTTCCGTTGTTGATTCTCGCATGCGTGGGGTTACCCCAGTTCAGCGTCTGGTCGCCGATGGGCTCGAACATGGCCTCGGCCTGTGTGATCCAGTTGTTGAGGCCATCGGCCGCGCCAGAATTGTTGAGAATGGCAATGGTTGCATCCCTGATCGGGCCCGGGATCGGAGGGTCGCCAACGCGACTGAAGTCGATCGGCCGACCATTGTGCAGAACGGATTCGACCTTGCCGTCTTGCCCGATCCGGACCTGCACATTCCCGCTGCCGCCCACGATCACGTCCGCCAGCTTGGAAGCTGCGAGGGTCGAGGCGCCAGCCCCAGTGGTTGCGGGGATTGCGGTCAATATTCCGCCCGCCGTTGCGCCGAGGCTTACGGTGATACCCGCCGTGGCTTGGTACAGGCCCGGCGGAAGCAGAATCTCGAAGGGTTCACCAAAGCGCGATCCACCGGGCATGAACTCCGTCAGATTATTGTTGCGCATCGCATTGTTGATGAGCTCGTCGCTCGCTCGGATGTTGTAGAAGAACTTGAAGCCACCGGCCTTCACACCGGAGCCGAGCCCCCATTGTGTCTCACCCTGCGCATTGATGTGACCGACGATCTGAACGGCTTGGCCGGCAATTGAATGCATGTCCGCACCGATGCCAAGAAAGATGCCCGTGTTGCCGTCCGCGAGGCTCAATAGTTCGAGAGGGTTCCAGTTCGGCTGGCGGGTCGCAAGGACTGTGAGTGGACCGACCTTGCCGCCCATGAGGATGGTGCTGATTTCGAACACCTTCAGGAAATCCATAAAGCTGATCGGCTGAGTGCTTTGGGATCCCGCAGTCTGGCTGAGCAGGAAGACATCCTGGCTCTGCTCGACGGACGACTGGGGCAATGCGGAGGTGGAATTCATAATGCTGCTGATAGTCATGGCGTTTTCTCCCTTTATGTATACAGATTATGAAAGATGCCTAAAAAATGTCAATAACTTCTTATTAATAATATTTAATAATACTATTACTTTTCTTCAATGACTGTATAAAATATCAACAACCGCTGTTCACAGCGGTTTCTGCTCGCAGCCCCGGCTGGCGATGCCGCGCATTCGGTGTTAAGTGACACCTGTTCGCCAATCTTCTGGAGAAAGCGGTCTGATGGCTGTCGTGCTCGACCTTCTGAACAAGGATTCCCGCCCCCGTCACCCGGAGAAGGCGCATCGGCCCGATCAGCCGATCCAGCGCAAGCCGGACTGGATCAGGGTGAAGGCGCCTGGTTCGCCCAAATGGGCCGAGACGAACCGCATCGTGAAGGAGAACAAGCTCGTCACGGTATGCGAGGAGGCCGGCTGCCCCAATATCGGGGAGTGCTGGGAGAAGAAGCACGCGACCTTCATGATCATGGGCGACACCTGCACCCGCGCCTGCGCCTTCTGCAACGTCAAGACGGGGATGCCGCAAGCGCTCGATGCGATGGAGCCGGAGAACATCGCGATCGCCGTGGAGAAGCTCGGGCTCGAGCACGTCGTGATCACGTCGGTCGATCGCGACGATCTCGACGATGGGGGTGCGCAGCATTTCGCGCATGTCATTCTCGCGATCCGAGCCCGCTCGCCGAAGACCACGATCGAGGTTCTGACGCCGGATTTCCTTCGCAAGGAGGGGGCGCTGGAGATCGTCGTCGCCGCGCGCCCGGACGTGTTCAACCACAATCTGGAAACGGTGCCCTCGAAGTATCTGAAGGTGCGCCCCGGCGCGCGCTATTTCCATTCGATCCGCCTGCTGCAGCGGGTCAAGGAGATCGATCCGACGATCTTCACGAAGTCCGGGATCATGGTCGGGCTCGGCGAGGAGCGCAACGAAGTGCTCCAGCTCATGGACGACCTGCGTTCCGCCGACGTCGATTTCCTGACGATCGGGCAATACCTGCAGCCGACCCGCAAGCACCACCCGATCATCCGCTACGTGACGCCGGACGAGTTCAAGGCCTTTGCGACGACGGCCGATGCCAAGGGCTTCCTGCTGGTCTCGTCGTCGCCGCTGACCCGCTCGTCGCACCATGCGGGCGATGATTTCGCCAAGCTGAAGGCCGCCCGGCTCGCCAGACACGGCGCCTGAACCGGATCGCCCATGCCATCGTTTCGGACTGTCCGCCCGGTACCGCATTCGCCCTCCCAGATGTTCGACCTGGTGGCGGATGTGGAACGTTACCCCGAATTCGTGCCGCTGTGCGAGAGCCTGCGCGTGCGCCGGCGCTCGCAGAGCGGGGAGGGGATCGAGTCCCTCGTCGCCGACATGAGCGTCGGCTACAAGGCCATCCGCGAGAGCTTCACGAGCCGCGTCACGCTGGACCGCGCACGGCTCCGCATCGACGTCGAATATGTGGACGGGCCGTTTAGGTATCTCGAGAACCGCTGGGTCTTCCGCTCCACGAGCGGCGGCTCGGAGATCGATTTCCACATCAACTACGAGTTCCGGAACTTTGCCCTCGGGCTGCTGATGGGCGCGATGTTCGATCGCGCCTTCCGAAAGTTCACGACGGCCTTCGAGGAGCGGGCGCGCGATATCTATGGGGCTGCCTGAAGCGCCTCCTCAAGCAAGGTCAGCGCGTCGTCGAGGGCCGCGAGGCGGATCGAGGAGCGCCCGAGATCCCCGTAGCGGCGCTCGATATGACGGAGCGAGCCTTCACTCGTGGCGAAGGCGAGATGCACGAGGCCGACAGGCTTTTCCTCCGTCCCGCCGCCCGGGCCCGCAACTCCCGTGATCGCCACCGCCACATCGGCCCGGGAGCGCTCGATCGCCCCCTCCGCCATGGCGCGCGCGACCTGCGAACTCACCGCGCCGAAATGGGTGAGCAGGTGCGGATCGACGCCGAGTTCCTCCGCCTTCGCCTCGTTCGAATACGTCACGAAACCGCGCTCGACGACACGCGACGATCCGGCGATTTCGGTCAGGAGTGCGCTGACGAGGCCGCCGGTGCAGGATTCCGCGGTGACGATCATCCATTCGCGTTCCGCATAGGCGTCCAGCAGGGCGGCTGCGCGTCGTTCTCTTTCTTCACCGAACATAGTCAGGTCCTTCCTGGAAGGCGTATCGTCGCCACCGCCTGCGCGGCAATGCCTTCGCCGCGCCCTGTGAAACCAAGCTTTTCCGTCGTCGTGGCCTTGATCGACACCGACGAGATGTCGATCCCGGCGATCTCGGCGATGCGCGCCTGCATCGGCTCGCGGTGAGGTCCAATACGGGGTGATTCCGCAAGGATCGTGGCATCGAGCAGGTCGACGATCCCGCCCCGCGCCCGCACGCGGTCAATGGCGTAGGCGAGAAAGCGATCGGATGAGGCACCGCGCCATTGCGGGTCGCTCGGCGGGAAATGCGTGCCGATATCCCCCTCCGCCAGCGCGCCGAGGACCGCATCCGTCAAGGCGTGCAGGACGACATCCCCATCGGAATGGGCAACGACCCCCCGCGCATGCGCAACGGAGATGCCGCCCAGCATGACGTGATCGCCGTCGCCGAAAACGTGCACGTCGAAGCCCGTCCCGACACGGGTGACATAGTGCGGAAGCTCGGGGGAAGACATGGCGAAATCCTCAGGGTGGGTCAGCTTGATGTTCGCGGTCTCGCCCTCGATCATGCGAACGTCGTGTCCCGCCCATTCCATCAGCGCGCCGTCGTCGGTGAAGTCGTTGCGGTCGGCTGCAGCCGCCTTGCGGTGAGCGGCGAGGAGCGGGGCGAGAGCGAAGGCCTGCGGTGTCTGGATGGCGCGAAGCTGCGGGCGCGGCGGTGTCTCGACGACCTTGCCGGACTCATCGACCCGCTTGATCGTATCGGTGACTTGGATGCCGGGAATGGCCGCGCCCCAGGCTTGCGCGCCTGCGATCGCTCGCTCCAGCAGCGCAGAGGTAACGAAGGGGCGGGCGGCGTCGTGGACGAGGACGACAGCGTCGTCGTCGATGCCGACGAAGGCCTCCAGACCCGCGCGGACGGACGCTTGCCGCGTCGCGCCGCCTGCGACGGATGGCAGCAGCTTCTTTCCGCAGGCGGAGCCGAGCGAGGCGATCGACGCCGCGTATAGCTCGCGATCATCGGGGTGGATGACAACGAGGATCCGGGTAATCGCCGCGTGCTTGCAGAAAGCGGCGAGCGTCTGCGTCAACACTGTCGAATCGCCGAGGGGTCGAAATTGCTTGGGTTTTCCCTCGCCGGCGCGGGAGCCTCGCCCGGCAGCGACGATGAGCGCAAGGACGGCCATGAATTCCTCGTGGTTTGCGGCGAATGACACTGGTGATAGAGCCAGCAGCCGAAATTGGCAAACTGCCGTGGGCGCGCATGTGGGCCTGTCGCGGCGTGAGCGCCCGGGAACGAGCGTGCGAAAACAATCGATGGGTGAAATCGCGAAAAGTGGTTGCAGAGAGCGCTTGCTCTTTTTGTGGGCTTGGCTATTTCTTGGGCAGAGGATGTTCCTGGGCGATGTGTGAGATGGCGAATCGGGTGGCGAATTTACAAATCGGGAACGTCGAGACGCCCGGAATCGTGGCGCTTGCGCCGATGTCGGGTGTGACCGACATGCACATGCGGCGGATCGCGGCGCGGTTCGGTGCCGGGCTGGTGGTGTCGGAGATGGTTTCCTCGGATGCTTTCGTGCGCGGTGCCGAGGAAGCGAGGCTGCGAGCAGAGGGGAAGGGCATCGCCCCGCATGTCGTCCAGCTCGCAGGATGCCAGACGCATTGGCTGGCCGAGGCTGCGCGTCTCGCGGAGGCGAGCGGAGCGGATATCGTCGATATCAACATGGGCTGCCCGGCAAAGCATGTTCTCGGAGGCATGGCAGGATCGGCGCTGATGCGCGATCTCGATCACGCCGCGCGCCTGATCGAGGCGACCGTCGCCGCCGTGAAGGTTCCGGTGACGGTCAAGATGCGTCTCGGCTGGGATCATGCATCGCTCAACGCTCCCGAGCTGGCGCGGCGCGCGCAGGATCTGGGTGTCGCAGCGGTCACGTTGCATGGGCGCACGCGCCAGCAATTCTACAAGGGCACGGCGGATTGGGCCGCGATCGCGGCCGTGCGCGAGGCAGTCTCGATCCCGCTGATCGCGAATGGCGACATCGAGACGGTCGAGGATGCGCGGGCGTGCCTTGCCGCCTCGGGTGCCGATGGCGTGATGGTCGGGCGGGCGACCCTCGGGCGCCCCTGGCTCGTCGCGGAAATCGAGGCAAAGCTCGCAGGACGAGTCTGGACCGAGCCATGCGCAAGCCAAAAGGTCGAAGCGATCACAGCGCATTATGATGGAATGCTGAATATGTACGGCAAGAGGGTCGGCGTGCGCCATGCGCGCAAGCATCTGGCGGCCTATGCCGATCACGCAAAGGCGCATGGCTTTGGAGTCGATCGCGAGCTGCGGGAGGAGCTGGTCACGACGGAGGTTCCCGAGCGCGTCTTCGCGATCATCGAGAGCATCTTCCGCGGGCGCGAGAGGGCTGCGGCATGAAGCCCCCCGCCAGCGAAAAGCTCCCCGCCAGCGAAATCCTCCCCGCCAGCGAAGCCGTGCTCAATGCGCTGCCCCTCCCGGTGCTGACGATCGGGACGGATCATGAAATTCTGCATGCCAATGCCGCTGCAGAGACGTTTCTCGATGCGAGCCGCCATGTGCTTCGGAAGAAGAAGCTCAGTGACTTCATCCCCTTCGGCTCTCCGGTGCTCAGTCTCGTGGACGAAGTCCGCACGCGCGGCTCGAGCGTCAGCGAGTACCGTGTCGACGTGGGCGGGCCGCGGCTCGGTATGGAACGCATTGTCGATGCCTTTGCGACTCCGCTCGCTGACGAGGGCGATGTTGTCGTGCTGATGCTGCAGGAGCGCACGATCGCCGACAAGATGAACCGCCAGCTTACGCACCGAACCGCCGCGCGATCGGTCACGGCGCTCGGGGCGATGCTGGCGCACGAGATCAAGAATCCGCTCTCGGGGATTCGCGGGGCGGCGCAGTTGCTCGAGCAATCGGCCGACGAGGACGACCGTCTGCTCACTCGCCTCATCATCGACGAGACCGATAGGATCGTGAAACTCGTGGAGCGGGTGGAGCTGTTCGGCGACCAGCGCCCCGTTGAGCGAAGCCCGGTCAACATCCATTCGGTCCTCGATCACGTGAAGCGACTCGCCCAGTCAGGCTTTGCCCGCAACATCCGGATAACGGAGAATTACGATCCCTCGTTGCCGCCGATTTTTGGAAATCGTGATCAGCTCGTTCAGGTCCTGCTCAATCTGATGAAAAATGCGGCAGAAGCAATTGGTCCCGATGCCCTGGAAGGCGAGATCGTGCTCTCTACTGCCTACAGAACGGGCATGCGTCTGCAATCCCCCGGCTCCAGCGAACGCATCAGCCTCCCGATCGAGGTCAGCGTTCGCGACAATGGCCCTGGAATTGCTGAAGAATTTCTCACAGACCTGTTTGATCCGTTCGTTACGACGAAGGCGCAGGGAAGTGGCCTTGGACTTGCTTTGGTAGCAAAGTTCATCGGTGACCACGGGGGGATCGTCGAATGCGACCCCGCGCCTCGGCGCACCACGTTCCGGATCATGTTGCCGATGTTCAGCACAAAGGATGGGCGGAGCGAATTCACCGACACCAGCAGCGAGCTTCAGTCCTAGCCGTTCCTCGTTCTTGAGACCCTGAGAAAAAGCACCATGCCCACCGGAAACATTCTCCTTGCAGACGACGATGCGGCCATTCGCACCGTGCTCAACCAGGCCCTGTCCCGTGCAGGTTACGAGGTCCGCTCCACCGGCACCGCCTCGACCCTGTGGCGCTGGGCGGCGCAGGGCGATGGCGATCTCATCATCACGGATGTGGTGATGCCCGACGAGAACGCGTTCGATCTCCTTCCCCGGATCAAGCGCATCCGACCCGACCTGCCGATCATCGTCATGAGCGCCCAGAACACGTTCATGACGGCGATCAAGGCTTCCGAGCGCGGTGCCTACGAGTATCTCCCCAAGCCCTTCGATTTGAAGGAACTCGTAGCCATCGTCGGGCGCGCCCTGTCGCGACCGCGGGGGCCGATCTCGTCGGTCGACGGGGAAAGTGACGACATTCCGCTCGTCGGGCGCTCCCCTGCGATGCAGGAGATCTACCGCGCTCTCGCCCGGCTGATGCCGACGGATCTGACGGTGATGATCACCGGCGAATCGGGTACCGGCAAGGAACTCGTTGCGAGAGCGCTGCACGATTACGGCAAGCGCCGGACGGGGCCGTTCGTCGCCGTCAACATGGCGGCCATTCCGCGCGACCTCATCGAATCGGAGCTGTTCGGCCACGAGAAGGGCTCGTTCACGGGTGCTGCGTCGCGCAGCGCCGGCCGTTTCGAGCAGGCGGAGGGCGGAACGCTCTTCCTCGACGAGATCGGCGACATGCCGATGGAGGCGCAGACCCGGCTCCTGCGCGTGCTCCAGCAGGGTGAATACACGACGGTCGGGGGACGCACGCCGATCAGGACCAACGTTCGGATCGTCGCGGCCACCAACAAGGATCTGCGGATATCTATCCAGCAGGGGCTCTTCCGCGAGGATCTCTACTTCCGCCTGAACGTCGTGCCGATCCGCCTGCCGCCGCTGCGCGAGCGTATCGAGGACATTCCCGACCTGATGCGGCACTTCTTCACGATGATCGAGAAGGAGGGTCTTTCGCGCAAGCAGATCGACGGCGAGGCGATGGATCGCCTCAAGCGCTACCGCTGGCCCGGCAATGTTCGCGAGCTGGAGAACCTGGTTCGACGCCTTGCCGCGCTCTATCCCCAGGAAACCATCACCGCGCCGATCGTCGAGGGCGAGCTCGACGTCCGCCCGATCGAATCGGGCATGATGCAGACCGGAGACGGCGGCGGTGAAGCCGAGACCCTTTCCGGCTCCGTCGAGCGCCATCTGAACCAGTATTTCTCGAATTTCCGCGACACGCTGCCGCCGCCCGGGCTCTATCATCGGATCCTGCGCGATATCGAAGGCCCGCTGATCGGGGCCGCACTAGCCGCCACTCGCGGAAACCAGATTCGCGCCGCGGAACTGCTCGGGCTCAATCGCAACACGCTTCGCAAAAAAGTCCGGGATCTCGAACTGCCGGTCATCCGCTCGACGCGCTGACCCCTCGCCTTGTACCGCTCCACCGTGTATTAGTTTGGCCACACTGTTGTGTTCTTGCATCATTGTGGGGCCGATTCGGGTGATCGGCATTTGGAGCGGGCGAGGGGATTTTGACCGACAAGGGCGAGAAACTGTCTTCTCGTAAGAGTTCCGTCGGGCCGGACGGCCCCGGCTGGCTCGGCCTTTCGACGGTCATCGCGTCCCTGATCTCGGCCCTCGCGACATTCCTGATCCTCGGCGGCATGACGCCGATCGAGCCGACGGAAACGACGACCATTGCGGCGTTCTCCATCAACATCCTGCTGGTGCTCGCGCTTCTGTACCTGGTCGGTCGGCAGGCTTTGAAGCTCTATCGGGCGAGACGGGCCGGAATCGCCGCGACGCAGCTGCACATCCGTTTCGTCACGATCTTTGCCGTGATTGCGACCGTCCCCGTCGTGGTCGTTGCAGTCGTCGCCTCCGTCAGCCTGTCGCGCGGCCTCGATCCCTGGTTCACGGGATGGACCAACAGGCTGATGCAGAACACCGTCGAGATCGCGCATGCCTACCGCGACCTGCAGTGCCGCACGCTCGCGCGCGAAACGACGCTCATGGCGGCCGATCTTGACCGCGCTCGGGTGCTGTATGACGCGGATCGGTCGGTGTTTCGCGAGTTTATGCAGTCGCGCTCGATCTTCCTTGGATTTCCCGTGGCGATGCTGGTCGAGCCCGACGGCCGAATCGTCGAGCGGATCGACAACGTCGCGGTCGAGGGCCTGTCCGTGCCGCCGCTGGAGGATCTTGCCGAGGCCGACGACACGGAGGCGCTCTGCCTCGTGCCAGCGGAAGGAGAGATCCTGCACGCGATCTTGCGTCTGCCGGCGCATGACGGCCGGGTGCTGGTCGTAACGCGCTTCGTCGATCGCAGGGCGCTGGACTTTCCGGCGGAGGCCGAAGCGGGGATCGCCTATTACCGCCTGCTGGAGCAGATCAGCGCCGCAATGCAGATTGCTTTTGCGATCATGTTTGCGGTCATTGCCGTGATCGTGCTGCTGTCGGCAGTGTGGTTCGGCCTCAGCTACGCCAACAGCCTCGTCGGCCCGATCAGGCGTCTGATCAACGCGACGCAGCAGGTTGCGACGGGAAATTTCTACGTTCAGGTGCCGATCAGGCGCAGCGAAGGCGATCTTGCCGCGCTCAGCAGCACCTTCAACCAAATGACCGCCGAGCTGCGTCGCCAGCATGACGGACTGACCGCGGCGAGCGAGCTGATGGATCGGCGGCGGCGCTTCACGGAGGCGGTGCTGTCGGGCGTGTCGGCGGGCGTCATCGGCATCGATTCCGATGGAAAGGTCACGATCGTCAACCCGACGGCCCAGCGCGTTTTCGGCCTCACCGAGGAGGAGATGCTGGCGCGCCCGGCGGACGACGTCCTGCCGGAGCTCGCCGGACTCGTCAGCGAGGCGCGCACGTCCCGCCAACGCCTCATGCAGCAGCAGATCACCGTTTCGCGGCGCGGTCGCGATCGAACCCTCAACGTACGGCTGACGACGGAGCAGGCCCGTGGCGACGACAAGGGTCTCGTCATCACCCTCGACGACATTACGGACCTCGTGACGGCGCAAAGGACATCGGCGTGGGCCGATGTCGCCCGCAGGATCGCACACGAGATCAAGAACCCGCTGACGCCGATCCAGCTTTCAGCCGAGCGGATACGTCGCAAGTACGGCAAGGTGATCACCACCGACCGGGAAGTCTTCGACCAATGCACCGACACGATCGTGCGTCAGGTCGACGACATCAAGCGTATGGTCGATGAATTCGCATCGTTCGCGCAGATGCCGAAGCCGAGAATCGGCAACGAGGATCTCGCGGATACGGTTCGTCAGGTGGTCTTCATGATGAGGATCGGGTATCCGGACATCGCCTTCTCCGACGACATCCCGCAGCAGCAGTTCGTCGTCGGGTTCGATCGGCGGCTGATCTCGCAGGCTCTCACCAACATCATCAAGAACGCCGCCGAGGCCATCTCGGCGGTTCCGCCTGCGGAGCTGGGCGAGGGGCGGATCACCGTGCGCCTCGCCAGTACGGAGGGGAACGGGATTGCGATCGACGTGATCGACAACGGCAAGGGCTTTCCGGCCGAGAACCGGGCGCGCCTGCTCGAGCCTTACATGACCACCCGCGACGGCGGAACCGGGCTCGGACTGGCGATCGTGGGCAAGATCTTCGAGGAGCATGGCGGCGGGATCGAGCTGCTGGACAATCCCGAAGGGCGGGGAGGCTGGGTGCGCCTCTGGTTCCCCGTCGAGACCGACAAAGAGAAGAAAGACATCAATGAGCGTGCATCCGCAACGCAGAAACCTATGGCAATTTCATGAGTGCTGACATTCTTATCGTCGATGACGAAGTCGATATTCGCGATCTGGTCGCGGGCATTCTCGAGGATGAGGGCCACCGCGCGCGCACTGCCGGTTCCTCCGACGAGGCGCTGGCGACGATCGAGGCGCGCCGGCCGCACCTCGTCTTCCTCGACATCTGGCTGCAGGGAAGCCGCCTCGACGGGCTTCAGGTCCTGGAGCTGATCAAGCAGCAGCATCCCGACCTGCCGGTGGTCATGATTTCCGGCCATGGCAACATCGAGACGGCCGTTTCGGCCATCAAGTTGGGTGCCTACGATTTCATCGAGAAACCGTTCAAGGCCGACAGGCTGGTGCTGGTCGCCGATCGCGCGCTCGAGGCGTCTCGGCTGAAGCGCGAGGTGCGGGATCTGAAGTCGCGCTCGATCCAGGCGAGCCGCATCGCCGGGCGCTCGGCGATCATGAACCAGCTGCGGCAGACGGTCGAGCGCGTCGCGCCGACGAATGCGCGGGTTCTGATCACGGGGGCCCCCGGCTCGGGCAAGGAGCTGACCGCGCGGACGCTGCACTCCCTGTCGAGCCGGGCGAGCAGCCCGTTCGTGGTCATCAACGCCGCGACGATCACGCCCGAGAACATGGAATCCGAGCTTTTCGGGATCGAGGGCGGGGAGGGGCGCGAGCGTCGCGTCGGCGCACTGGAGGAGGCGCACGGCGGCACGCTCTACATCGACGAAATCGCCGATATGCCCCGCGAGACGCAAAACCGCATCCTGCGCGTGCTTGTCGAGCAGAATTTCCAGCGCGTCGGCGGCTCGACGCGGGTGCATGTGGATGTGAGGATCGTTTCGTCGTCGAGCCGGGATCTCGCCAACGAGATTGCCGCCAACCGCCTGCGGGAGGACCTGTTCCACCGTCTCAGCGTCGTCCCGATCCGCGTCCCATCGCTCTCAGAGCGGCGGGAGGACGTGCCCGAGCTGATCGATTTCTTCATGGATCAGATTTCGTCGGCGACGGGGCTTCCCAAGCGCACGATCGGGCATGACGCAATGGCGGTGCTGCAATCACACGACTGGCCGGGAAATATTCGACAGCTGCGCAACAATGTCGAGCGGCTGATGATTCTCGCGACCGGCGATCCCGATCAGGAGATCACGTCCTCGATGCTGCCCTCGGAAATCGGAGCGCTGGTGCCCTCGACCCCGTCCGGCGCGGGCGGCGAACGCCTGATGAGCCTGCCGCTCCGGGATGCCCGCGAGATCTTCGAGCGGGAGTATCTGATGGCCCAGATCGCGCGTTTCAGCGGTAACATATCGAGGACCGCCGAGTTCATCGGCATGGAGCGGTCCGCGCTCCACCGGAAGTTGAAATCGCTCGGCGTGAACGCGTGAGGCCAGGTCGTGGAAATAAGTTGCCGAAAAACACGAAAAATGCACATTCATACCAATGCGCCTCTTGCCTAAACGGCAACGCCACCCTGTAATGAAACTGCCGGCTCAGGATCGCGTTCACGCGGTCGATCCATACATGGGGCACCTGACGACCAAGGGCCGGTGGCGTCAGTTTGCGAGGCAAACTTATGGCGGGCGAGCGCGCTCAGAATCTGCAGGACACGTTTCTCAATCATGTCCGCAAAAACAAGGTACCGTTGACGATCTTTCTCGTGAACGGGGTTAAGTTGCAGGGGGTCGTGACCTGGTTCGACAATTTCTGCGTCCTGTTGCGACGGGATGGGCATTCACAGCTCGTCTACAAGCACGCGATATCGACGATCATGCCGGGTCAACCGATCCAGCTCTTCGATCAGGCTGACGAGGCGGGCGACAAGGCATAAATGGTGATGGAGCCTGATTCGCATGGCGACAGCAGGCTAAGCGCGAAGGCCGAACCCGACGCCGAAGTGGCGATCGGGGCGAACGCGCTGGTCATAGGCCCCTACCGCACCCGCCGGCGCCCTTCGCGCACGGGAACGGCGGAGCAGCTTGCCGAGGCCGAGGCGATCCGTCCATACGAGGCACGGCTGGAAGAGGCCGTTGGTCTCGCCGGCGCGATCGAGCTGAACGTCGTCGATTCCTTCCTCGTCATGCTCTCCGCAGCACGCCCCGCGACCTATCTCGGCAAGGGTAAGGTCGATGAGATCGCGGGCCGCATCGTCGCCGACGAGATCGCGCTCGTCATCATGGACTGCGCCCTCAGCCCGGTTCAACAACGAAACCTGGAGAAGGCGTGGGGCGCGAAGGTCATCGACCGGACCGGCCTCATCCTCGAAATCTTCGGCCGCCGCGCCCGCACGCGCGAAGGCACGTTGCAGGTCGAGCTCGCCCATCTCGCCTATCAGAAGAGCCGACTCGTCAGATCCTGGACCCACCTGGAGCGCCAGCGCGGCGGTTTCGGCTTCCTCGGCGGGCCCGGCGAAACCCAGATCGAAGCCGACAGACGCCAGATCCAGGAGCGCATGACCAAGATCGAGAAGGATCTCGGCGGCGTCACGCGCACTCGGGCGCTGCACCGGACGAGCCGTCGCCGCGTGCCGTATCCCATCATCGCCCTCGTCGGCTATACGAATGCCGGGAAGTCGACGCTGTTCAACCGGATGACCGCCGCCGATGTCGTTGCCGAGGACATGCTGTTCGCCACGCTCGATCCGACATCGCGGGCGATCAAGCTCCCGCACGGCGAGAAGGCGATCCTCTCGGATACGGTCGGCTTCATCTCCGACCTGCCGACCATGCTCGTCGCGGCGTTCCGCGCGACGCTCGAGGATGTGATCGAGGCCGATGTGCTGCTTCACGTGCGCGACGTCTCGCATGGCGAAACCCAGGCGCAGGCGGCGGATGTGGCGAGCGTTCTTCGCGAGCTGGATGTCGATCCGGAGGATTCATCGCGGATCATCGAGGTCTGGAACAAGGCCGACTTGCTCGATCCCGACGAGCACGAGCGTCTCATGGCGCAGTCCCAGCGCATGCCCGAGGACAAGCGACCGGCTCTCGTTTCCGCTCTCACGGGAGATGGCATCCCGGAGCTGATGCGCGTCATCGAGGACCGTATTTCGAAGGGGCGACCGACCTATCACGTGCTCCTTGATCCGGGCGAGGGGCAGGCGCTGAACTGGCTCTACGAGAACGGCGAGATCCTGGGCCGCGACGACCGCGAATCGACTGTGGCCGTGCGTGTGCGGATCGCCCCCGAAAAGGAGCCGCGCTTCCTGCAGCGATTCCCGAAAGCGCGCCGCGCGCGCTAAAGTTCAGATCCATTTTCGCCGCGCTTCGCCGCGATCCAGAGCGTCTCCATGTCGTCGAGAGAGCAGCTGTCGATATCCCGGCCGCTCTCCGACAGCGCCTTCTCGATGAAGCGAAACCGCCGCAGGAACTTGCTGTTGGTCCCTCTTAGGGCTGCCTCTGCATCGATGTCGCAGTGGCGGGCCAGGTTGGCGACTGAAAACAGAAGATCGCCGATCTCGTCCTCGATGTCGGCCTTCCTCCCCGAATCGATGGCCTCCTCGACCTCCGCCAGCTCCTCCCGGATCTTCGCCACGACCTGCTTCGTCTCCGGCCAGTCGAATCCGACTTTTGCCGCACGGCGGGTGAGCTTCTCGGCGCGCGACAGGGCCGGGATGGCAGCCGGTACATCGTCGAGCAGCCCGGGAGTTTGATCGGCAGCCTCGCCCCGGAGCTCGCGCCGGGTAGCCTTTTCGCCGGCCTTGATCTCGTCCCAGGCGCGCTTGATGACGGCGGGATCCCTGCTCGGCGTGTCGCCGAAGACATGCGGGTGACGCCTAATGAGCTTGCTCGTGATCGCCTCGACGACGCCGCCGAAATCGAACGCGCCCTCTTCCGCCGCCATTTGCGCGTGAAAGACCACCTGCAGAAGCAGGTCGCCGAGTTCGTCCTTCAGATCGGGAAGGTCCTTGCGCTCGATCGCGTCGGCAACCTCGTAGGCTTCTTCGATCGTGTAGGGGACGATGGTCTCGAAGGTCTGGCCGACGTCCCATGCGCAGCCGGTCTCGGGGTCGCGCAAGGCCGCCATGATCTCGAGCAGCCGATCGATTTCGCGGGAAGGTTTCAACTGCTGCAGGCTCCGTCTCCGCCGAGGGCTGGGCGTCTCCGGGTTCACCCGGCCTTAACGCTCAAGCTCGAAAATGTCTGTGTGATTCGCGTAACCAGTACCGAGTAGTGAGTATCCACAGCATGACACAGTCGCAAGCCTCCGCCACGATCGTCCGCTTTCCGGGGGCGCGTCGCGGCGCCTCTCATGTGCGCGACCAGCGTTCCCTGATGGATGCCGTCTACAATGCCGGCTCGATCCCCGTCAGCGCCGACGACGTCGCGACCAAGCGGCTGGCGGCGAGGCTGCAGATCCTCGGATTCTTCGAGGTATCCGAGGTGCAGGGCGATGGCTCGCTGCGCCGGCTGCGGCCATCGGAGACGGTGCGGGCAGAGCAGCTGCGCCCGTGGCGGATCGCGAAGTCCGGAGCGGGAGCGCTCGCGCACGATGCGACGCCGATTCATTCAACGGGCTGATTATCGCCGTTCGGAGCGACATCGGACGGGGCGTACGCCCCGTCCTCAGATCTCGGCTCCGTGCAGATCGTATTCGTCGGCCTTTGCGATGCGAACCTTGATGATGTCGCCGGCAGCGAGCTTGCGGCGCGAAGCGACGAACACGTTCCCGTCGATCTCGGGGGCATCCCAGACCGAGCGGCAGGTCGCGACCGTCGGGCCGGCCTCATCGACGATCACGTCGATCGTCTTGCCGACATGGCGCTGCAGGAGCCGCTCGCTGATCGCCTGCTGCGCCGCCATGAAGCGATGCCAGCGCTCTTCCTTGAGCTCTTCTGGGACATGTTCCCCGATGTCGTTGGCGAGCGCGCCCCTGACCGGCTCATACTTGAAGCAGCCGACCCGCTCGAGCTCGGCCTCTTCCAGCCAATCGAGCAGGAACTCGAAATCCTCTTCCGTCTCGCCGGGGAAGCCGACGATGAAGGTGGAGCGGATGGCGAGATCGGGGCAGATGCCGCGCCATTTGTGGATGCGCTCCAGCGTCTTCTCCTGGTTCCCGGGGCGGCGCATCGCCTTCAGGACCTTGGGGGAGGCGTGTTGAAAGGGGATGTCCAGATAGGGGAGGATCTTGCCCTCCGCCATCAGGGGGATCACCTCGTCCACATGCGGGTAGGGGTAGACGTAATGCAGGCGCACCCATGCCCCCAGCGTGCCGAGCTCCCGCGTCAGGTCGAGAAAGCGCGTGCGCACCTCGCGGTCGCGCCAGCGGCTCTCGGCGTATTTGACGTCGATCCCGTAGGCGCTCGTATCCTGCGAGATGACGAGAAGCTCCTTCACTCCCGCCTTGACGAGCTTTTCCGCCTCGCGCAGCACGTCGCCGGCCGGGCGGCTGACGAGGTCGCCGCGCAGCTTGGGGATGATGCAGAACGAGCAGCGGTTGTTGCAACCCTCGGAAATCTTCAGATACGCGTAGTGCCGGGGCGTCAGCTTGATGCCCTGCGGCGGCACGAGGTCGAGGAAGGGGTCATGCACGGGCGGCGCCGCCTGGTTGACCGCCGACAGGACGGACTCGTAGGCCTGCGGCCCGGTGATCGCCAGCAGATTGGGGAAGCGTTCCGAGATCTGCTCCGGCTCCGCGCCCATGCAGCCCGTGACGATGACCCTGCCGTTCTCCGCCATGGCCTCACCGATCGCCTCGAGCGATTCCGCCTTCGCGCTGTCGAGGAAGCCGCAGGTGTTGACGATGACGAGATCGGCGCCGTCATGCTCGCGCGTCAGCTCGTAGCCCTGCGCCCGCAATTGCGTGATGATCCGTTCGGAATCGACGAGAGCCTTCGGGCAACCGAGGGATACGAAGGAGATTTTCGGGGCGGGTGAGTTCATTCGTCTAGTGGCCTTCAGGATCCGCGAGGGGGCGGGACAGATCGTCGAAATGGTATGGCCTGCGCTAGGCGCGCGCGCAAGCGGCGGCCGCGCGACTCGGTCGGAATATGGAAGCACCTCGGCGAGGATATCCCCCGTCTCGTGGAGAATCGCGCGGGGGTTGGTTCGACGCATGGCGCCGGCGCTGTTGAAGCCCCAGGTGACTGCGCCAAATGGCAGGCCGGCGGCACGAGCCGCCTCGGCATCCCGAACCTCGTCGCCTACGCAGAGGATTTCTTCAGGCGGCACATCGGCCCTTCGTGCCATCGATCGAAGTATGCTCGCCTTTCCGAAAACCGAGATCCCGCATGCAAAACTCTCGAAGAGTGCGGCGTTATTCTCGCCCAGCACCGCGCGCACGTTCACCTCCGCATTTGAGCTGGCGACCGCCAGTCTTACGCCGTTCGAGGCCAGCGTCGCGAGCATCTCGTCGATCCCGGGAAAGAGGTCGATCGCAGCGCGATCGCTTCTCGACCTCTGCTGAAAGTGGCGCGCGATCAGCGGGAGCTTCCAGGCTGGGATTTGCAGCAGGGAGACGATCTCGCGCGCGCTTTTGTCACGCAGCATGGCCGCTTCTTCCGGGGGGATGCGCACAAGGTCGAAGCGATCGCAGACGCTTTCCAGAACGAGCAGGAACCACGGGAAGGAGTTGGCCAGCGTCCCGTCGAAATCGAAAATAACCAGCCGGTAACGCATCTTTAGGGAGATATCCTCACTTCTATGCCCGCTCCCGCCTATTCTACGACAGAGCCGGGCACCGTGGCCAGACGGGGCAATCTCGGGATGGACAACGACGATTGCAAGCCGTGGGGGCGACCTTGACTGACCTGTTTTCACTTCCGACGCTATCCATGCTCGGCATCTTCGTGGCGTTCGGGATCGGTTCCTTTGCCGTCTCCGTTGTATTCCTGTGGCTGTCGCACTTGCGTCTCGGCGCGAAATCGACGCCGATCCCGGTGGCGCCTTTCTTCAACGCAGTCACCACGGTTTGGGCCCTCAGTTTCGGTTTCACGGCGGCGGAGATCTGGTCGGCGAATACCGATGCGGGGCAGGCCGCGAGCGCGGAACGCTCGGCCCTGACGCGTCTCGCCGGCATGGCGGATCGCGATGCGCTCGATCTGCCGGTCGTGGTGGATGGACTGCGCGCCTATACGATCGCGATCGAGACGATCGAGTGGGGTCGCGATTTCAACCGCGAGGCTGCGGCGGAAGCCGAGATGGCCGTGCAGCACATACGCCTCGGGATCGTCAATTCCGCAAAGCAGGGCGCGCTTCCGGTCCTCGTCGGCAAGATGGTCCAGGATTTCGATGAACTGCAGGATGCCCGCAACGAGCGCCTCGCCATCGGGCGGGGTTCGCACAGCGCCTACAAGTGGTATCTCGTGATCTTCCTGACCGTCCTGTCGCAGATCGCGATCGCCTCGGTGCACACGGATCGACCGCGCGCAGGGCGCAGGGCGCTCGCCATCTTCACGGTCGCCGCCACGGTCAGTCTCTGGATTCTGGCCCTGCACGCAAATCCGTATGTCGGCTTGCACAGCCTGGACTACACCTTGATCCACGTACCGCTTTGAGCGCCGCCTTATTGCAGTGGAAAGCGCAGGGAAAGCCAAATTCCGTGGGTCGCCAGATGCGCTTTCGTTCCCGCGATCGTGAGCGTCGATGTTCTTGACGGCCGCATGATCGTCGCAGGCGCATCCCGTGTCTTGACGGTGCCGAGATCAGTGTAGCGATAGGCGATATCGAGTGTCACCCGCTCCGTGACGGCCGCCTCGACGCCTGCCGTCAGCATCCAGGACAGATTGGTGGCGACACCGCCCCCGATGATCGTCGCCGCGTCCGGGCCGATCCCAGGGAATCCGAAGGTGGCCGATCCGATCTCGATGCGGGATGCACCGATGCCGCCGCCGACGAACGGACGAAAGGGCCCGATGCTCGGGACGCCGAGAGCCGCGAGATCGACATATGCCGCGAGGTTCGCCGAACTGGCGCTAAGGCGCGCCGAAACCGGTTGCGCGCCGGGGACGCCGAGGAAGTTCGCATTTCCCGAGAAGCTGAAGCGCGGGCGATGCTGCAGATTAGCCTCAATCCGCAGCGCCGGGAGCACATGGTAGCCGACGCCGACTTCAAGGCCGACCATGCTGCCGAAATCGCCGCGCGCACCAATTGTCCGCCCGTCGTTTCCCGGCTCGCAGCCAAAGAGCGCGGGCGGCACGACTGAATTGCAGGATCTGTCGATGAAACGGCTGGAGGACGATTGCTCCATACCGGCGCCGAGGCGGAGGTAGAACCCTTCGGCGTGCGCTCCAGCGGAAGAAAGCAGTGCCACTACCAGCAAGGAGCACGCTGCAGGAAGACCAAGCCTCGTCATTTCATCTCCTAGCGAATCGCACCGCTAAGCGCGACAGTACTCCGGCGCATAGGGAGAAGCGAGATGTCGATCACGGTTGACTCGGTCGGGCGTAGGGCTTGTTATGGTCGGAAAGAAAATTGAAGCGGCGGTACTTTTTCAGCGCCTTGGCCAGGCTCTGCTCATTGCTGAGATCCGCCTTGCGATTGTACCAATATTTCGTCAAACAAAGCTCAGGAATTTCTTTCACCATGAAGTACGCGTAGAGTTCGTACTCGGACATGTATCCCGTCTTGCTCTTCGAGAGCGCTCTGATCATGCTGTAGAAAATCGTTTCGCCCGTCAGATTTTCAACGTGTGTTCTCATTTGTTTTAAAATTGATCTTTGAAATAGCATGCAATGCGCGACAAATGAGTGGTTTCTTCTCTTGACTCTGCCAATCACCGCTTCGGTGAACTCATGGTATTCTTCCACGAGATCGTCGGCTGTCCACAGAATCTGGCTGCCTTCTTCTAGGAATGCGACCGGTCTTACAAGAATCGTATCGGCATCGAAGATCAAAAAATCATCACCGTCGAGAAATAGATCTACAGAAAGTTTCAAGAACTGTTGTTTGATCCAGCCGCTTCGGCGCTGGAGGCCAAGGTGCGAAATGACATTATCAAGCTCACGATCCAGAATATCGGCTTCATCGATATATTTTAGGCTGTTCTCATGGCAGAATCTTTCGATATCGTTACTTGATTGTCCTACTACAACGATCTCCGTAATATCGTGCAGCAAGTATTTGCGGATCGCTTTGACGCAGATGGACGCAATCCGGATATCCTTCACCGCGAGCGGGATGACGACGACGACAGGCCTAGCGGAGCGATAATAAGTACGTGGGAACGAAGCCAACAGGTATCGGTGCACGAGCGACCGACCCCGACGCCGAAGCCGATCAGCGTACGCTTTTGAGAACATTGAAGGCGCTCCGACAATTTTACATGACAGTGTCGGCATTATTTTTGCCGACGCCGCGCCGAGCACGTGACGTGAATCGACCAGGAAACACTACTTAGAATCAGTAATTATTTTCAAGTGCAATCTTAAGAATATAAACAGAAAAAGCTATAGTTTGCCCCGGGCTCCTGAGGCGTTCGGTTGAGGTTCTCGCCGTTTTCGATCGAGGGAGGTCGCGGTTGCGCTCGCTCCTGGAGCCTTCAGCCCTCGTCGCTCCGCAGCCCGAACCGCTCGACGACGGAGGGTTGGATGACCTTCGCGTGCAGCGTCAGCAGAACGAGTTGCGCATCGAGGCTGTCGCCGGCGTCCAGCGCCTTCTCGATCCGCCGCTCGACCTGCTCGATGACCTCGGGCGGGTTCGATGCGGCGACGCCCGATGCGCCGATCATGCAGTAGGCGATCAGTTCAGCTGTCGGGCGGTAGATCTGCGGCGCGGGTTCGTCGCCGATCGCATGATCCTTCAGGAGGTTGACGATCGTCAGCTTCACCGCCTCCGGAACGACGCCCGGATGCAGATCGACCGCCCGCAGCGCAGCGTCGAGCTGCTGAAGATCGTGCGAGCGGCCGAACCTGCCGAGGAAGCCGAGTGAGGAGCGTGAGCGTGCCATGCGGATATTCTACGACCTCACGAGCGATCGCGCCATATCCGACGAGAGTGCCGACCAACCGCGCAGGTCGCTGAAGGCCTGGCGGTAGGAGTCGACGATGCGCGAGGCGAGCTCCGAGCTCTGCGCGATGTCGTCGAGAAGCGCGTCGGACGCCTCTCGCGCAGCCGTCATGATGTCTGCCGGAAAGCCTTCCAGTGTCACGTTCCCGGTGGCGATGATGTCGTTGAGCGCCTTCGCGTTCTGCTCGTGCGCGTCGGCGAGGCCGAGCGTGTGCTCGGCGCGGGCGGATTCGACGACGATGCGCTGCAGATCGGGCGACAGCAGTTCCCATGCGGCGTCCGAGATCAGCAGCTCGCTCGCCCCGTTTGGCTTGTTGAAGCCGGGAGCGTAGTAATAAGGCGCGTGCTGATGCAAGCCGGTCTCGAAATCCGTGGAGGGCGCGAGAAATTCGGCCGCATCGATGGTGCCGCGATCGAGCGAGGTCACGAGATCGCCGGCGGCGATGCTGATCGGGACCGCGCCGAGCCGGGCGAAGACCTCCGCACCCAGACCCTGCACGCGGATGCGCAGGCCCGACAGATCCTCGACGCCCGTCAGCCTGCGCCGGAACCAGCCGCCCATGCTCGGCCCGGTATTGCCGGCCATGAAGGCGCGCACGCCGTAGGGGCGGTAGAGCTCGTCCCAGAGTTCCTGCCCGTCGCGCAGCTCGATCCAGGCCTGATGCTCCACGGGGCCGAGGCCGAAGGGAACGGTGGTGAAGAAGCCGGCGGCGGGCATCTTGCCCTGCCAGTAGAGCGCGGCGGTGTGGCCCATCTCGACGGTGCCGTTGGAGATGGCGTCGAGGATGCCGAGCGGCGGGACGATCTCGCCCGCGCCGAACAGCTCGATCCGCAGCCGCCCGCCGGCCATCGCGTTGATGCGATCGACGATGCGTTGCGCCGAGACGCCGGGACCGGCACGGCCCTTCGGCCATGAGGTCACGAGTCGCCAGTTCAGCGTCTCCTGCGCCTGCACGATCGAGGGAGCGGCGAGGGCGGCGACGCCGAGGCCGGCTCCGAGGCCGAGCGCGTTTCGGCGGGAAATCATTTTCTCAGACATATCGTTACCACCAGGCGTAGAAGTGATGCACGGGGCCGGACCCGTGACCGATTTCGAGTTCTCTCGAGGCGCCGATCGCCGCGCTGACATAGGTCTTCGCGGCCTCGACGGCGGGATGCAGCGTGAGCCCCTTTGCGAGCCCCGCCGCAATTGCAGAGGAGAGCGTGCAGCCCGTCCCGTGCGTGTTCTTCGTAGCGATACGCGGCGCGGCGAAGCGATGGACGCTCGTCGGTTCGATCAGGAGATCGACGCTCTCTGCCCCCTCCGCATGCCCGCCCTTGATGAGAACCGCGCGCGGACCCATGGCGAGAATGCGCCGGCCTTGCGCGAGCATCGTCTCTTCATCGGTCGCCACCGGCTCGTCGAGGAGCGCCGCCGCCTCGGGGAGGTTGGGGGTGACGATTTCGGCGAGCGGGATCAGCACGCGGCGAAGCGCCTCGATGGCGTCGGGCGCGAGCAGCCTGTCGCCGCTGGCGGCGATCATCACCGGGTCCAGCACCACGTGATGCAGGCCGTGCCGCTCGATCCCGGCGGCGACGATCTCGATCACGCGCGCCTGCGAGAGCATGCCGATCTTCACGGCATCGACCTTCAGATCGGAGAAGACGCTGTCCATCTGCGCTGCGATGAAATCCGTCGGCACGTCGTGGATGCCCTGTACGCCCACCGTGTTCTGCGCCGTGAGCGCCGTGATCACGCTCGCGCCGTAGACTTCGAGCGCCGAAAACGTTTTGAGATCGGCCTGGATACCCGCGCCGCCGCCTGAATCCGATCCCGCGATGGTGACTGCGATCGCCGTCATGTTTGTAAGTCTCCGTTGGAGGCACCGCGCGCTGCTAGCGCCTCGTCGATTGCCATTTTGAGTTCGCGCGCCGCAGCCGGGATATCGGTTGCGGCAAACAGCGCCGATATCACTGCGATGCCGTCCGCGCCCGCCTCGACGACGCTGCGCAGATTGGAGTGGTCGATCCCGGCAATCGCCCCCACCGGCAGCCCCGGCTTTGCGACCCGGGCGATGCCCGCGATCCGCGCCAGACCGGCGAGGCCCACTGGTGGGTCAGGGTTCTTCTTGCTCAGGGTGGCGAAGACGCCGCCGATGCAGGCGTAGTCGACATCCTGGTCGCCGAGCGCGCGGGCGTGATCGTCGGTCTTGAGCGTGATGCCAATGATCTTTTCGCTCCCCAGGAGCCGGCGGGCATCTTGAACGCTCATGTCGCTCTGGCCGAGATGCACGCCATCGGCTCCCGATGCGAGGGCGACATCGACGCGATCGTTGATGAGGAGCGGCACGCCGGTTCCCTTGAGCGCACGCATAAGAGCGCGGGCGGTCTCGACGAGCTTGCGTGCGTCCGACGACTTGTCGCGCAGCTGGATGAGCGTCGCCCCACCCGCCACCGCCTGCTCGACGCAGGCGACGAGATCGCGGCCGCCGGTGTTCTCCGGCCCGATGATGCCGTAGAGGCGGATATCGACGGGGTTCATGAAAGCCTCGCTTTGGCGCGCAATGTATCTGCGTCGAGGGAATAGAGGGCGTCGAGGATGGCCGGCTGGAAGGAGCCGGGGCCGCTCGCCTGCGTGGCCGCGACTTCACCCGCCACGCCGAGGCAAAGCAGCGCTGCGGCGGCGGCAGTGAACGCGTCGGCCTCGAGCGCGGCGAAGGCTGCGGCAAGCGCCGTGCCCGCGCAACCCATCGCGGTGATCCGCGTCATCAACGGGTGGCCGTTGGCGATGCGTGCGACGCGCGCTCCATCGGTGACGATATCGGTCTCGCCCGTCTGCGCGATGACGCAACGCCACTCCCTCGCGCTCGCATTCAGCGCATCCTCGTCGGCGCGAGCACCACACAGCGCCTCGAACTCGGCCCCGTTGCAGCGCAGGATCGCGGGGCGCTCCGTGAGCAGTGTCTTCGCCCAGGCGAGCCGGGGAGGGGAGCGATCGACGAAGACAGGATCGAGGATGAAAGGCTTGTGGTTTGCGTGCGCCGTCTCGATCGCGGCGACGATGCCCGCGCGCCGCTCAGTGTCCAGCGTGCCGAGATTGACGAGCAGCGCATCGGCGCGGGCTGTGAAGGCCTCGACTTCGTCACTGGCGTGGGTGAGCGAGGGGATCGCGCCGGCAGCCAGCAGGAGGTTGGCAGTGAAGACCTGCGCTGCGGCGTTGGTGATCGCGTGGACGCGGATCGGCTTCGCGCGCAATGCGTCGAGAAGCGACGCGGCGGCGTCGATGATGGGGGAGGGCGAAGCTGTCGCCTGAGGGGTCTTCGTATTCATCTCGCATCCCTCCGCCGGCATGATCCGGATCAGGTTCAATGGGTTGACGCTTAGCGCCTCTCAGCCCGGATGGGCACCCCAAGGAGATATGTTCACGCGTCTGAACTATGCCCTTGCGCGCTTGCGCGCAAGCCCCATTCGCACGGTTTTTACAGCTCAGTTCGCGTCAGCCCCTGGCGGCAAAGTATCGCTCGATGATGCCGCGATAGATCGCAGCCAGGCGCTCCAGATCGGCGACGGGCACACGCTCGTCGATCTTGTGCATCGTCTGGCCGACGAGCCCGAATTCGACGACGGGGCAGTAATTCTTGATGAAGCGGGCATCCGAGGTTCCGCCTGTCGTCGAGAGAACGGGGCGAATCCCCGTCTGCTCCTCGATGGCGTCCTGCACGAAACCGACGAAATCGTCCGGCGGCGTGAGGAAAGCGATGGCATTGGTATCCTCGAACTCCACTTCGAACTCGACCTCGTTGCCCGACGCCGCACGCAGCCGACGCCGGATTTCTTCTGCCAAACTCTGCGGGCTCCAGAGGTCGTTGAATCGGATGTTGAAGCTTGCCCGCGCCTGTGCCGGGATGACGTTCGTCGCCGGATTGCCGACATCGACGCTCGTCAGTTCGAGGTTCGTCGCGTCGAAATGTTCGGTGCCGGTATCGATCGGTTCGGCCTTCAGGCCAGCCAGCAGCCGCACCATGCCGTCGATGGGGTTGCGCGCGAGATGCGGGTAGCCGACATGGCCCTGGATGCCGTTGACGACGATTTCGCCCGAAAGCGAGCCGCGACGACCGATCTTGACCATGTCGCCCAGCGTCTGCGGGTTCGTCGGTTCGCCCAGGATGCAATGGTCGAAGCGCTCGCCGCGCCCATGCGCCCATTCGAGCAGCTTGACGGAACCGTTGATCGCGGGGCCTTCCTCGTCGCCGGTGATCAGGAAGCCGATCGACCCCTTGAAATCCGGCTCGTCCTTCAGGAAGCCGAGCACGGCGGCGAGCATCGAGGCGATCGCGCCCTTCATGTCCACCGCGCCACGCCCGAAAAGCTCGCCATCCGCAACATCCGCCGCGAAGGGCTCGTGGCTCCAGCTTTTCTCGTCGCCCGGCGGCACGACATCCGTGTGGCCGGCAAACAGCAGCAGCGGGCGGCCCGTGCCGTAGCGGGCGTAGAGGTTTTCGACGTCGGGCGTGCCCTGCTCCTTGAAAACCGGGCGGCTGACCGCAAACCCCGCCTGCTTCAACGCACCCTCGATCACGGAAAGCGCGCCGCCCTCTTCCGGTGTGACGGAGGGGCAGCGCAGCAGCGCCTGCGCGTAGGCGAGGGCGGTCTCGACGGTCATGGCGTACGCTTCCCGATCATTCGCGCGATCAATCGCGCAGCAGCTCGTTGATGCTGGTCTTGGAACGCGTCTGCGCATCGACGCGCTTGACGATCACGGCGCAGTAGAGCGACGGGCCGGGCGTGCCGTCGGGGAGGGGTTTGCCGGGCATGTTGCCGGGAACGACGACGGAATAGGGCGGCACGCGGCCCCGGAAGATCTCGCCCGTCTCGCGGTCGATGATCTTGGTGGAGGCGCTGATGAAGACGCCCATGGACAGGACCGAACCCTGGCCAACGATGACGCCCTCGACGACCTCCGAGCGCGCGCCGATGAAGCAGTCATCCTCGATGATCGTAGGATTGGCCTGCAGCGGCTCGAGCACGCCGCCGATGCCGACGCCGCCGGAAAGATGCACGTTCTTGCCGATCTGCGCGCAGGAGCCGACAGTGGCCCAGGTATCCACCATCGTGTTCTCGTCGACATAGGCGCCGAGATTGACGAAGGACGGCATCAGGACGACGTTCGGCGCGATGAACGAGCCGCGGCGCACGACGCAGTTGGGCACCGCGCGAAAGCCCGCCTCGCGGAAGCGGCTGGCGTCCCAGGCGTCGAACTTCGAGGGCACCTTGTCCCACCAGACCGACTGGCCGGGCCCGCCCGCGATCACTTCCATGTCGTTGAGGCGAAACGACAGCAGCACCGCCTTCTTCAGCCACTGGTGGACCTGCCACTCATCGCCCACCTTCTCGGCGACGCGCGCCTTGCCCGTATCGAGCATGGAGAGCGCGGTATCCACGCCGTCGCGGACGGCTCCCGTGGTCGCGGAGGATACGGAGGCGCGATCCTCCCAGGCGGCGTCGATGGTGGCGGCGAGATCGGCGTGGGACATGGCGGGCGCTCCGGATTTCATTCAGCCGCTGATTAGCAATACGAGGTTCGTTTGGGTAGAGGTAAAGACGAGAAGCTGCGCGGGAAGCTGCGATCGGCGCGTTACGCCGGCGTTTTGACGAGGCCGGTGACATAGGCGCGAACGGCCTGCGTCACCTGGCGGTCGATATTCTCGGGCGTCGGATCGCCGTGGCAAACCTTGCCCTCGAGCAGCAGGTGCGAATAGCCATGGACCAGCGCCCATGTCGCATCCACCCGGGCCGATAGCTCCGCTTCATCGATTGCCGGGTCCACGTCGCGGACTGCATTCACTAGCCGCTGATAGGCGCGCTGTGCGCTCTGCTCCAGCGCTTCGGTGCTCGTGGTGAAGGTCTCGCGTCCGAACATGAGCTGAAACACGGCGCGATTGGCGGTCGCGAAGCGCACATAGTTGCAGCCCATGGCGCAGAGTTGATCGGCGGGATTTCGCGAGGCGCAATCCGCGCGGGCGTCGTCGAGGGTGCGCGTGAGTTCAGCAAACCCACGGGCGGCGATCTCGGCGAGAAACGTGCCGATGGATCCAAAGTGATGCGCGGGAGCCGCGTGCGACACGCCGGCGCGGCGGGCGACCTCGCGCATGGTGAGCGCGCGAACGCCTTCTTCCTCGAGGATCTGCCGCCCGGCCAGGATCAGCGCGTCCTTGAGGTAGCCGTGATGGTAGCCGTCGCTGCCCTTCTTCTTCGCCGGTCGCTTCGCGGCTGCAGGCTGTTGCGCCATCGGCGTCCCCCGTTGTGTCTCATGCTCGCGATCCGGTTTAGCCGCTCGCGAGCATGCTGTCATCATGATTTAGGCATTGACAAGATCGATACGCGCGATAATCTTGTCATCGTCAAGATAGCGACATCAGGGGCGCGACGATGAACCTCGATCTCCTCTTCACGACCTCCTCGAGCATCGCCATGCTCGGCTGGCTCGCCCTCGTCGTCTCGCTCCTCGCGAGGCGACCCTTCCTTCGCGAATACGTCGCCAAACTCGGCGTACCCCTCGTCCTCAGCGCATTCTATGTGGCCCTGATCGTCGCCTATTGGGGAAGCGGCAAGGGCGGGTTCGATACGCTCGACAACGTGGCGCTGCTGTTTGAGAGCCGGGGCATTCTGCTGGCGGGCTGGATCCACTATCTCGCCTTCGATCTGCTGGTGGGCGTCCATCTCGCGGAACGCAGCGAGCGCGACGGCGTGCCTCGCCTCGTCATGCTGCCGATCTTTGCGGCAACGCTCTTCTTCGGCCCCATGGGCTATCTCGCCTACCACGTCCTGCGCCCGCTGCTCGCAAGGCGGAGCGTGGCGGCGGCTTCCTGAACGGGTGAAACGATGGCAGTCGCAGCTCTTTCCGTGACCGATCGACAGTCTCTCCGAAAGCGTCTCGGCCGGATCATCGATGCCTTTCCGGCCCCGGAGCGTGCCCTGCTGACGAGCGGGCTGACATTGCTCCTGATGGCGGTCGCCCTCGTCTTCCTCATCCAGATCGACACCCGGATGGTGCAGGGCGTCTCGACCTGGCTGAAGCCGTTCAAGTTCGCCGCCTCCGCCGGGCTGCATCTCGTGACCATCGCCTTCCTCTGGAACTGGCTCGCGCCTCTGGTGCGGGATGGGCTTGCTGGCGCGATCCTCATTCGCCTGCTGATCGTCTCGTGCCTCTTCGAGGTCTTCTACATCGCCTATATGGGAGCGCTCGGCACCCGCTCGCACTACAATCTCGACACGCCCATTTCCTCCGCCATGTTCAACCTCATGGGCCTGATGGCAACGATCCTCGTCGTCGCGACGCTTCTCGCTGGAGTAGCCGTGCTCGTGGTGCGCGAGGCCGGGGTGAAGGGAGCGTTCAGGCGCGCTGTCGGCTTCGGGCTCGTGCTCTCGGGCGCTCTGGGTCTGTTCACGGGCGCGTTGCTCGCAATCAACGGCAGCCACTATGTGGGCATCCCTTCGGCGGACGCAGCCGCGTGGCCGCTCTTCGGCTGGTCGCGGGAGGTGGGCGATCTGCGGGTCAGCCACTTCATCGCCATCCATGCGGCGCAAGCGATGCCGCTGATCGGTCTCATGGCGATCGCGTGGAAGCGCGAGCGGGCGGGCGCGATCATCTCCGCCGCCGCGCTGGCAATCCTCGCCGCCTGCCTCGCCACCGCATTGCAGGCGTGGTCCGGGTCGCCGCTGATCTGAGCGATCAGCTGCCGAAGACGTTGTTCAGCTGGGCGTTGACGCGTACGAAGGTGGTGCGTTTTGGCACCTCCTTCAGCGTCACCGCGCCGATATAGGTCATCATGGAGCGCACGCCGCCCATGATTTCCTGCATCGTATCCTCCACCGGCCCGCGATAGGGCACCTCGACGGTCTTGCCCTCGGACGCCCGGTAATGCGCGACGCCACCCGCATATTTCTTCATCGCCGTATCCGACGACATGCCGTAGAAGACCATCGCCCGGGGGACGCGCACGCCGTCCTCCTCCTCGTAGACGATCTCACCCTCGCATTCGTCGTGCCCGGCGAGCATCCCGCCGAGCATCACGAAATCCGCACCCCCGCCATAGGCTTTGGCGATGTCGCCCGGCACCGTGCAGCCGCCATCGGCACAGACGAGGCCCTTGAGGCCGTGGGCGGCATCGGCGCATTCGATGGTGGCGGAGAGCTGCGGATAGCCGACGCCCGTCATCTTGCGGGTGGTGCAGACGGAGCCCGGGCCGATGCCGACCTTGACGATATCGGCACCCGCGAGGATCAGCGCCTCCGTCATGTCGCCGGTGACCACGTTGCCCGCCATGATGACCGCGTCCGGGTTCTCGTCGCGGGCGTGTGCCACCATCTCGACGAACTTTTCCGTGTAGCCGTTGGCGACATCGAGGCAGATCATCCCGACCTTCGCCTGCTTCTTCACCGCGTTGAACTTCTCCCAGTCGCTCTCCGCCGTTCCCAGCGAATAGAAGGCGTTGCGCGGCGCGTCGCCCTGGAAGAACGCGACGAGCGTTTCGAGCGGATAGTGCTTGTGAAGCGCGACCATGGCACCGAAACGATGCAGCGCCGCCGCCATCTCGATGCTGCCGACCACGTCCATGTTTGCCCCGATCAGCGGAAACCCGGTCCATTCGCGCCCCGTATGCGAGAAGCGGAAGGTGCGGTTGATATCGACATCCGAGCGCGACGAGAGGGTCGAGCGCTTGGGCCGGATCAGCACGTCCTTGAAGTCGAGTTTCGGTTCGTTCTCGATACGCATCTCTGGCTCCCGGCGCGCATCGGCGGCGAGGGATGGCCCACGATACCGGCGACACGAGGTGAATGAGGTTCGCCGCAGGTTACGACAGCCGAGGCGGGCTTGGAAGGGGCATCGCCGCGCGGGCGGGTTGGGATCGTGGCGGTGCAAGATCGACGAGGGCGCGCCTACGCTTAACGGAAGAGCAGGTTCAGCATCAGGGTCAGCGGCGAAACAGCGCCGAGCAACGCGATCGTCAGCATCGAGGCGAGAACCCAGCTGCCGAGCAGCACGGCGAAACCGCGATCGGTTCCCATTCGAAAGGCGCAAGCGAATAATGCGATATTGCCACCGAGGACGAGAAGGTGAGGGCTTGCCGAGATCAACGTCAGAGTGAGGAGCGATCCTTCGTCAAGGGTACTCATGCGCATCAGATAACGCGCCCCGAAGCCGGCAAGCGTGGCGATGGCGGTATTCCAGATTGCGAAGCCAAGCAGGATCCGCGCAGAAGATCGCGACGCGATCAGTCGTGCGACGACGTATCCGCAGACCGCGGTCACATATGCGGCAAGAAGAACGGCGATCACGTTCACGCTCGTGCCTCACCGCCTGTCGCAAGCAGACTGGTCAGCGAATAGCCATGGCGTTGCCGGGGACGCCGGTCGCGCCCTTTATTCGCATCGGGGCGAAGGAAAATGCGAATTCGTGGACGCCGTCGGTCGCAAGTTTTTCGGTCGCCACGTTCTCCATGATGAAGATGCCGCGCCGCACCAGGAATTCCTGATGCACCGGGAAGGCGGAGACGCCGTCTGGATTTGGGACGACCTCCATGCCCCAGGTGTCGGCCCCGACCATGGCGACGCCCTTGTCGGCGAGCCAGATCGCGGCCTCCATTCCGATGCCGGGCTCGCCGGACGCGAAGCGGACGTTGTCCACCTTCCACAGCTTGCTCCAGCCGGTATGAAAGAGCACGACATCGCCCGAGCCGATCGATTCAGGATCGACTCCCTGCTCTTCGAGCGCCCCCAGGACGTCGTCGAGAGTGACCTCGTACCCGGCATCCTTCATTTCGCCCTTGTAGCGCTCGATATCGACGAGGACGCCGCGGGTGAAAAAGGGTTTCACGTGCTCGACGCCGAGCTTGAGGAGCCCCTCCGGGCCGTGCAGGTCCTCGCCCTTGATGTTGTTGTAGTAGATGTCGCCATCGCTCGTGCGGATGCCCACATGGCCGAGCCCGTCGAACTGCGTGCCGATCTGGCCGATTTCGGTTGCGATGAACTCGTCGTTCCAGATCGCCTGGTTCTGACCGAGGGGGCCGCCGGCGATGCCACCTGTTCCGCGAAGCGCGAAGACGCGGCGCCCGAACATCGGCATTTCGGATTCATAGACGCGGGAGAGCGGGTAGATGTTGCCCTGCGTGATGAGGGCTGCCGCCTGCAGCGCCTTCTGCGGCGTGACGAGATTGGACGCGCCTGCCTGATCGTCCGGGCCGAAGGGGGAGGGAAGGAGCTCCTGAGCGCTCGCCGAGGCGATTCCGAAGGCCAGCACTGTTGCCGCCGTCAGCATGGTAGAACGATACCGCATCCCACTGCTGGGCCCGAACGAGACGAAATTCTGGCTGCTGGACACAACCGCTCCGATGAATCTCGTGGTAGTGGCGCGCCTCGATGTCCGTCCGGCTGTCGAACGCTCGGCGGAGTCCAGATCGTTTTCCCTGCCGCTGATCGCGCTCGGCCCGTACAACCGGCCCCGATGGGGGCCTGCATCGGCCGAGGGGACGCTCGAGGTCCTCTCGGGGAGGCACCCTGACGACTGGCTCATCGAGGCGCAACGCCTCCTGCAGGTTCGTATCGGTACGCAGGGGCATCCGCCTTACCACGCGGTTTTACTCGAGCATGGGGATCGAGCGACGCTTCTGCTGGCGCTCAGCCACGCCTTGTTCGATTATCGCTCGGCGCTCATGGCGGCAGACGCCTTCCTGGAAGGTCGCGACCCCGGCTCGCTGATGCCGGCTTGCGAGGAACTGCTTCCGCCACACGCCTGCTCCGCGCAGGATGCCGACGAACTCATCGACTACTGGTGGCGGCGGGAGGCAGGCATACGCTGGGAGGCGGCAGGCCTCGCGCGCCTTGCTGAGGCGCTGCCGCCACCGGCCCCGACGCATCTCGCATCCCGCAGTTTGACGCAGGCCCAAGCGGCGGATCTGGAACGCCGATGCCGGGACGAGGGCGTCAGTCTGGCGAATGCATTGGGGATTGCGACCGCCGGTGCGTCCGGGGAGCGTGCGATCGCCTACGCAGTCGACATGGCGCGCTTCATCGAGCCACGACCGTCCGGTCCAGGCCTCGCGATCTCGCATTTGCAGGCAGAGGTTCCGCATGCGGCGTTTTGGGATGCTGCGAGAAGCGTCAGGCGCCAGCTTCGGCAGGGCATCGAGGCGGGGTTCGCCGGAGACCGCCTTCTCGACCTCCCGCGAGCCTTGCGGCAAGGCAGCCTCGACGGAATACAACAGAACGCCCCGGCGAGCATCACGAGCGCACCTCGTTCTGTCTCCAGCATAGCTTCCGACGAGAAGCGATGGGTCGTGAGTTCGGCGCGCGGCGGCGGCTTCGTCGTCAACCCGGTTCGCACGGATCAGGGACTTGAGCTCCTCGCCTGCACGCAGACAAGCGAGTCCGGTCCACTGCACGACGAAATCTGCGGGCGACTGCTCGACGCGGTGTAGGGCAGGGCGGAAAGGCCTGCTCCGGCAAACTCCCGTCCAACGGCGCAGCTCGCATCAAGGAGGACTACGGCGGCGGATATCGCGCTCCGTCGCGCGCGACGAGATTATCCAGATCGCGTGGACGATCCCCGGGATGTAGCCGAGGAGGGTCAGCAGGATATTGATCCAGAAGTGGAGCCCGAGCCCGACCGTCAGGAACACGCCGAGCGGCGGCAACAGGATTGCGAAGATTATACGGAGAATGTTCATTCAAGCACGCCTTCCACATCTGATCGAACACAAACGATGCTGAAGGTTCATCCGTTCCAGAATTTGACGATCGCAATCTACTCGCTCAGCGTTTGACCCGAGGTCGAGGCCGACGGCGCCTCCGCAAGATGGCGACCCGTCCCGTCGCCGCTTCGCTCCCAGGAGCGCCCGCGGTTGCGAGTCATTTTCACATCGACCGCCTCTGCGAGATCCCAGCCGTGAGCATGCGCCAGCCGATGGAGAAGGATAACCACGTCGGCTGCTTCGGATGCAATGGCGTCCGCGTCCGGCGAGACGAGGCTCTCGGCCAGCTCCGCAAGCTCCGTCGCCGCACGATCGACCAGCGCCTGGGGTCGAGCTGGGCCGAATGTTTCTTCACCCCATACCGCAATGCTTCGGCTCGTTTCCCGTCTCATGATGCAGCCTCTCCGAAAAGCGTCGAGCGGAGTTCAATCCATGGACCCTATGCGCTGCGCGCTGCAGGTGCAAACGGTGGAGCAGGATCCGGGAAGAACGCTACCAGAAATACAGGGCGAGCCCCGCCACGAGGCACACGACGATCACGGGAATGATGGTCTCGCGGATCACCTCGCCCTCCCTTGAATCGAGCCCCGCCGCACCCGCCGCCATCGCGATGTTGGACAGCGAAATCATGTTGCCGACGCCGGCCCCTATGAGCTGCAGCGCGAGGAAGATCGCAGCCGGGCTTTCCAGCGCGCGGGCGGCGTCCACCTGCAGGCTGCCAAACAGCAGGTTCGACACAGTGGCGCTTCCCGTCATGAAGGAGCCGAGCGCTCCGAGGAAGCCGCTGAAGACGACGAAAGTCCCGCCCAGGAGATCGGCGAAGCCCTCGCCGAGAACCTCGGGTATCGAGGGCAGGTCCACCGGATTTCTGTCCGAGACGAGCAGGAGCTGGGTCAGGGCGATGATGAAGATCAGGACGATGGAAGCCGTGCGGATCCGCTCAAAGGTCGATGTGGCGGCGGCTCTCAGCACCCGGCCGTCGATCCTGAAGACGATGAGCGCTGTGACGAGGGCCAGCGCCAGGTAGAAGTAGGGTGTGTAGAGCGGGGTCAGGTTGGAAAGATCGGCGCCGGCGAATTCACCGAACGTGATCGTGACGTTTTCGAGCATCTCCCGCATGCCCGGCACGGTCCGCGACACGATCAATGCCAGTGACATCACGATGAAGGGAGCAAAGCCGCGCAGCATGGCTCCGCGCGAGACGGCCTGCTTCGCGCTCCCGTCGCGCTGCTCGTCGCTCCCCGTTGCCGATACCTTCAGGCCCTCTGGCGTTGACGGCAGCAGGAAGTCCCACTTCGCCGCATAGGCGATCGCCGTCAACGCGACGATTCCGCCGATGATCGCCGGCAGCTCCGGCCCGACGAAATACGCGATCGCCAGATAGGGCAGGCTGAACGACAGCGCGGAGAAGACGGCGAAGGGCATGAAGGTGCGAAAGCTCCCTTTTGGCTGTTCCATGGTCACGATATAGACGATGAAGCAGGTGATGAAGATCGACATCGGGGTGTGCACGGCGGCGGCGTAGAAGACGGCGTCGGAGACGACCTCTTCCGTCAGATCAAGCCCCGCAAAACCGATGACGACGGGCGTTCCCGCCGCGCCGAAGGGGACGGCGGTACTGTTTCCGATCAGGCAGATCGCCACGGCCTTCAAGGGGCTCAGGCCGAAATAGACGAGGACGGGCGCTGCGATCACGGCCGGCGTTCCAAATCCTGCTATGCCCTCGATAAAGCCGACGAGCCCCCAGGCGAGCAGCATCGCCAGCACGCGCTTGTCGGAGGTGATGCCGCCGATCGCAGACTTGACCGTGTCGAGCGCCCCCGTCTCGATCATGACGTTCAGGACCAGCAGCGCGAAGACCACGATCAGCATGAGTTCGAGAAAGACGATCAGCGCATTGAGGATGCTCGCCGTTAGCACGGCCCCGGTGATCTCCCAGACGAACATCGCAATGAGGATCGTGATCGCGTAGGCGATGGGGGCTGCCTGCCAGGCCGGACGGCGAAATGGGATGAGAAGGATGAAGAGGGCGGCGAATGGAACGAGCGTGATCCAGAACAGAGTCATGATGTCTCCTCGGGCCGCGACCCCTCGTCTCGCTCAATGCGCTCGCGCAACGCGAGAGACGTCGCGCTCACTGTTCCGGCGTCTCCACAGTAGCAGCAGCGGTAGCAAGATGAACCGAGTTCCGCATGGGCGCATTGAGCGATTTCAAGGGTCCGAAGCGCGAACCTGTACCATTGGAATCAACTCCGCTCCAACTGCGGGTATGTTGCGGGTGGCGGGATGAACGAAAAATAGCCGGGCCTTCCCGAAGAGGTTCGAGAGCTGTTCCTGTAGTTCGGCCTCCTCGACCCTTCCGAGCGGCGAAAACGCCTGATTCCGATTGAACCAGCTGCGGGTCTTCAAGGTTAGCGCTGCGAGGCGTCGCAGCGAGGGGAGCATGAGAGCCGGGAGACGAGCAGCAGGGCGGATGATCCTGGCCGCCATGGTCGGCGCGTTGCTCACCTTCGCGACAGTTCATCTCATGCCCGACCGGCGAGATCTCGTGGCGCCCGTGCCGCACGTGGCGGGGCTGTCCACTCCGGAATTCATGCGCACCCTCAGCGGGACGTTTCGCGGGGAACTCGTCGGCGGCAATGCCATCGATACGCTCGTCAACGGCAACGAGATCTACTCGGCGATGATCGCCGCAATCGAGGCTGCGCAGACGAGCATCAACTTTGAAACGTACATCTACTGGTCGGGCGAGGTCGCCGATCGCCTCTTGGAGGCTTTCGCCGCAAAGGCGCGGGAGGGCGTGGAGGTCAGGCTCCTGATCGACTGGTTCGGCAGCCAGCGCCTCGATGCGGCCGATCTCGACGCGCTTCATGCAGCGGGCGTACGGGTCGAGCGCTTCCGCCCCCCGAGACTGGGTCAGATCGGGCGAGTGAACAATCGGACGCATCGCAAGGTCACGGTGATCGATGGTCGCGTCGGCTTCATCGGGGGCGTCGGCGTCGCCGACGAATGGCTCGAGGTCGGGGACGGGCCGCCGATCTGGCGGGAGAACCATTACAGGGTCCGCGGCCCCGTCGTCGCCGAGCTGCAGTCGGCCTTCGCGGAGCACTGGCTAGAGGCTACCGGCGAGATTCTGCAAGGCGAGGCGTTCTACCCGCAGATCGCGGAAGCGGGGGAGGTGCACGCCCAGCTCGTGACCTACAGCTTCGGCGGCAGCAACATCGACATCCAGCTCGCCCTGCTGATGTCGCTCGCAGCCGCGGAGCACCGCGTCGTGATAGGGACGCCGTATTTTTCGCCCGACGACATCACCATCGACCAGCTCGTGCTGGCGCGCGCCAGGGGCGTGGAGGTCGATATTCTCCTGCCCGGCAACACGTTCGGCGCCCACTTCTTCGTGCGTCACGCCTCGCGCTACACCTGGGGCGACCTACTGCGCGCAGGCGTCAACATCTTCGAGTACGACAAGGCGCTGTATCACCCCAAGCTGCTCGTGGTCGATGATCTGCTGGTGATGATCGGCTCCGCCAACATCAATGAGCGCGGCTTTCGGCACGACCAGGAGGCGAACCTGCTCGTCGTCGATCAAGGCTTTGCGCAGGAGCAACTCGCGGTCTTCCATCGGGATCTGGCCTCGGCGCGCCTCGTGACGCTCGACGAATGGGAAGGCCGATCCCTTGCGACGCGTGCACAGGATTTCCTCTGGGCTCTCCTGCGAGCACATATCTAGCGGCGCGACACGTCGCTCGCTTACTTCTTCCGGCCCCCCCTATTGTTGCCCGGCTTGGACCTGATCGGTTCGGGCGACGTCTCTGCCGGCGGCGGTGGCGAGACCGGCTCTGTGCCCATGGCGCAGACGATGGATTCCGGGAACTGGCAGGGCGCGCCCGGCGCCGTGTAGCTGACGCGATCGATTTCCATGTGCATTGCGAAGCTCGAAGGCATGAACTTGCCGAGCCAGCTCTCCATATTCGCGCCACGTCCGTTCCAGAGGCTCATGTAGATCTTCCCGTCCGTCGTGGGGAGGGGGCCCGACGCGCTCGTCACCTCGTGCACAAGCCGCCCGTCGATATACCAACGCAGGGCATCGGAGGCCCAGACGAAGGCGTAATTGTTCATCGACGCGGACGAATCGAACCCAAGCGAGATGATCTTCTCGTTGCCGCCCTTACAATCGACGAAGTAGTTCGCCTGGAGGGAACCTGGCGACTTGCCGATTATCTCTATGTCGATTTCGTCACAGGGATTCTTGTGGACCGGTCCGGTATAGGTGAAGAAGGCGCTGACGGTTCCCTTCTCCGCCAGAGCTCGCATCCGCACCTCGTAGGTTCCGTGGCCGTAGAAGGATCGGGTCTGAATCTCGCCGCAGGAGTACTGCCGGTCTCCCGAAGCCTGCGTGTCGAGGGTAAGACGCAGCACGCCACCGCTGACCAGAACGTTGTTGCGCGACCATGTGCAACCGTGCCAGTCGCCGTTGTTCCAGCCGTCGGAGACATACCAGCGCGACGTATCGAGGAATTCGAAGTTTTCGACGAACGAGCTTGCTCCCGCCGTCGCCGCAGTGCCGTGAAGCATCACTCCAACGATCGCCGCTGCCTGCGAGAAACGTCTTCCCGCACGCTTCCCCACAAGGTTTCCCAGTTTTCCATCATTCCGCATGACGCTCGCCCCAAAGTTTACAAACTCCTTCGACGATGTCGTGCAGATCGTAAAAATCCGTTCAGAGAATCACTCGGATGCTTTGCATCGAAGCGTATGGGGAAGAAATAACGTACGCGGCCGTTGCGGAAACTGGTCAACCCGGAGCGTTGGCAGCTCCTGCAGATCGGCAAGGAGCGAAAGCGCGCGACGGCGTCAACGAAAAACCCTTGCCATGGAGCCACTGAACCATCAGCCAGAACGACAGTTGCTGCGCAATCCGGCACGACTGGCCTCAAGAAAACACGTGGGATGCTTGGAATTTTCGTGGCGGAAGGGGTGGGATTCGAACCCACGGTGAGCTTGCACCCACGGCGGTTTTCAAGACCGCTGCCTTAAACCACTCGGCCACCCTTCCGATCGCCTGCAGCAGGCTCACGCACGGCAAATAGCCCGAACCTCGCTGGAAGGGAAGGGGATCAGGCCGTGGGATGTCGATCTTTTTCGAAACTGCGCCCTACGCGATTTCCCCGGATCACAGGATCACGGATTCAGCTGATCATGCGCTCGATCTTAACGCTGCATTAACCTTAACAAATCATTCTGCAATCGCGCCTCCCAGCATCCTTGGATCGGATGATCCTGGGCCAGCGGGGGCCAGGTGCGAGTTGGTTTCAGGGTCCGTCATGCGTTCATGCAGCAAAGGGATTTCATCATGAAAGCTATCGCTTTCGTTACTCAAAAAGGCGGCAGCGGCAAGAGCACGATGTGCATCAACCTTGCCATAGCCGCGCAGGAATCGGGGCGGTCGGTCTGCATCCTCGAAATGGATCGCCAGGCCACGATCAGCGATTGGGCGGAGCATCGTGCCTCCGAGGGGCCGGAAGTCGCGCAGATCGATGCGACGCAGCTCGACGATGTCGTCGCACGGCTGCGCGGCTTCGATTACGACTACGTCTTCATCGACACGCCGGGCGTCGACAGCCCGGGTACGCTCTCGGCGATCAGGGCCGCTGATCTCTGCATCATTCCCTGTCGCCCGACGCCGGCGGATCTGCGTGCCTTCAAGCCGACGCTGGCGGCGATCTATCGCCTCGAGAAGCGCTTCGCTTTCGTCCTCAACCAGACCCCGCCCCGCAGCTACCGGGTCCGCGACGCCGCCGACGGCCTCGCCGTGCTCGGCGTGCTTCCCGACGTCAACGTCGTCATGCGCAACGACCACCAGGATGCGATCGGGATGGGGCAGGGGGTCACCGAGTTCAACCCCGGCGGCCAGGCCGCCAAGGAGATCCGGCAGCTCTGGACCTGGATCGAAAAGCGCACTCAGTTCAACAAAGACAAGCAGGGTCAGGTCTTCAAGAATGTCAAAGCCGCATAAAGTAAGCCTACGCTCGATCGTAGCCGCTTCCGTCGCCTCACCGGCGATCTACGAAGTGCATACGCCCCCACACGCATCGCTCAAAGACGAGGGCTCGCCGCCTGCTCCCAAGACGCTGAAACAGCGCGCGAAGCAGATGTCCGTCTACCTCGAGCCCGAGGTCTACGATCAACTGAGGGATATCGCCCACGTGGAGAGGACGAAGATCCACCCGCTCATGCTCGAGGCCCTGGACATGCTCTTCCGGCAACGCGGCGCGCGTTCGATCCGTCAACTCGCCGCCGAACAGGCCCGTTGAAGAGCAAAGCGTCGAGTTCATGGCCTATCGCCCGTTCGGTCGATCTCGATCATGTCGGCGGTGTGGCAGGAATATCACGGATGACAATAATTCGTCGATGGGGTCGGGTGTTATTCGGCTGTTTCGGTGAACATAAGCGGAATATGGTGCGAACATCGGTTCACCATGGCGATTCGGGGCGAAAAGGTGTTTCCTCTGCCGCATTTCCGGCTTATTCGACACGGAAACGGTTGAGCGCGCGGCCAAGTTTCAAGGCTGCCGGTCGGTTAACGGGATGTTCGTCGTCGACGCATAATGTGGTTAGCGTCGGGATAGCGAGAAGGCTTGACATGCAAGTGCAATTTGCGGCTACGGAAGTGGGTCGAGACCCGGAACGTAACACGCGACGCGCGAGGCTCCCGGGCTCCGTCACCTTCAGATTTGCCGTCATTGCGGCTGCAGCACTCCTGACCGCCAACTGCTCTTCTCAGACCGCCGTCTTCAAAGTCGATCCCAAATACGGCGTTGCGCCGAGCCCCATCCGCGTCAGTGACGGCAAGGACGTTCCCAAGGGCGGTGGCCGGGAAATGGTCGGTCGCCCGTATACGATCGCCGGGCGAACCTTCGTGCCCACGGTGGACGAGAACTACAGCCGCGAGGGTCTCGCCTCGTGGTACGGCCGGAACTTTCATGGACGGCAGACCGCGAACGGCGAAGTCTTCGACAAGTATTCGGTGTCGGCCGCGCATCCGACCATGCCTCTTCCCAGCTACGCCCGCGTGACCAACCTCGACAACGATCGCTCGCTCATCGTGCGGGTCAACGATCGGGGACCGTTTCACGGCAATCGAATCATCGACGTATCGAGAACGGTCGCGGAGGCGCTCGATTTCCGGCATCTCGGGGTGTCGCGCGTGCGCGTCGATTATGTAGGGCCGGCATCCGTCGACGGCAGCGACGACCGCACGCTGATATCCACGCTCCGCAGTGACGGAAGGCTCGCTCAGCTGCCAGTGGCCGGCGCTTCGCCCGTCATGGTGGCGTCTGCCGAGCCGGCACTGACGCCCTCCACGCGCGAGGCAGGGCCGGCGGCGCCTGCGATCCTCGCTTACGTGAACACTCCGGCTGCGACACCGCAGCCCGTCATTTCAGCATCGGTTCCGCTGCCGCCGCAACGCCCGACCGGTCTCGGGGTAACGGCTGCCGCCGCGCCCGTTGAGGCAGCTCCGCGCACCACCGTAGCCGGGATGTTCTTCGCCGACCGGGCTCCTGCCGCAGGTTCGTTCACGAAGGCTGCTCCCTTCGACGGGCTCGCGCCGCTCGATCTGGCGAGCCTTCGCCGCATGCGATGATGCGCCGCCATCTGCGGCAGGGTTTCGTCGTTCTGGGGGTAAGCCTTTCATCCGACATTGATTTTCCCCGGGGTTCGCCGCACATTGCCCGAGGGGCGTTGTGTAACGGGGTATTGGCGTGATCTCTAAAATTCGAGCCGTATTTCGGTGCCGCCCGGGTCATTTCGGCCTCGCGGTCATCTCTTTCGTGTCGGTTCTCGTTGCATCCGGAGCCATGCAGCCCGGCGGGGCGCAGGCGCAGACATTTCAGACGGGTGCCGCCCAGGCGATCCTGATGGATGCCGAATCCGGAACGGTGCTTTTTGAGAAGAACGCTGATCAGCTGATGGTGCCGGCGAGCATGGCCAAGGTCATGACGGTCGAGGTCATCGCCGAGGAGATCCGCAAGGGGCGCCTGAACGACGAGACCGCGTTCGTCATCTCCGAATATGCCTGGCGAACGGGTGGCGCACCCTCGCGCGGTTCGACGATGTTCGCCGAGCTCAACAGCAGCATCAAACTTCCCGACCTCCTGCGCGGTATCATCATTCACTCCGGAAACGACGCCTCGATCGCCGCAGCCGAGGCAATTGCCGGATCGGAAGGCGCGTTTGCCCGGATGATGACCCTGCGGGCGCGTGAACTCGGCCTTCCGAACTCGGTCTTCATGAATTCGACCGGGTATCATGATCCCGATCAGGTGACGACTGCACGCGAGCTGGCATTGCTGACCCTGCACTTCATCCGCACATCGCCGGAGATCTATGCGATGTACGGCGAAGAGGAATTTACCTGGAACGGTATCCGGCAGCGCAACCGCAACCCGCTCTTGTCGATGAACATCGGCGCCGACGGGGTGAAGACCGGGTATGTCGCCGAGTCAGGCTACGGTCTCATCGGTTCGGCGGTGCAGCTCGATCAGCGACTGATCCTCGTGATCAACGGGTTGCCCACAGCCCGCGAACGCGAAATCGAGGCGAGGAGGCTGCTCGACTGGGGGTTTCGCGCCTTCGAGCCGCGCTTGCTGTTCGAAGCGGGCGAGACCGTCGGGGAGGCTCAGGTTTTCGGCGGCGAGAAGAGTTATGTCGGTCTTGTGAGCGACAGGCCGATCCAGGTGCTGATCCCGCGGGGAACCAACGACCGCCTCACGGCCCGCATCGTCTATCAGGGGCCTTTGAGTCCGCCCGTCCGGGAGGGAACGCAGGTGGGCGTTCTGCGGGTAATGCGAGGCAATTCACAAGCGCTGGAGCAGCCGCTTTTTGCAGCCGAGGACGTGGAGCGGGGACCGCTGTCCCGTCGCGCCTATGACGGTCTGTGGGAGCTGGGCGCCGGTGCGGTTCGTCGCGCGATCTTCGGCAGCGAGGGCGGATGAGCGGCCTCTTCATCACGTTCGAAGGCGGGGAGGGCGCAGGTAAATCGACGCAGGTCGAACGCCTTCGCGAGCGGCTGGAGGAGGCCGGATACCGGGTCGTCGCCACGCGGGAGCCGGGCGGGTCGCCCCGGGCCGAGGCGATCCGCGCGAGCATTCTCGGTGGCGAAGCAAAGCCGTTCGGGCCTTTTGCAGAGGCACTGCTGTTTTCCTCCGCGCGACACGATCATCTCGAGAAAAGGATCCGGCCGGCACTCCGGGAGGGAGCAATCGTGCTCTGCGACAGGTTCGCGGATTCAACGCGCGCCTATCAGGGTGCGGTCGGCGAGATCGAGCCCGCGTTGATCGATGCCCTCGAGCAGGTCATCGTCCGCGCCACGCGGCCAGACCTCACCCTGGTCCTCGACATTCCAGCGGAGGAGGGACTTGCGCGGGCGTCTTCGCGGCGCGAGGAGGCGGGCGGGGGCGTCGATCGTTTCGAGCAGGAGAATGTCGACTTCCACAGGAAGCTCCGGGAGGCGTTTCGTGCGATCGCGCGCAAGGAGCCGGAGCGCTGCCGGGTGATCGATGCAAGCCGCAGCCCCGACGAGGTGGCGCGTGAGATCTGGGAGATCGTATCCGCACGCTTTCCTCGAAACCAGGTTGACGGGCGAAAGCAAGCCATTGTCGAATAAGCAGAAAGCCTCTTCCGAAGTCGATCCGGACCAACTCGAAGGTGCGCCGCATCCCCGCGACCGTCACGTCCTGTTCGGCCAGTATGAGGCCGAGCAGGAATTCCTGCAGGCCTTCGCCGGGGGGCGATTGCACCACGCCTGGCTGATTGGAGGGCCGCAGGGGATCGGCAAGGCCACGCTCGCCTACCGCATTGCCCGATTCGTCCTGTCGCACGCCGCTGGATCGCAGGCGCAGACGCTGGACGTCTCTCCCGAAGCTCCTGCGTCGCGGCAGGTCGCGGCGCTGTCGCATCCCAATCTCTTCGTCCTGCGTCGCCAGCCCGCAACGGAGAAGAAGGTCGCCACGTCAAACATCCCCGTCGATCAGGTGCGCCGGGCGCTTGGACTCTTCGCTACGACCGCTGGTGATTCCGGCTACCGCATCTGCATCGTCGACAGCGCCGAGGATCTTGCGGCCCCCAGCGCGAACGCTCTCCTGAAGATGGTGGAGGAACCACCGCCACGCTCCCTGTTCCTGATCATCAGCCATGCGCCGCAGCGGGTCCTGCCGACGATCCGCTCGCGCTGCCGCCGGCTGATGCTGAAGGCGCTGGGGGAGGGGGATCTGACCTCGGTGATCGGCTCGCTCGAAGACGAAACCTACGATTCGTCCGATGTGGCCCGCGCGGTCGCCCTGGCGGACGGTTCGGCGCGTCGAGCCATCGAGCTGCTCGATCCGGCGAAAGCCGAGACGATCGAAGCGGTGAACCGCCTTCTTGAAGGGTTGCCGCGTTTCGATGCGAAGGCCAGCCTCGCCGTCGCTGAACGCTTGTCCCGGAAGGGCTCCGAGCAGGATTTCGAACTTGCCCTCGAATCCGTGCAGCGCTGGGCGTCGATGATCCTCAATCGGAGGGCGACGGAAGGTCCCGCTCGTCTTGCGCCGCTCGTCGAGGTATGTGAGAAGATCGCCCGCTCGGCGAGGGAGGTCGATATCTACAACCTCGACCGCCGTCCACTCGTTCTGACCATGTTCGGCGATCTCGCGGACGCGGTTCGGGCGACGGAATAGTTCGTATCGTCAGTCGCCGAAAGGTCCCGCCGCATGGCCGCGCAGAAATTCTACATCACCACGGCGATCTCCTATCCCAACGGCGCGCCGCATATCGGCCACGCCTACGAGGTTGTTGCGGCCGACGCCATTGCGCGCTTCAAGCGGATCGACGGCTTCGATGTCTTCTTCATGACCGGAACCGACGAGCATGGCTTGAAGGTGCAGCAGACGGCGCGCAAGAACGACGTCACCCCCAAGGAATTCGTGGATCGCCTCGCGCCCCAGTTCCAGGCGATGGGCGAGCGGCTGAATTGCTCTTTCGACCGCTTCATCCGCACGACCGACGCCGACCATCTGCCCTCCACGCACGAGCTGTGGAAGCGCATGGTGGACCGGGGTGACATCTATCTCTCGAAATACGAGGGCTGGTATTCGGTGCGTGACGAGGCCTATTACGACGAGGACGAGCTGACGCAAAAGAGCGACGGATCGCGGTTCGCGCCGACTGGCGCACCCGTTGAATGGGTTGAAGAGGAAAGTTACTTTTTTCGTCTATCCGCCTATCAAGACAAGCTTCTTGCCCATTACGACGAGCATCGCGATTTCATCGGGCCGGACACACGTCGCAACGAGATCGTCGCATTCGTGAAGCGCGGCCTGCAGGACCTCTCGATCAGCCGCACGACCTTCGACTGGGGGCTGCCCGTTCCCGGCGACCCGAAGCACGTGATGTATGTCTGGGTCGATGCGCTGAACAACTACGTCACCGGCTGCGGCTTTCCCGATGAAAACGATCCGCGCTGGCGCTACTGGCCGGCGGATGTGCACATCATCGGCAAGGACATCGTGCGTTTCCACGCGATCTACTGGCCCGCATTCCTGATGTCGGCGGGGCTGCCGCTGCCCAGGCGCGTCTTCGGCCACGGTTTTCTTTTCAACCGCGGGGAGAAGATGTCGAAATCGGTGGGGAACGTGATCGATCCCTTCGCGCTCGCCGATGCCTATGGTGTCGATCAGCTGCGCTATTTCTTCATGCGCGAAGTTCCGTTCGGGCAGGACGGGAACTACTCGCACGAGGCGATCGTCAACCGGATCAACGCCGACCTCGCCAACGATCTCGGGAACCTGGCGCAGCGCTCGTTGTCGATGATCGCGAAGAACTGCAACGGCTGCGTTCCTGCATGTGGAGATTTCACGGAGGCGGACCGGGAGATCCTCGCCGCTGCCGACGGGTTGCCGGAGAAGGTGAGGGGGGCGATGGATGATTTCGCGCTTCACACCGCGCTCGCGGAGATCTGGTCCGTCGTGGGCGACGCCAACCGCTACTTCGCCTCGCAGGAGCCGTGGGCTTTGCGCAAGACCGATCCGGCAAGGATGGAGACGGTGCTGTTCGTGACGATCGAAGTGCTGCGCGCGATCGGGATCAGCGTCCAGCCGTTCATCCCGGAAGCCGCGAGCAAGCTGCTGGACCTGCTCGCGATTCCAGCCGACGAACGTCTTCTTGCCCACATCGGCGCCGACAATCGCCTCGCCACCAGTAGTCCGCTGCCAGCGCCGGCGCCGATCTTCCCGCGCTTCGTCGAGCCGGAAACCGAAGGCGGTTGAGTTGATGCTTGTCGACAGCCACTGCCATCTCGATTTTCCCGACCTGTTCGCCGATCTCGACGGCGTGATCGCGCGCGCCGATGCCGCCGGCGTCGGCCGGATGGTGACGATCTCGACATATGTGGCGAAGTTCGAAGCCTATCGCGCCATCGCTGAGCGTGACGAGCGGGTCTTCTTCACCGTCGGCACGCACCCGCACAATGCCGATGCCGAGCCCGATACGCCTGTCTCTGAACTCGTCCGGCTGTCGGCGCACCCGCGCTGCATCGCGATCGGCGAAGCGGGGCTCGATTATCACTACGACAAGAGCCCGCGAGACGTGCAGCGGCGAGTCTTCCGAACGCATATCGCAGCCGCCCGCGAATCCGGCCTGCCGCTCGTCATCCATGCGCGCGATGCGGATGACGACATGATCGAAATCCTCACGGCTGAAATGAGGGAAGGGCGCTTTGACGCTGTTCTGCATTGCTTTTCCTCGACGGAACGGCTCGCGCAAATCGGCGTCGAATTGGGGTTTTACGTCTCGTTTTCCGGCATCATCACCTTCAAGCGCTCGGACGAATTGCGCGCGATCGCCCGGCGCTTGCCGCTCGACCGGATCCTCGTCGAAACGGATGCGCCGTACCTTGCGCCACAGCCCTTTCGCGGCAAGCCGAACGAGCCCGGCTACACCATCCATACGGCGCAGGCGCTCGCGGAAACCTTGGGCCTGACATTCGACGCCGTTGTAGCGGCAACGACCGGCAACTTCTATAGGCTGTTCAGCAAGGCCGCGCTCATCGACCGTCGGGAGCCTTCATCCGGATGACTCTCACAGTTACCATTCTGGGCTGCGGCTCGTCTGGCGGAGTGCCGCGCATCGGCAGCGGTTGGGGTGCGTGCGATCCCGGCGAGCCGAAAAACCGCCGTCGCCGCTGCTCGATCCACGTGGCGCGGACGGGCGTAGACGGCGAAACGAGCGTGCTCGTGGACACGTCGCCCGACCTGCGTGAGCAGCTGATCGAGGCCGGGATCAAGCATCTGGACGCCGTGCTGTTCACGCATGACCACGCCGATCACACCCATGGGATCGACGATCTGCGGCCGCTCGTCATCCATATGCGACGGCGCATACCGGCCTATCTCGATCCGGCGACATCCAGCATCATGCGGACGCGCTTCGGCTATTGCTTCGAGACGCCGCCCGGGAGCGGCTACCC
>Ga0208490_100205_pt1 | contig 47796 bp, 52 predicted proteins | sample SubbioAug_CSWold_FD_184818 | JGI IMG/M metagenome (GOLD analysis project Ga0208490, IMG submission 184818) | Serpentinite rock and fluid subsurface biosphere microbial communities from McLaughlin Reserve, California, USA - CR11Aug_CSWold (SPAdes) | ecosystem: Environmental > Terrestrial > Deep...
GCCTGCCGCTGCACGGCAACGAGCTGGGCCCCGGCATCACCCCGCTGCAGGCCAACCTCGGGTGGGTCGTGCGCTGGGACACCGAGTTCCGCGGCAAGGCGGCGCTCGCCGCCGAGCGGGAGCGCGGGGTGCACCGCCGCCTGCGGGGCCTGCGCTGCGAGGGCCGCCGCCCGCCCCGCACCGGCAACCCCGTCCACCTCGGCGGCGTGGAGGCGGGGCAGGTGACCTCGGGGAACTTCTCGCCGATGCTGGAGACCGGGATCGCCCTCGCCTTCCTCCCGCCCGACGTCGAGGACGGCACGCAGGTCGAGGTCGACGTCCGGGGTTCGATCGTCCCCGCGACCGTGACCCCGACGCCCTTCTGGTCGCAGTAGTGGTGCCGGTTGGCCAGGACGTGGCAGGCGCCATGCGCTGGCGTCACCGAGCGCACCGGTAGCGTCACCACGGTGTCCGAGATCTGGCCCGGCCGGGCGTACCCGCTGGGGGCCACGTTCGACGGCGCCGGCACCAACTTCAGCATCTTCAGCGAGGTGGCCCACCAGGTCGAGCTGTGCCTCTTCGACGACCACCGGCGCGAGCAGCGCCACGTCCTCAACGAGGTCGACGCCCACTGCTGGCACGCCTACCTGCCGGGGGTCGGTCCCGGACAGCGCTACGGCTACCGGGTGCACGGGCCCTGGGATCCGGCCCGGGGGTTGCGCTGCAACCACCACAAGCTCCTGCTCGACCCCTACGCGAAGGCGGTGGCGGGCCAGGTCGACTGGGACCGGGCGTGCTTCGCCCACCGACTGGAGGACGCGACCCGCCCCAACACCGAGGACAGCGCCACGCACGTCCCGAAGTCGGTGGTCGTCAACCCGTTCTACGACTGGTCGAACGACCACGCCCCCGGGACCCCGCTCGAGGACACGATCATCTACGAGGTCCACGTCAAGGGCTTCACCCAGCGGATGCCCGGCATCCCCCAGGAGCTCCGGGGCACCTACGCCGGCCTCGCCCACCCGGTCGCGATCCGGCACCTCCACCGCCTCGGCGTGACGGCCATCGAGCTGCTGCCCATCCACCAGTTCGTGCACGACCACTGGCTGGTCGAGAAGGGGCTGCGGAACTACTGGGGCTACAACTCCATCGCCTTCCTCGCGCCGCACAACGGCTACGCCGCCTGGGGGGACGACGGCCGCCAGGTGCAGGAGTTCCGGACGATGGTCAAGGCCATGCACGACGCCGGGATCGAGGTGATCCTCGACGTCGTCTACAACCACACCGCCGAGGGCGACGAGCTCGGACCGACCCTGTCGTTCAAGGGCATCGACAACGGCGCCTACTACCGCCTCGAGGAGGGTGACCCGTCCCGCTACCGCGACTACACGGGCACCGGCAACTCGATGAACATGCGCCACCCGCACGTGCTGCAGCTGATCATGGACTCGCTGCGGTACTGGGTGACCGAGATGCACGTCGACGGGTTCCGCTTCGACCTGGCCGCCACGCTCGCCCGCGAGCTGCACGACGTCGACCGCCTGTCGTCGTTCTTCGACCTGATCCAGCAGGACCCGGTCGTGTCGCAGGTGAAGCTGATCGCCGAGCCGTGGGACCTGGGGGAGGGGGGCTACCAGGTCGGCAACTTCCCGCCCCTGTGGTCGGAGTGGAACGGCAAGTACCGCGACACCGTCCGCGACTTCTGGCTCCAGAAGCACGCCCTCGCCCTGCGCGACTTCGGCTACCGGTTCACGGGCTCGTCCGACCTCTACGAGGCCTCCAGCCGTCGACCGTCGGCGTCGGTCAACTTCGTGACCGCGCACGACGGGTTCACGCTGACCGACCTCGTCTCCTACGACCGCAAGCACAACGACGCCAACCTCGAGGACGGCCGCGACGGCTCCGACGACAACCGGTCGCGGAACCACGGGGTCGAGGGCCCCACCGACGACCCCGACGTCGAGGCCCTGCGCCGGCGACAGCGCAAGAACCTGCTGATCACGCTCCTGTGCTCGCAGGGCGTCCCGATGCTCCTCGGCGGCGACGAGCTGGGGCGCACCCAGGACGGGAACAACAACGCCTACTGCCAGGACAACGAGCTGTCCTGGTTCGACTGGGACGCGGTCGACGCCGAGCTCCTCGCCTTCACCCGTACCCTCGTCGAGCTGCGCCGGGACCACCCGGTGTTCCGCCGCCGGCGCTGGTTCCACGGCCGCCAGATCCACGGCACCGAGGTGGTCGACATCAGCTGGCTCAAGCCCGACGGCACGCCGATGACCCATGACGACTGGAACTCGGGGGTGGCCGAGGCCATCGGGATCTTCCTCAACGGCCAGGCCATGCCGTCGGTCGACCGGCGCGGCGAGCCCATCGTCGACGACAGCTTCCTGCTCCTGCTCAACCCGTCGGGCGAGGCGATCGATTGGGTCCTGCCGGGTCCCCCGCTGGGGGAGCGGTGGGTGGTGGCCCTGTCGTCCGACGACGTGCTCTCCACCGCCCTGGTTCGGGAGCGGACCCTGGAGGTCGTCGGTCGCTCGGCCACCGTGCTGCGCAGGGTGGCCTGAGCGAGCTCAGGCGAGCTGGCGGGCGACCGTGCCGTGGTCGTAGTACATGCGCTGGTTCACGAGGTCGTCGCCCTCGAACTCGGAGATCGAGCACATCCGCACCCGGAAGCGCTTGCCCGTGGCCTCGACCCCGTGCACCTCGCCCGAGTGGGTGCCGCTCATCCACAGCTCGGCGATCACCGCCCGGTCGCTGTGGTGGTAGCAGATGACCTCGAAGCGCTGGTCGGGGAACGCCCGCCGGCGCTCCTCGAGGTAGGTGCGCAGGGCGTCGGCGCCCTCCAGCACCCGGCCCGTGCCCACCAGCTCCATGCGGGGGTGGAGGAAGCTGCGCACCACGCCTTCGATGTCGCCTCGCGCGAGGGCGTCGAGGTTGCCGCGCAGGACGGTCTCCCGGGCGTCGCGGAGCTTGTCGCTGATCGGGACGACGTCGGCCACGCGGGCTAGTCCAACAGGTCGGGCTGGTCGCGCACGATCTTGTCGTACAGCGGCTGGAAGGAGAACCAGCCGGCCACGTGGGAGCCCACGGCGGCGGCCGTGGACCGGGCCACGTCCTCGTCGATGTGCACGGGGGTGCCGGCGGCCTCGGCGAGGAGCTGGACCTCGCAGCTGCGCTCCATCGTGATGTACCACCACGCCGTCTCGTCGACGGAGTGGCCCACGGTGAGCAGCCCGTGGTTGCGCAGGATCGCTGCCTTGTGGTCGCCGAGGGCGTGGGCGATGCGCTTGCCCTCCTCGAGGTCGAGCACGACGCCGGTGTAGTCGTCGAAGACGACGTGGTCGTCGTAGAAGGCGCACACGTCCTGGGTGAGCGGATCGAGGGGTCGGGCCAGCGTGGACCACGCCCGGCCGAAGCGGGAGTGGGTGTGGGCGGCGGCGACGACATCGGGCCGGGCGGCGTGGATCTGGGAGTGGATGGCGAAGGCCGCCTGGTTCACCGGCCAGTCGCCCTCGACGACGTTGCCCTGGTGGTCGACGCAGATCAGGTCGGACACCCGGATGAGGTCGAAGCTCATGCCGAAGGGGTTCACCCAGAACAGCTCGGGGTGCTCGGGGTCGCGGGCGGTGACGTGGCCGGCGACGCCCTCGTTGAACCCGAAGCGGCCGAACAGCCGGAACGTGGCGGCGAGGCGCTGCTTGCGGTGGAGGCGCTCGTCCTCGACCGAGTCGAACTCCGGCAGGGCATGCGGGATGAGGGGACGGGTCACGGGCGGGCTCCCTCCGCGTGGGCGACGTGACGGCGGTGTCAGTCTAGGTGGGCGCCGGCGGCGGCCGGGGTGCCGGCGGCCAGGCCCTCGAACCCGCTCCACAGCAGGGCGGTGAGGTACGAGGTGAGCGCGTCCCGGGTCATCGTGCGGCTGCGGATCCACCAGTCGCCGGCCTGGTGGACCATGCCGACGACGCCGAAGGCGAACGGCTCGGCGCCGCCCGAGTCGAGGCCGAGCGATCGGAGCTGGTCGCCGATGCGCGACGCCACCCGCCGGGCCACGGCCTCGAGGATGGCGCCCGCTTCCTCCACGCCGGGCCGGGCGGTGCCGGAGGTGAGGAAGGCGTAGAGCTGGGGCTCGTCCTCGAGGAAGGCGAGGTAGGCGTCGACCGTGCGCCGCAGCTGCTCGCGCGGATCCGCGGTCTCGAGCGGCCCGGTGAGGCGCTCCATGAGGACGGTGGCGTAGTGCTCGCCGATCGCCCGGCCCAGGCCCTCGCGATCGCCGAAGTGGCGGTACAGGATCGGCTTGGTGACCCCGCCCTGGGCGGCGAGCTGCTCCATCGACGCGCCGGGACCGAGCGTGCGGATGGCGTCGACGGCGGCGGCGAGCAGCTGCTCGCGCCGCTCCTCGCGGGTCGGTCGGCCGGAGCGGCCCGGTGGCGCCATCATCCCGGATCGTACCGGCCGACCCCGTGGCCTCCCGTGCCCCGGTCTTTTCGTCACGGTGACGGAACCATGCGTGGCCGGAGGGGTGAGGGGCGGGGCCGGGGGCGAGTGCCTCGGGCGAACCGAAACGGGCAAACCTGGAAACCGCGACGCAGCCGCTGCCAGGTTTCTTCTCGGGGCACCCTCGGAATCGCCGAGAATCCACGTTCTGTAAAGTCACGATCCTGGTAGCGTCCCGCCCGTGTCCTCTCCCCGGTGGTGGGCCGTGCTGGCGGCGGTCGTCGGCGTCGCCGTGGTCGCCCGGGTCGGCTACGTGCTCGTCGTCCTCGATGACGTGGAGTCCGGCTTCGATGCCCTCTGGTACCTGCTCCAGGGCTCGCTCATCGAGGGCGGCACGGGCTACGTCGTCCCCACCAGCATCTTCGGACGGGAGACGGTGCCGACCGCCTCGTTCCCGCCCGCCTACCCCGCCTGGCAGGCCCTGTGGCAGGCGGTCGTGGGGGGCGGGGAGACGTCGGCTCGCCTGGCCGGGATCGTGCCCGGTGCCGTCACGGTCGTCCTCACCGGGGTGCTCGGCCGGCGGCTGCTCGGGGCCGGCGCCGGGCTCCTGGCCGCCGCGCTGGTGGCCCTCGACCCGGCCCTGGTCGCCGTGGACGGCTCCAGCATGAGCGAGAACCTGGCCGTGCCCCTCACCGCGGCCGCCGTCCTCGTGGCGCTGCGGATCGCCCACGACGGCGTGCGCGGCTCCTGGCTCGTCGCCCTCGGCGTGCTCGGAGGCGTCGCCACGCTGACCCGCCAGGACCTCCTCCTGCTCGCCGGCCTTCTCGCCGTGGTCGCCGTGGTCCTCGCGCCGGCCCGGGCCGAGGGGCGCTCCGTGCGCCGGGTCGAGGCGGTCGTCGCGGTGGCCGTGGTCGCCGCCCTCGTCGTCGCCCCCTGGGTGTGGCGCAACCACGAGCGCCTCGGCACCTGGGCGATCTCCACCACGTCCCCGTCGAGCGCCCTGGCCGGCTCGAACTGCGAGTCCACCTACCACGGGGTCGGGCTGGGGAGCTGGGACCACGACTGCGTCCTGGCGGCGACCCCGGCGGGTGATCCCACCGAGGTCGAGGTGGCCGCGGCCCAGCGGGACGCGGGCATCGACCACCTGCGGGCGAACCTCGACCGCCTCCCCCTCGTCCTGGCGGCGCGCCAGGCCCGGGTGTGGGCGCTGTGGGACCCCGCCGACCTGGCCGCCCGCGACGCCGACGAGACCCGCAGCCGTGACGTCCAGGTCGTCGCCCGGGCCGTCGAGGGCCCGGTGCTCCTGGCCGGCGCCGGCGGCCTCGTCCTGCTGGTGCGGCGCCGTCGGGAGGCACGGGTCACCCTCGTCCCCTTCGCCGTGGTCGCCGCCAGCGCCGCCGCCACCTACGGGAACCCCCGGTTCAACTCGATCGCCCACCCGATGGCCGCCGTCGGGCTGGCCGCCCTGGTCGGCTGGCTGGTCGACCAGCGCCGCCCTCCCCCGCCCCGGACGGTGACCAGCCCGGTTCCGTCACCGTGACCGAACCGGGTGTGGTCAGCGGGGCTCCCGACCGAGGGCGTCGATGACGGGGCGGGCGGCGTCGAGCAGCCACGCCACGGCGTCGGCGTACTCGGCCCGGGTGGGAGCGGCGGCCAGGTCCCGCTCCACGTCCTCCACCGCGCACTCGAGCACGTAGAGGCGATCGCGCAGGTCGTCCATGGCCTGGCGGGTCAGGACCAGCTCGTGCTCGGAGAGGCCCACCTCGCTCGCCCGCTGGCGGGCCTCGTAGTCCCGCTGGCGGCACGAGCGCCGGCAGAACTCCCGGGGCCGGCCCGGTCCGGGGGTCACCGGGAAGCGGCGACCGCACCAGCGGCACCGGCGCTCCTCGACGGGCAGCTCCACGGCGCGGAAGGTACCGACGCGACCCGGACGGCGGTGGGATGCCGTGTCCACCGAGGTGCCGGGCCTGGCACCATGGCGCGATGGGTCTGTTCCGCAAGAAGCCCGCTGCCCCCGGTGCTGACTTCCGGGCGCTGTCGAAGGAGCGCCGCCAGGTCGAGGACGACCAGCCGTGGTTCGCCGGGGACGACGACGGCCCCGAGCTCGACGTCCAGACCGGCATCGGCTCGAACCTGCGCCGCGACGACAAGGACTAGTCACCCATGGCGCCGGTCCCCGACGAGGGTGTGGTCACGGCCACCGTCCTCGGGGTGCCCGCCCCCGGGCTGGTCGTGTGGCGAGCCGCCGACGGCCGCCGGGTCGACGGCCTCGAGGTCGCCGGCGACCTCGAGGACCCCGACCGCACCATCCGCACGGGCGATCACCTGGTCCTGCGGGTGCGCCGCGACCGCTTCCGCTTCGAGGTCGTCGAGCTGGTCGACGTCGTCCCCACCGCCGGCAGCCCGACCGGAGCCCGGCGCCGCCGACCGCACGCCCACCCGGCCCGGCCGCCGGGAACGGTGCTCATCGCCTGGCTCCCCTTCACGGGCGAGGACGACCAGGGCCCGGGCAAGCATCGCCCGTGCGTGGTGCTCCACTCGAGCGACCCCGGGATCGTGCGGGCGCGCCCCCTCTACGACCCCCGGAGCGCGGTCGCCCGCCGGGTCGGCGGCGTGCCCCTGCAGGCCTGGCGGGGCGCCGGCCTCGACAAGCCGAGCGTGGCCGTCGACCCGGTGGAGATCCCGGTCGCCCGCTGCGAGCAGGCGCTCGGGCAGCTCGCCCCGATCGACGCCGCCGCCCTGGGCATCAGGGCGCGATGAGCACGGCGAAGGTCTCGTCGATGCGGTCGGCCCACCGGCGCTTGTACGGCATGTCCATGCCCAGGTCGTAGGTGTCGATCCCGCTCCCCCGCAGCGCCTCCACCTGATGCAGCTGCAGCACGTGGCCGATCCCGAGCGGGCGGACCTCCTCCGTGTAGGACAGCTGCAGGCCGCGGTAGGTGCGGCCCCGCACGCCACCGAGCACGCAGCCGACATCGCGGTCGCCCCGGCGGGCGAACAGGAGCCGCAGCTGGTCCGCCGCCGCGAGGCGCCACGCCACCCGCCGGTAGAAGTCGGCCAGCTCGCTGCTGGCCAGCCCGGTGCCCTCCTCGCCCTTCCAGCTGCCCGCCTCGACGGCGAGCACGCGGTCCATCGCCTCGTCGGGCGGCATCGCCGAGCAGTCCACGACCTCCACGCCGGCGTCCACGGCTCGGGTGCGGAGCTGGCGGAGGCGCTGCCGGAACCGCGGCGAGCGCCGTCGCCACCAGGCCTCGACGCCTCCGGACAGGTCGGCCTGCAGCCGCTGCTCGACCGGGCCCCTCCCCAGGCGACGCTCCTCGCCCAGCACCCGGACCAGGCACTGGAGGAGGAGGCCCCCCTCGCGCTGACCGGTGACCACGGCGACGTCGTGGTCCTCCATCCGCAGCCGGGCATCGAGCAGCCGGGACGCGATGAGGGGGTGCCCGACCAGCGGTGTCGCGAACCCCCAGATCGGGTCGAGGCCGAGGAGCAATCGGGTGCCCTCGGACGTGGACTGCGACCGGAGGCCGGCGAAGGACATCCCGTCGCTGAGCACGACGGGGGGTTCGGCTTCGGGGAACGACGCCGCCGCCGAGAACGACCAGGCGCTGGCCGCGCAGAACGGGTCCGCCCCGGGGGTCGCGTCGGCGGCGGCGTCCCAGGCTCGGGCGTGGCGATCGAGCTCGTCGGCCTCGATCCGCGCAGCGCCGAGCACGGCCGCACCCTAGGTGGATCGCGCCGGACGGCGGCCGGGCCGCCTACGCTGGGAGACGCCGTCGACCCCCGTCGGGAGAGTCCCGCCCCACCGCCAGTGGGGAGGGCGCCGAAGGAGCAACCGCCCCGGAACCTCTCAGGCCAGCAGGACCGTCGGGACGAGGCACGTCTGGAGAGCAGCCCACCCGGGCTCACCGAAGGAGCAAGCCGCCGGCCGCCGGCGGTGAATCTCTCAGGTCACGGAACAGACGGGGCCCATCCCAGCCGCGCGCCACCCGGGAGCCCGAACGTGACCACCCCCTTCTCCACCCGCCACATCGGCCCCCGGGGTGCGGACCTCGACCGGATGCTCGAGGTCGTGGGGGTCGGCTCCCTCGACGAGCTCATCGACCAGGCCGTGCCCGCCGCGATCCGCAACGGCGCGCCGCTCGACCTCCCGCCGGCGGCGTCGGAGGCCGAGGCCCTGGCCGAGCTGCGGCAGCTGGCCGAGGCCAACGTGGTGCGCACCTCGATGATCGGGCTGGGCTACGCCGGCACGATCACGCCGGCGGTCATCCGTCGCAACGTGCTGGAGAGCCCGGCCTGGTACACGGCCTACACGCCCTACCAGCCCGAGATCTCCCAGGGCCGGCTCGAGGCGCTGCTGAACTTCCAGACCGTCGTCACCGAGCTCACCGGCACCGAGTTGGCCGGCGCGTCGCTCCTCGACGAGGGCACCGCCGCCGCCGAGGCCATGGCCATGTGCAACCGACTGGTCACGGGCGACCGCCCCCGCTTCGTCGTGTCCACCGACACCTTCCCTCAGACCATCGCGGTCCTGCGGGCCCGGGCCGAGGCCATCGGCGTGCAGGTCGACGTGGTCGAGGACGTGGCTGCGGCCGACCTCTCCGGCGCCCACGGCGTGCTCGTCCAGTACCCGGGGATGTCCGGGGCGGTGGTCGACCCCTCCCCCGCCATCGAGGCCGCCCACGCGGCCGGCGCCCTCGCCGTGGTGGCCACCGACCTGCTGGCGTGCACGATGCTCACGCCGCCCGGCGAGCTCGGGGCCGACATCGTCGTCGGCTCCTCGCAGCGCTTCGGCGTGCCCCTCGGCTTCGGCGGGCCCCACGCCGGCTTCCTCGGCTGCCGCGAGGAGTACAAGCGCACGCTCCCCGGCCGCCTGGTCGGGATGTCGGTCGACGCCGCCGGCCGCCCGGCCGCCCGCCTGGCCCTGCAGACCCGCGAGCAGCACATCCGCCGCGAGAAGGCGACGTCCAACATCTGCACCGCCCAGGTGCTGCTGGCCGTCATCGCCTCGATGTACGCCGTCTACCACGGTCCCGACGGCCTGCGGGCCATCGCCGACCGGGTCCACGGCCGGGCCACCGCCTTCGCGTCGATGCTGGCCTCGGGTGGCCGCAGCGTCTCCAACGGGACCTGGTTCGACACCCTCACCGTCGACGTCCCCGGCGAGGCGGAGGCGGTCGTCGAGCGAGCCGCGACGGCCGGGATCGACCTGCGCCTCGTCGACGCCGACACGGTGGCGCTCACCTTCGACGAGACCTGTGACGAGCGCACCCTCGACGCCCTCGCCGGCGCCTTCGGGTGTGCAACGGAGCCGCTGCCAGAACCGGGAGATGTGATCCCGGCGGGGCTGCAGCGGTCGAGCGACTTCCTGACCCATCCGACGTTCCACTCGTACCGGTCCGAGACCGAGATGCTGCGCTACCTGCGCCGGCTCTGCGACAAGGACGTGGCGCTCGACCGGGCGATGATCCCGCTGGGCTCGTGCACGATGAAGCTGAACGCCACGGCCGAGATGGAGCCCATCTCCTGGCCCGGCTTCGCCGACCTGCACCCGTTCGTGCCCGCGTCGAGCAGCGAGGGCTACCGCACGCTCATCGACCAGCTCGAGGCGTGGCTCGTCGAGATCACCGGCTACGACGCCGTGAGCTTCCAGCCCAACGCCGGCTCCCAGGGCGAGCTGGCCGGCCTCCTCGCCATCCGCGGCTACCACGACGCCAACGGCGACATCGAGCGGCGGGTGTGCCTCATCCCGTCCTCCGCCCACGGCACCAACGCCGCGTCGGCCGTCATGGCCGGCCTGCGGGTCGTGGTCGTGGCCTGCGACGACGACGGCAACGTCGACGTCGACGACCTGAAGGTCAAGGTCACCGAGCACGCCGACGACCTGGCCGGCCTCATGGTCACCTACCCGTCGACCCACGGCGTGTTCGAGACCCGCATCCGCGAGATCTGCGACCTCGTCCACCAGTACGGCGGTCAGGTGTACCTCGACGGCGCCAACCTCAACGCCCTGGTCGGCATCGCCAAGCCCGGCGAGTTCGGCGCCGACGTCAGCCACCTCAACCTCCACAAGACGTTCTGCATCCCCCACGGCGGCGGCGGACCCGGTGTCGGTCCGGTGGCCGTGCGGGCCCACCTGGCGCCCCACCTGCCCAACCACCCCCTCGACCCGGCTGCCGGCCCGGACACCGGTCCCGGCCCGGTGTCGGCGGCGCCCTACGGCTCGGCCGGGATCCTGCCCATCTCGTGGGCCTACGTGCGGATGATGGGCGGCGAGGGCCTGACCCGGGCCACCCAGCTGGCCATCCTCAGCGCCAACTACGTCGCCGCCCGCCTCGGTGAGCGCTACCCGGTCCTCTACGCCGGCGAGCACGGGCGGGTGGCGCACGAGTGCATCGTCGACCTGCGCGACATCACCCGGCGCACCGGGGTCAGCGTCGACGACGTCGCCAAGCGGCTGGTCGACTACGGCTTCCACGCGCCGACGATGAGCTTCCCGGTGGCGGGCACGCTCATGATCGAGCCGACCGAGTCCGAATCGCTGGCCGAGCTCGACCGGTTCTGCGAGGCCATGCTCGCCATCGCCGACGAGATCGCCGAGATCGAATCGGGGGCCGTCGCCCACGACGACTCGGCGCTCGCCCACGCGCCGCACACCGCAGAGGACCTGCTCGTCGTCGACTGGCGGCGCCCGTACACCCGCGAGCGCGCGGCCTACCCGGTGCCCGACCTGCGCCGGTCCAAGTACTGGCCGCCGGTCAGCCGCATCGACGGTGCCGCCGGCGACCGCAACCTCGTGTGCGCCTGCCCGCCACCGGAGGCGTTCGAGGCGTAGGGCCGGGCCCCGCGACAATCGTCGGGCCCCGAGGTGGTGGGTTAGCCTCGCTGACCGCTATGGCCACCCGGATCGAGATCGAGCTCACCAGCCGCCAGGACGAGGGACGCACCTTCACCTGGCGGGCCGCGGGCGCCCGGCAGCCCAAGGGCGTGGTCGAGGCCTCCGTGCTCCCCGAGGGGGCATCCGTGGGCGACGAGCTGCGCGTCGAGGCCGAGATGGACCTCGACGGGATCCGCATCACCCAGGTCCTCCCGCCGAAGGCCAAGGAGGCCAAGAAGGTCGAGACGCTCGAGCTGATCGCGCGCGACGACGAGCCCCTCGTCACCCAGGTGCTGGCCGAGAAGGGCCGCGGGCGAGGTGACCGTGGGGACCGACGCGGCGGCCGGCGCGGCGAGCGCCCCCGGGGTGACGGCGAGCGTCCCCGTAGCGAGCGCGGCGAACGCGGCGAACGCGGCGAACGCGGCGAGCGCGGGAAGCGGCGCGAGGGCCAGGGCGGTGAGCGCCGCGACGGCGGCCGCCCCCGCACCCCGGCCAAGCCGAAGCTGCCGCCCAAGCCGAAGCCGCCGCGCCTGAAGGCGGGCAAGACCAACCGCAGCGCCCTCATCGACTCCCTGCCCGACGAGCAGAAGGCGGTCGCCCAGGAGCTGCTGCGCGGCGGCCTGCAGGCGGTGCGCTCCGGCCTCGAGAAGCAGAACGAGCAGCGCAAGGCCGAGGGCCAGGACCCCATCGACGAGGGCCCCATCGTGACCCTGGCCGAGCAGCTGCTGGTCAAGGTGCGCGTCGCCGAGTGGCGCGACCGGGCCGAGGCGGCGCTCGAGCAGGCCGAGACCGTCGACCTGCGCGACCTGCGCACCGTCGTCACCGCCGCGGACGGCGCGGCGAAGGACGAGGAGTCGCGAGCGCTGGCCGCACGCCTCCGCACCGCCCTGAACCAGCGCCTCGACGCCGATCAGCAGGCCTGGATCGCCGAGGTCGTCGAGATGCTCGACGACGAACGCGTGGTGCGGGCCCTGCACCTGTCCTCGCGGCCCCCGAAGGCGGGGGCCCCGCTCCCCCCCGAGGTGGCGCTGCGCCTGGTGGAGGCGTCCAACGCGGCGATGAACGCCGAGACCTCGGCCGACCGCTGGGTGCACATCCTCGAGGCGCTGGCCCACGCCCCGGTCCGCCGGCAGGTCGTGCCCGTCTCGCTTCCGGCGAACGTCACCGACGAGCTGAAGGGCGCCATCGCCCGCCACGGCGCCCGCCTCCCCGAGATCGCCCAGATCTTCGGCATCGAGCCCGACCCGAAGGCCGGGCGCCCCGAGACCCGCCGCAAGCGCAAGCCCGGGAGCAAGCCCAAGGCCGACCGGCCCAAGGGCGAGCAGGGCAAAGGCGACACGAAGCCCACGGGTCAGCAGGCCAAGGGTGACGAGACGCCGGTGGACGAGGTCGCGCCCGCCGCTGCGGACGACGCCACGTCCGAGCCCGACGTGCAGCCGGACGCCCGGTCCGAGGCGCAGACCGAGCCGGAGGCGCCGTCGGAGGTCGGGGCGGAGCCGACGCCCCCAGGCGCTGCGGATCCGCGGGCCGAAGACGTCCCGGACGTCCCGGAAGACCTGCAGCAGGCACCCACCGAGGCCCCGGCGCCGGAGATCCCGGCCGCAGAGGCGCTCGAGGCCGAGCAGCCCGAGAGCTGAGCCCGCCAGCCCGGGCTGCAGTCGACCGATGCGGTCGAACCACGCCCGGGCTGAGCGATCGTCCGCGGGCTGACGCCCCGCCTCAGCGGGATTCGGTGCGCGAGGTGCGGGCCTGGCTCTGCCGGCCCCGGAACGCACCGGTGGCGGTGTCCTCGTCCCAGCGGGCGCCGCAGGAGGCGCACACGCACGAGTCGACCCGGAGCGACGCCAGGTACAGGCGGTCGACCTCGTAGGAGTCGCAGTAGGGGCAGCAGAGCCGCCCGTCCGCGTCGACCTCGTCCCCCTCGCCTGTCACGCGGCGCAGGCTACCGTCGGCCGATGATCCAGTACGAGACCCGCGGCAACGTCGCCGTCATCACCCTCGACCGGCCTGAGGCCCGCAACGCCGTCAACGGGCAGCTCGCCGAGGAGCTCGAGGCCGCCGTCGACCGCATGGAGGCCGACGACGCCGTCTGGATCGGCGTGCTCACCCACACCGGCCCCGTGTTCTGCGCCGGCGCCGACCTCAAGGCCATCAACGCCGGCGGCGCCGCCCAGCTCAACACGCCCTCGGGCGGCTTCGGCGGCATCGTGGCCAAGGCCCGCACGAAGCCGCTCATCGCCGCCTGCGACGGCCCGGCCTACGCCGGCGGCTGCGAGATCGTGCTGGCCTGCGACCTGCTGGTCGCCTCGACCGAGGCCCGCTTCGGCGTCCCCGAGGTGAAGCGCAACCTGGTGGCCGCCGCCGGCGCCCTCTTCCGCCTGCCCGCCGCCCTCCCCCGCAACGTCGCCACCGAGATGCTGCTCACCGGCGACCCTATCGACGCCGAGCGAGCCCACCAGCTGGGCTTCGTGAACCGGCTCGCAGAACCCGGCGGCGCCCTCGACGCTGCGCTGGCCCTCGCCGCCGAGGTCACGGCCAACGCGCCCCTGGCGGTGCGCAAGAGCCTCGAGGTCTCCAAGGCTCGCTTCGACACCGACGAGGAGGCCTTCACGGCCTCGGGCCGGGCGATCGCCGAGGTCATGGCCAGCGAGGACACCGTCGAGGGGCTCACCGCGTTCATCGAGAAGCGCCCGCCCCGGTGGAAGGGCCGCTGAGCCGGCGCTCAGACCACGGTGCGGATGATGCCGTGGTCGTGGAGGAACTCGGCGAGCCCCTCGACCAGGTGCCACTCGGCGACGTCGTCGAGCGGGACCCACGCCACCTCGTCGGCGTCGTCGCCCGCCGTGGGCTCGGCGTCGGGCTCGAGCAGGGTCACCGCGTGGTCGAGGATCACGTAGTGGCGACCCTCGACGAAGCGCTCGACGACGCCCACCAGCGAGCCGCACACGCCCTCGAGACCGGTCTCCTCGGCGAGCTCGCGCACCACCGCCTCGGCGAGGAGCTCGCCCGGCTGGACGACCCCGCCCGGGAGCGACCACTGCCCGACGGCCACCCCGCGACCGCGGCGGATGAGCAGGAGCCGGCCATCGACGACCACGACGGCGCCGACGGCGACCTCGGCCCGCTCCGGCCTGGCGTCGCTCACGACCCCTCCCCCAGCGACCGGTGGACCACGATGGCCCGGGCCACGAGGCCGAAGGTCTCGAAGAAGTTCTTGGTGTGCCGGTCGCCGGGCAGCGCCAGCGAGTCGACACCGAAGCACCCCTGCTCGGTGGCCCAGGCGATGAGGGCCTCCATGACCAGCTCCCCCACCGAGACCTCGCGGGCACCGTCGACGGTGAACAGGTCGGAGATCACGCCGAGGCGTCCGCCGTCGCGCAGGACGTCGACGCGCACGACGCCGTAGCCGACGACGGTGCCGTCGATCGTGCCGACGACGACGTGGGTGTCGGGGTCGGCCAGGTCGGCCCGCAGGGAGTCCGTGGGCGGCAGGGGGCGAGCCAGCTGGCGGCGCCAGACCTCGCCGCCCCGGTTGGGCGTGAGCTCCTCGACCGCGGCGGTGGCCAGGGACCCGAGGGCCGGCAGGTCCAGCTCGGTGGCGGCCCGGGCGGTGACCTCCACCGCTACGGCTTCGAGAGCTGCTGCACGCGGTTGAGGACGGTCTTGCGGCCTCGGGTGGCCGACTCGTAGGCGCGGATGGCGTCGAGCTGCCCGGCGGCGAGCCCGTCGAGCCGGCTCACGACCTGGCTCGCCGACAGGCTGTCGTAGTCCGGGATCGGCAGCACGTCGACGGAGGGGGTCGCGGCGTCGACGGCGGCGGTGCGGGCCTGGACGGCCTCCTCGGCGGCCGTCCGCTCGCTCGCCGTCGCCGGCTTCCCGGCGGCCTTCTTCGCCGTGGCCGGCTTCCCGGCGGCCTTCTTCGCCGTGGCCGGCTTCGCCGTGGCCTTCTTCGCAGCCGTCCTCTTCGCGCTCGTCTGCTCGGCGGGTGCCGTCGCCGGACCGCCCGCGGCCGGCACGGTGGGCGCACCCGGCACGACCCCGAGGCCGCGCAGCAGGTCGAGGACCGGACTGTCGAGGTCGGCGGTGCGCTTGGCGACCTGGCTGCGGGCCTGCTGGACGGCGAAGGGCCCGAGCATCCGGGCGTTGTTCACCTGGCTCCTGCCGTTGCGGACCAGCTTCGGGAACCGCGCCGGCCCGTCGAAGAGGAACCCGATGGGGGCGTACACGAAGGCGTCGAGCACCTGGTCGACGGCGTCTTCGAGAGGGTTCTTGTCAGCGGTCACGGTCGACCATGTTCGCGAGCCGCCGGTCGGGCGCGCCAGTTCGTCCCGTTTCGGTCGCTCAGGTCGGGCCGTGGGTGTGCACGACGAGCACGTCGCACGGGGCGTGGTGCAGCACGGTGCTGGCCACGCTGCCGAGGAAGCGCCCGCTGCCGGTGAGCCCGACGGAGCCGACGACGATCAGCCCGGCGTCGAAGGTCTCGGCGGCCTCGAGCAGCTCGGCAGCCGGTTCGCCCTCGAGCGCCTGGACCACGACGTCGGTGATCCCCCTGGTCGCTGCCAGCTCGCGGCCGCGACGGGCGTGGCGCTCCGCCTCGTTCGGGTCGGCGAGCATCCAGCGCAGGTCCTCGGGCGCCCGCTCGTCGACCCGGGTGTGCCGGCGCTCGAAGGCGGTGACCACCACGAGCCGAGCCGACTCGGCGCCGGCGAGGTCGACCGCCTGCTCCAGGGCTCGCTCGGCCGACGCCGACCCGTCGGTCCCCACCACGATGGTGCGGTAGGCCACGGCGGTTCAGACGCAGTCCACGCAGAGGGCGGTCTCGCCCTCGGCGAGCTGGCCCATGGGCTTGAGGATGAAGCAGGACTGGCAGAGGAACTCGTCCTCGCGGCGAGGCTGGATCCTCGCCGCGGGCGTGCCCTTGCCGGCGTCGCCGTCGTCCTCCTCCTCGTCCTCGTCCTCGTCGTCGCCCGCCGCGATCCGGTCCTTGAGGATCTCGTCGAGGTCGGCCTCGACGTCGTCGGGGTCGGCTTCCTCGTCCTCGTCCTCGTCCTCGTCCTCGCGGCGGCGGGCCCGGCGGGGCTCGTCGTCGTCCTCGGCATCGGTGTCGGCGTCCTCGGTGATCGCCTCCTCGTCGACGGCGTCCTCGTCGACGAAGTCCTCACCGAGGTCCTCGTCGAGGTCGTCGTCTCCCAGCTCGTCGTCGGCGAGGTCAGCGTCGGCGAGCTCGTCGTCGTCGGCGAGGTCGTCGACGTCGAGGTCCTCCTCGACCAGGTCTTCTTCTTCGTCAGCCATGGGACGCTCCACTGGGTGGCGGGGGACGGCGGCGGATCATAGACACTGCCGCGACCGGAATCTGCCGGGCGCCGGAACCTACCGGCCGGATCGGCCGGTTCCACATCGTGGCGCGCTCAACCCCCGGACGCGTCCGGGGCGGAGGTGCCCGGCGCCTCGGGGCGGGCCGTCGAGGTCGGGGGTGCGCCCAGGTCGCTGGCGGTCGCGATGTCGGTGACATTGTCGACCAGCCACTGCCCGTCGATCCGCAGCATCGACAGCTGCAGGTAGCGATCGGTCTCGGTGTAGGCCTCTTCCTCGCCACCCGACACGTCCCGGTCGTAGACGACCACGACCTCCACGGCCCCCCGGTCCTCCTGGCCGACGAAGACCTCGTTCACCTGGGCCACGGCATCACGGGCCCCCTCCTCGAAGAACACGCGCAGGCCCCGCTCGGCCTGCTCGAACTCCTCGGCGAACCCGCCGGTGGACAGCGCGAGCACGTCGGCCTTCCAGGCGTCGAAGTCCCCGCCGTCGTAGGTCAGGAACTCCTCGGTGAACCGGCCGGCGGCCAGGCGGAGCTCCTGGTCGGACGGCCCGCCGTCGCCGTCGCCGCCCGAGTCCAGCGCGAAGACGGCGAGGATCGCCAGCGCGGCCGCCACCATCACGGCAACCACGAAGGCACCCGCCGGGACCGTGCGACGGGAGCGATCGGCGGGCGCCTCGGGGGCGGTCACCGACGAGCCCGGCGGCGGGCGCCGAGTCCGAGGGCGATGGCGCTCGCCAGCACCACGCCGAGGCCGAGCGGCGTGCGATCGGTGGCCGTCGTGGCGGCGCGCCCGACGGCGAAGGGCACGGCGGCATCGGACGACTGCCCCTCGACCGGCGCCGACGCCGTGGACCCACGGGGGGTCAGGGGCGAGGCGCACTCCGGGATCTCCGGGACGGCCGGCAGCTCGCGGGGCGGGATGTACTGCTCCGGCGGGTTCGCCGAGTCGAACAGGGTGAACGTGCGGACCCACACGCCGCCGGGCTCCTCGTCGCGCGTGAGCCATACGTACTCGAACGCCGTCGGCCCGCGTTCGAGGGTCGTGACCAGGTGACCGAGGTTCTCGTCGGTCGTGGTGACGTCGATCACGGAGTCGAGGTCGTGGAAGACGCAGTCGAGGTCCTGCTTGATGTCGCCCACCAGGTCGGCGGTCTGCGACAGCAGCTCGGTGCCGCGCTCGAGCAGCACGCGGGTGTCGGGCTCGACGTTGCGCAGCGACTCCCCCACCGCGGCGAGGTCGCGCAGTGCCGACGACAGCGACCCGCGCCGCTCGGTGACCGTGCGGGTCAGCTGGGTGCTGTTGGCGCTCAGGCTGTCGAGCAGCTCGGCGCGGTCGGCGAAGGTCTGGAGGAGCGCGTCGGAGTCGACGGTGAGGTCGCGCAACGTCTCGCCGCGGCCGTTGAGGGCCACGGCGAGCTCGTGGAGGAGGGTCCGCGTCTGCTCGGGATCGACGGCGCTCAGCACGCGGGAGGCCGACCGGAGGAGCTCGGAGAACTCGAGGGGGACCGACGTCTGGTCCATCGGGATGACGTCGCCCTTCTCGATGTAGGGCCCGCCGTCGTCGTAGCCTTCCGGGGGCTGGAAGTCGATGTAGGGCTCGCCGACGGCCGACTTGCGGAAGATCCGGGCCTTCGAGCCGGCGGGGATCTGCTTGCCCCGGTCGATGTTCATGGTGATGAGGACCTTGTCCTCGACCAGCTCGACCGACCTCACCTCGCCGTAGTGGACGCCGAGGTAGGCGACCTCGGACGCCGACGACACGCCGGCGGTGCCGGCGAACTCGCCCTGGATCTGGTACGGGCGCTCGATGAACTCGAAGCTGATGATGTTGTTCACCGCCCACCACAGCATGAGCACGAACACGCCCATGAAGGCGACGAGGTTGATGAGGACGCGGCGGGACATCTACTCCGCCACCTCGAACAGGCCGTAGACCTGGGCGAACCCGTCGGGCACGCCCAGCGGGATCTTGATCGCGAACTGGCTCACCCATCGGAGCAGCTCGGCGACCTGGCCCTGGTTCCGGTCGACCTCGGCCAGGATGGCGTCGAGCTGCTTGATCTGCGTGTCGACCTGGGTCAGGTAGGGGCCGAGGATGTTCTGGTTCTGGACCCGCGCGAGCCGCGTGAGCTCGCGGATCGACTCCACGGCGACGTCGCGGTTCTGGGCCAGGACCTGGGCGGCGTCGGCCAGGTTGGCCAGCAGCGCCCCGAGCTGGTCGGACCCGGCGGCGAACGTGGCCGACGCCGCGTCCATGGCGTCGATGATGCGCACCAGCTCGTCGGTCTGGTCGGCGAGCGTGCCCGACACGGTGCTGAGGTCCTCGACCAGGGAGGTGAGCTCCACGGCCCGGTTCCCGAAGCCCACGGCGCCGGTCTCCACCAGCGTCGCCAGGTCGGTGGACACGACCGCGCCCAGGATCTCGACCGCCTGCTCGGTCACGAGCTCGAGCTCGGGCGCCTCGGCCGTGCGGGTGAGCACGTCGCCGTCCTGCAGGTCGGTGCCGGCCGTCGGGTCGTCCTCGTCGAGCGGGCGCAGCTCGATGAACTTCTCTCCCAGCAGCGACGTGGTGCGCAGCAGCGCGAGCGACTCGATCGGGACGAACAGGCCGTCCTTGATCGACATGGTGACCCGGGCGTCGTAGTCGTCGGTGAGCTCGATGCCGACGACCGAACCGATGCGCACGTCGGCGACCTGCACCGAGTGCCCGACCACCAGGTCGCCGACGTCGTCGAACGTGGCCGACACCTCACGGGAGCCCTCGATGTTGCCGGGCAGGGCGCACGACGAGGCGAGGAGGGCCCCGGCGACTACCAGCGCGGCGCGGCGGGCGGTCACGACCGGACCCCGAGGAACGTGGAGAGGAACGACCCGAGCAGGTTGCGGGAGCCGTCGTCGACGTCGGGGGTGTCGTCGGTCCGCGGCGGGGTCGTCGGCGCGCCCAGCAGTCCGAGGATGTCGTCGATCGGCGTCGTGGGTCGGGCGAGCGAGGCCGGAGCGGCATCGCCGGCGTCGAGGCCGGCGATCGGCCCGGCGCACCGGGTGTCGACCGGGAGGCACGGGACCGGCACGCCGACCGCGTCGAAGACCGGCTTGAGCGCCTCCTGCACGAGGGGGGCGAAGCTGTTGCGCAGGTTCAGGGCTCGGGCCGTGGGGTTGTAGGCGTCGATGAAGCCGTCGATCTGGTCGGCGCCGCCCTTCACGAGCGCCTGCACCCCGTCGAGGTTCTGCTCGATGCTCTCGGTGAGCCGCTGCACGATGGCCACGTCGGTGCGCAGCCGCACGGCGTGCTCGGACACCAGGTCGAGCCCGCCCTCGGAGAGGCTCGCCAGGCTCCGGACGAGGGTCTCGACCTCCTCGCGCTCGTCGGCCAGCACGTCGGCGACGACGGCGAAGTCGTCGAGCACCTGGGCGAGCTGGCTCTCCCGGGTCAGGAGGGTCGAGGTGAAGTCGTCGAAGCGCTCGGCGATGCGGATGATCGTGTCGTCGTTCTCCTCGACGTTGCCGATGAGCTCCGACAGCTCGTCGAGGGCCGAGCCGAGGTCCTCGCCCTGCCCGTCGAGGGCGGTGGCCGCGTTGTCGATGAGGCGGCCCACGCCGTCGGGTTCGAGGGCGTCGAGGAACTCCTTCAGCGAGGCCAGCGCCTCGTCGGGTTCCACCGGGATGACCGTGTCCTCGAGAGCGATCTCGTGTCCGTCGCGCGCCAGCTTGTCACCCTGCTGGAACGCCGGGAACAGCTGCACCCGCCGCTCGCCGATCAGCGACTGCGGGACGATGGCGGCCCGCACGTCGGCGGGCAGCGGCACGTCGCTGTCGACGGCCATGGTGACCTTCACCCGGTCGCCCATCACCTCGATGTCGGACACCTCGCCGGCCGGCAGACCCAGGACCTGCACGCCACCGGCCTCGTAGAGCGACACGGCGCGCGGGAAGTAGGCGACGACCTCGTAGGTGTCGCCGCCGCCCAGGAGCGCGCACCCGGGGGCGGCGAGGCTGGCGGCGAGCAGCCCGGCGACGAGGCGGCGGCGGCTCATCCCTCGGACCCCAGGATCGTGCCGTAGATGTCCTGCAGGGACTCGATGGCGTCCGGGCCGAGGCTCCGGATGAAGATGTCCTGCCACGGCCCCTGCTGGCCACCCCGCGACTGGAGCAGGATCCCCGGGCCGAGCCACGCCAGGGCCCGATCGACGTCGTCCTGCTGGGCCGACACCACGTCGAGGGTGGGGGCCAGGGAGTCGAGGGCGGCGTCGAGCTGCTGCTGGTTGGCGGTGATCAGGCGGTCGAGCTCCTGCACCGTGTCGGCGGTCTCCCCGAGGACGAGGGCGAGGTCGTTGCGCCGGGCCACCAGGACCTGGAGGATCTGCTCGGAGGAGTCGAGGAGGCTGAGCAGCTCGTCGTCCTTGTCGGCCAGCGTCTCGCTGAGGCGGTCGGCCTGGGCGAGCAGGTCGTCGAAGTGCGACTCGCGGTCGTTCACCGCGGCGCCGACCCGCTGGATCCCCTCGAGCAGGTCCTCGACGGTCGCCTCCTTGCCCTCGGTGATGTCGGCGAGGTCGACGAAGAGCTGGTTGAGCTGGTCGGTCTCGAGCTCCTGCACGCCCTCGGTGGCCTCGCGGGTGAGCTCGAAGAGGTCGAACGGCGTCCGCGTGCGCTCGATGGGGATCGCGCGCTGCTCCTCGGGGAGATCGGCCATGGCGACGTCGCCGTCGAGGGCGTCGTGGATGCGCAGCTCCTTCGCGCCGAGGAGCGACGACAGGGCGATCTCGGCGCTGGCGCCGTCGCGGATCTCGATGCCGTCGTCCACCACCCACTCGACGATGACGGCGCCGGCTTCGCGGTCGACGTCGACGCCGGTGACCCGCCCGACCTTGACGCCGGCGACCTTCACGTGGTCGCCGGTGCGCAGGCCCGACGCATCGGTGAACATCCCCTGCATCGGGTACGCCTGCTCGAGCAGGTTCAGCGTGCCGACCAGGAACGCGAAGCCGGTGGCGCCCCCGAGCAGGAGCACCGAGACGAGGCCCACCACGTAGGGGTTCATGTCGCGGAAGGACTTCACCGCTCGCCCCCCAGCAGGGAGAGGACGGCGGCGGCGCCGCTGTGCCGGTTGGGCCGGTACGGGACCGGTCCGCCGGGGGTCGAGTTCCCGCTCACGCTCTCGAGGCCGGGAACGATCGGGTGCGGGCACGGCGGCGGCTGCGTCGCCGCGCACAGGATGGCCTGGTTGAGGAACTCGCCGTTGCTGGCGGCGAGGAACGCCGCCGCACCGTTCTCGTCGAGGTTGTCGAGGGCCTGCTCGACGGCGGGCAGCTCGCCCTCGACGGTGCCCAGGGTGCGGGCCAGGACGGCGATGATCCGGTCGAGCTCTCCCCGGTTGGCCTCGAGGATGCCGGAGAAGTCACGGTTGAACGCGCCCATCTCGGTGATGGCCTCGTCGATCAGCGCTGTGTTGTCGCTGAAGGTGCGCGACAGCGACGCCAGGTTGTCGAGCATGGTCTCGATCTGGGCGTCGCGGTCGGCGATGGTGCGGGACACGACCTCGAGGTTCTCGATGAGGCCGCCGATCGCCTCGTCGCGCTCGCCGAGGCCCTTGGCGACGACGGCGAGGTCGTCGATCGCCTGGCTGACGTCGGCGGCGTTGCCCTCGAGCGCCTTCGTGACCGTCCCGAGGAACTCGTTGACCTGGCCCTCGTCGATGGCCGCCACGATCGGCCCGAGCCGGTTGAACAGCTCGCCGATGTCGATGACGTTCGTGGTCTCGGCGATGCGGTCGCCGTCCTCGAACGTCGTCGGTGCGTCGCCCGGGTAGAGGTAGACGTAGCGCTGGCCGATCAGGTTGCGCCAGCGCACGGCCGCCGCCGAGTCGGAGGGCAGCCGGTGGTCGCTGCGGATCTCCATCGAGACGACCGCTTGGCCGTCCTCGACCTCCACGCCGCTCACCTTGCCCACGGCGACGCCGGCCACCTTCACGTTGTCGTTCCGCAGCAGGCCGGTGACGTCGTCGAAGGAGGCGGTGAGCGTGTAGGTGGACGGTCCCCGGCCGACGAGGCCGCCGATGGTGGTGTTGCCGATGGTGGATGCCAGGTAGACGGTGAAGCCCAGGCACAGGGCGACGAACAGCCCGAACTTGACGGCGGTGCGGGTCATCGGTCGCCCCGCCCGGTGAGGATGTCGAGCAGGCCGCCCGACCCGGAGCTGGAGCTGCGCGTGCCGGTGCCGAGGGGGTCGAGCAGGTCGTCGACGGTGTCCTCGATCGGGGCGAGCGGGTCGCCGCCCCCGCCGCCGAGCAGGTCGTCGAGGAGGTCGTCGATGGGCTGCGTCGGCGGGTCGCTGCCGTCCTCGGGTGGCGGGCTCTCGTGGCCCTCGACCAGGGCCGAGACGCTGACGATGGCCTTCACGGCGGCCATGAGCGTGCCGTCGCCGACCTCGACGCGGATGGCCTCGGCCAGGGTGCGCGTGTACCTGGTGAGGCCGAGCAGCACGGGCTGCACCTGCGCCCGCCGGTCGAACAGGACCTGCAGCGACCTCGAGCCGTTCGTGAGGGCGTTGGTGGTGAACTCCTCGTTCGCCTCCAGCAGGTCGGCCACGTCGCCGGCGAGGCGGCTGGTGTCGCGCAGGATCGCGTTCAGCTCGTCGCCGCGCTCGACCAGCGGGGGCAGCGCGACGTTGAGGTCGGTGGCGCCGGCGATGACGTCGGGGGCGACGGACTCGAGCTCCTCGGCGAGCAGGGCGAGGTCGGAGGTGAACTGGCGGAACTCGGCGTCGTTGGAGGCCCCGAGCTCGGCGAGGATCGACCCGTTGACGATCTGGCGGTCGATGCTCGGGCCCATGCCCCTGGCCGCCGTGGCCAGCTCGTCGAGGACCACGGCCAGCTCGGCCGGCTCGATGGCCTCGAGGACCGGGTAGGCGTCGGCGAGCACCCGCTCGAGCTCGAAGCCGCCCAGGGTGTCCTCGATGGTGCCGCCGTCGGCGAGGAAGGGCCCGGTGCCCTCGTCGTCGCCGGGGTCGATGTCGACGTACTTCTCGCCGAACAGCGTCTTGGGGCGGATGACGGCCGACGCGGTCTCGGGGATGCCGACCCCGTCCTGGATGCGCAGCCGAACGTGCGCCCGGTTGTCGACCAGCCGGATGCCGGAGACCTCCCCGACGTTCACGCCCCGGATGGCCACGCTGCTGCCCTCGTTCAGGCCCTGGCCGGCCGCCGCGAACGTGCCCTGGAGCTCGTAGCCGCCGTCGAAGGCCCCGAAGGATCCCTTGATGCCCACGGTGACGAGGGCGAACAGCACGAGGAGTCCGATGGCGCCCGAGATGATGCGCTGGTTGCGTTCGGTGGCGAGGCGTCGCATCTAGTAGCCCGTGAGGCTGACGGTGTTGCCGCCACCCCAGAAGACGAGGGACAGGACGAGGTTGAACACCACGACGGCCACGATCGACAGGCGGATCGCCCGGCCCACCGCCACGCCCACGCCCGCCGGGCCGCCGGTGGCGTAGAAGCCGTAGTAGCAGTGGATCAGCGCCACGATCACGGCGAAGAAGCACGCCTTCACGAGGCTGTAGAAGATGTCGATGGGCGGCAGGTAGAGCCGGAAGTAGTAGTCGTAGACGCCCGACGACAGCCCGAAGAACTCGGTGGTCACGAGCTTGGTGGCGAAGAAGCTGGCGAAGAGCGAGATGAGGTAGAGGGGGACGATGGCGATGAGGGCGGCCAGGACCCGGGTGCCCACCAGGTAGCTGATCGGGCGGACCGACATGACCTCGAGGGCGTCGATCTCCTCGGAGATCCGCATGGCGCCCAGCTCGGCGGTGAACCCGGCGCCGACCTGGGCGGCGAACGCCACGCCGGCGATGAGGGGCGTGACCTCGCGGGTGTTGGCGAAGGAGCCGACCAGGCCGGTGAAGGCCTCGGCGCCGATCTGCTCGAGGCCGGCGTAGCCCTGCAACCCGACGTTGGCGCCGGTGAAGAACGACATCGAGAAGATGACGAACACCATCCCGGCGCCCACGATGAGCGCACCGGCGCCGACCGTGATGTCGGAGACGAGGTTGAACACCACGTTCCGGTAGCGGAGCCGGATGATGAGGGTGGTGACGATGTCCCACAGGACCCGGCCGTAGAACGTGAGCTGCTTGCCGACGTCCTCGAGGCCGTCGCCGACCGAGCGGCCGGCGTCCTGGACCGGACGGGTGAGGCGGTGGGTGATCGCGGCCACGGTCAGAACTTCGGGGGCACGAGGGCGAAGTAGAGGGACGTCATGACCAGGTTGGTGAAGAAGATGAGGATGAACGTGATGACCACGCCCTGGTTCACCGCATCGCCCACGCCCTTGGGCCCGCCCTTGGCGTAGATGCCCTTGTAGCAGGACACCGTGGCAGCGATGAACCCGAACACGACCGCCTTGACCAGCGACGAGTACAGGTCGGGGAGCTGCACGAGCGACGTGAAGCCCTGGAAGTAGGCGCCCGGCGTGACCTTCTGGATGACGACGTTGAAGAAGTAGCCCCCGGCGATGCCGGCCATCGAGACCAGCGACACCATGAACAGCCCGACGGTGGCCGCCGCGTAGAGGCGGGGCGTCACCAGGCGGTGCACCGGGTTGATCGCCATGACCTCCATGGCCGCCAGCTCGTCGCGGATCTTGCGGGAGCCGAGGTCGGCGGTCATCGCCGAGCCGCCGGCGCCGGCGATCAGCAGGGCGGTGGCGACCGGGGCGGCCTCGCGCACGATGGCGAGCACCATGGCAGCACCCGTGGTGGACTCGGCGCCGAGCTGGCGGGAGAACGTGCCGACGTGCAGGGCGATGACCGCCCCGAACGGGATGCTGATGAGCACCACGGGGATCGAGCACACCTTGGCGATGAACCAGCACTGGCCCAGGTATTCGCGCCACCACGTGCGGAAGTCCCACGTGCGCCGGAACCCCTCGAGGGAGATGGCGAACATGTTCCCCGTCTCCCGGACGACGAACTGGGCCTTGCTGATCATCGGCGTTCGACCGTCGGCATGCTCAGACCGTCATCACGCCGTAGTCGTCGACGTCGCGGCCCTCGGCCTCGAGCCGGCGTCGTTCCCGGTCCATGAGGTCCTTCTCGACCTCGGTGCGCTCCTCGGCGAGCTCGTCCATGCCGATGGGGCCCATGGCCCGGCCGGCGAGGAACTGGCGGATCAGCGGGTTGTCGGTGGTCCGCATCTCCTCCTTGGAGGCGAACTTGACCAGGTTCGCCTGGTACAGCACGGCGATGTAGTCGGAGGTGCGCATCACCGAGGCGATGTTGTGCGTGATGATCAAGAAGGTGGCGTGCGTCTCCTCCTGGATCTTCTTGACGAGCTCGTCGAGGTAGGACACGCGGACCGGGTCGAGGCCGGAGTCGGGCTCGTCGAAGAGGATGATCTCGGGATCCATGGCCAGCGCCCGGGCGAGCCCCGCCCGCTTCTTCATGCCGCCGGAGACCTCACCGGGGAACTTCTTCATGTGGTCGAGCAGGCCGACGAGGCTGGCCTTCTCGAGGACGATCTCCCGGATCTCCTTCTCGGACTTCTTGGTGTGCTCGCGCAGCGGGAAGGCGATGTTGTCGAACATGTTCATCGACCCGAACAAGGCCCCGTCCTGGAACAGGACGCCGAACTTGCGCCGCACCCGGTAGAGGTCCTTCTCCCCCATGGAGACGGTCTCCTCGCCGTCGACCCAGATCTCGCCGCGGTCGGGGCGCAGCAGGCCGATGATGTTCTTCAGCAGCACCGACTTGCCGGTGCCCGACGGCCCCATGACCGCCGAGATCTTCCCGCGGGGGATGTCGAAGGAGATCCCCTCCAGCACGGTGTGCGACCCGAAGCTCTTCGTCACGTCTCGCAGCGAGATCGCAGCGTCCATGGGCACCTCGGGTGGTCCAGCGGGTTCGGCGGCTCCCCGGAGCCTCGTCCCCAGTGACGAACGGCACTCCGGCGAGGGAACCGTACGGGACGGCCGCGGGGGCCGCCAAGGCGGACGGTCGGGATGTTCCGGACGTTTCCCGATCTGCGCCGGAGCCGTGCCGGCCCGGCCGCTAGCAGCGGCCGTAGAGGAGCGGGAACGGGTTGGCGGGGCTGCGCCCGCCCGGGTGGACCTCGAAGTGGAGGTGCGGGCGGCTGCCGGCGGCGTTCCCGGTGTCGCCCACCGTGCCGATCACGGTGCCCGCCGCGACCGGCCCGGTGGCGCCGAAGCTGTGCAGGTGGCTGCCGAAGTAGAGGGTGCCGTCCGCCGCCGTGAGCCGGAACTGCTTGCCGCCGATCGACCCGGTGGCGATCGCCACGTGGCCGGCGACCGGTGCCCGCACGGGCGTGCCGCGCGGGGCGAACAGGTCGGTCCCCGCGTGCGAGCGCCCGCCCGACCGGGGGAAGCCCCAGTCGTTGAAGAAGGTGGCGCCGGGCACCGGGCAGACGAAGCCGCCGCCGCCACCGCTGCCGGCGGGGACGGTGAGCTTCTGGCCGACCTGCAGCCGGGTGGGGTCGCTGATGCCGTTGGCCGAGGCGAGGGCCGACACCGACACGCCGTGGCGCGAGGCGATCGAGGACAGGGTCTGGCCCGACTGCACCGTGTGGGTGCCACCGGGCGTGCTCCCACCGCCGCCGAGGCCGGGGAGGGGCCCGGGGTCGAACAGCACGAGCCGCGTCGTGGCGTAGATCCTCCCGTCGACCAGGCCGTTCCAGGTGATCAGGTCCTGGGTCCGGATGCCGTAGCGGCCGGCGATGCCGGCGATCGTGTCGCCGTACTGCACGGTGTGGCGCTGGCCGGCGAGCTGGCGGCCGCCGCTCGACGTCGTGGGAGCGCTGCTGCTGCTGCCGCCGCTGCCGCCGCTCGCCGGCGAAGCGCCGCCCGCGACCTGGAGGGAGCGCCCCACCACGATCAGGTTCGGGTTGGCGATGCCGTTGGCGGCCGCCAGCGCCGAGACGCTGGTGCGGTGCCGGGCGGCGATGCTGGCCAGCGTGTCGCCCGAGCGCACCGTGTAGGCGAGGCTGCGGGTCGCCGTGGTGCCCCCGCCCCCGTCGCCGGGGATGGTGAGCTCCTGGCCGGCGAGGATCAGGTTCGGGTTCCGGATCCCGTTGGCCTCCACCAGCGCCCGCACGGTGGTGCCGTGGTCTCGGGCGATGGCGTGCAGCGACTCGCCGCTGCGGACCACGTGGGTCCCCGACGCCGCCAGCGCGAGGGCGCCGACGGCGATCAGGGCACAGATGTCTCGTGGGCGAAGGGGGACGCGCACGGTGATTGCCTCCTGCGGTCTCCGCCCGCTCGGATGCGGGCGGCACCATACGGAAGCCACACCAGCCACGCAACCCCCAACCTCAACATCAGCCACAGGGTGCGCTGGTTGGCTGGCGCCTGCGCATGCGCCTGCTGTGGGTGGACGAGGGAAACTGGCAGCGGCTGCGTTGCACAGCCCTGGCGGGCTCTGCAACGCAGCCGCTGCCAGTTTCGTCCCGGGTCAGTGGAGGCCGGCGTTGCGGCGGGCTTCCGCCGCCCGCTCGGCGTCGAGGCGCTCGAGGGCGGGCTCCTCGGAGTGGTCGACGAAGCGCATGCTCTCGGCGATGGCCCGGTGGCCGGCCTCCTCGGCGATGAGGCGGTGCATCTCCTGGGCGACGCGGCGGTAGGCCGGGTGCCCCTGGGGGGTGGAGCGCAGCTCGAGGACGTGCATGGCGGACCTGGCGTTGAGGTGGAGGTAGAAGCGCACCTTGTAGGCGAGGGCGACGGCGTAGCCGGCCTGCTCGGGGAAGTCCTCGGCCAGGGCGTCGTACAGCGCCGACGAGCGGGCCATCGTGTCGTCGAAGGCCGCGGTCTGGCCGGCGGCGTCGACGGCCTCGGGCCGCACGTAGCCGTGGCGGGGGGTGAGCCGCTGCCACTCGAGGGTGAGCATGCGGTGGCGCTGCAGATCGCGGAACGCCCCGTAGTCGGCGAGGATGTCGAAGCGGTAGTACGACCGCTCCAGCGCCCGACCCGGCTTGTGGCGGCGGTTCTTGCGGTCGCCCTCGTAGGCCCGGATCACGGCGAGGCGGTCGTCGACCGACATGGTCCGCACCCGCTCCTCGAGCTGGCGCTCGGGCAGCTCGGTGTAGGCGTAGAGCATCGACGCCACGGTCTTGATCTCGGCGTCCGGGTCGAAGTCGACCAGGGTGACCTCGGCCGTGGGCTCGGGGTCGACGTCGGGGCCGACGAGGCGCTCGGCGATGGCGGCCATGGCCGACTCGCGGTCCTCGAAGTAGTGGCGCCAGACGTCGCCGCGGTCGGGCAGGTCGACGCGGCGCAGGAACGACGGGATGACCTTGCGCAGCTCGGCCAGCATGAGGTCCGCGTAGGCGCGGGCCTCCGGCAGCGGGTGCGAGCGCATCCGGTACAGGAGCAGCTCGTAGCTCTGGCCCGTGCCGTAGATGCCCACGTTGGACAGCGACGACGCCGGCAGCATGCCGCGGATGGCGTCGAGGGCCTTGGCCTTGATGGCCTGGCGGTAGACGAGGTCGGAGTCCGCCGCGCGCTTCGGGAACTGCTCCCGGAAGAACTCCTGCATGACCGGCACCAGCTCGGCGTAGGCGTCGAAGATGCGGTCCATCTCGCCCACGTAGCGCAGGGCGAGCGGCGAGGCGAGCACCTCGGGGTCGCGGTAGTACCGGTAGCGCCCGCCGAGGCGGGCGTCGTACGCGATGTAGCGGGTGGACTGCTCCAGGTAGGCGGCCAGCCGGCCCCACTCGAGGATCTTGGTCAGGATGTTCGACGCCTGCTCGCAGGCCAGGTGCACGCCCCCGAGCTGGGCCACGGAGTCGTCGCCGTACTCGAGGAACACCGTCTGGTACAGCTGCTCGGCCCGCTCGAGGCCGACCGTGGCGTCGACCGTCTGGTCGCCGGTGATGTCGAGGTCGCCCACGAACTCGTCGAGGAACAGCCGCCGCAGCGACTTGGGCGAGCGCGAGTAGCGGGCGAAGAGCGCCCCCTTCACCACCTCCGGGAGGTTGACGAGGGCGAACACCGGACCGTCGAGGTTGGTGAAGTACCGACGGAGGATGTCCTCCTCGTCGTCGGTGAAGTCCTCGGCGATGTAGACGCCCACGTCGGTCGATGCTACGGGGTCGACCCCCGGGTGCCGGGGACCACGCTGCGTGCGGGGGGCGGGTGGCCTCAGCGCCGCTCGGCGAGCCGGCGGCGGTGCTCCTCGCGGGCCTCGTCGAGGAGCCCGGGCGCCAGCCACAGGTCGGCGATCGTCCACGCCATCGCCTTGGCCCCGTCGAGCACGGCCCGGTCGCCGTCGGGCCCGGCGGCGTGACCGGCGAAGGCCTCGGTGTGGATGGCCGTGCCGGGGGCGGCCGCCTGGATCATCGGGTGGATCGAGGGCACCTCGTAGGAGACGTTCCCCATGTCGGTGGAGCCGACCACGCCGCCGACCTCGCGGGGGTCGTGCACCTCGCGTCCGAGGGCAGCGGCGTTGGCGGCGTAGCGGTCGACGATCGCGTCGATGTCGACCATGTCGGCGTAGGGCGGCTCCAGCCAGTCGAGCTCGACCTCGCAGCCCGACGCCGCGGCGCCGGCCTGCATGCACGCCGCGAACCGGCGCTTGAGCTGCTCGAGGCCGGCCACCGTCGGTGAGCGCACGTACCACTCCATCTGGGCCCGGTCCGGGATGATGTTCGGCTTCTGGCCACCGTCGGTGAACACCCCGTGCAGGCGCTCGGCCGGCCCGATGTGCTGGCGCAGGGCGGCCACGTTCACGTAGCCGAGCACGGCGGCGTCGAGCGCGTTGCGGGCCTGCTCGGGGGCGGCGGCCGCGTGGGCGCACTCGCCGTGGAACGTGACCAGGCAGCGGTGGATGGCGATGGCATCCATGGAGCGCAGGTCGGCCCCGCCGGGGTGCACCATGAGGGCGGCGTCGACGTCGTCGAACGCCCCGGCCCGGATCTGGAAGACCTTGCCGCCGCCCCCCTCCTCGGCCGGGGTGCCGATGATCGAGACCCGGCCGCCGCAGTCCTCGGCGAGGGCGGCGGCGGCGATCCCGGCGCCCAGTCCGGCGGCGGCGATGATGTTGTGCCCGCACGCGTGGCCGAGGCCGGGGAGGGCGTCGTACTCGAGGCACACGGCGACGTGGGGACCGCCGCTGCCCGCCCGCCCGACGAAGGCCGTGTCGAGCCCGTGGGCGTGGCGCTCGGTCTCGACCCCCTCCGCCTCCAGCACGCCGCACAGCAGGTCGTGGGCCTCCTTCTCCTCGAAGTTCAGCTCGGGCGTGGCGTGGATGCGGTGGGACACGTCGACGAGCAGGTCGGCCCGGCGATCGATCTCCTCGCCCATGCGGGCCTTGACGGCGTCGAGGTCCATGGGCCGAGCGTAGGGCGAACCCCCTCGTCGCCGGGCCCGGCCGGGTGCGACCGACCTGGAGCTGGGCCCCGGCGATCCGCCGGCCCCGGTCGAGGAGCTGGCAACCGAGCTGTTCCACCCGACCCCGCTGCACCGCCGCCTGGCGTGGGTGCGACGCTCGACGGCGAGCCGGGTGCTGGCCGCCGGGCCATGGAGGACCAGCCGACCGGGGACCTGGACCGCACGGTGCCAACCCTCGACGACGACGCCATCCGCGAGTTCGACGCCTCAGCGGTGGCCCCGGCGTGCTCGCCGAGCACCGGGGCCACGGCCTCGGCCGGTGGCTGAAGGCCGAGAACCTCCGCGAGGCCCTCGCGGCCGAGCCCCGCCTCGCCGCGGTCGAGACGTTCAACGCCGAGTCGAACCGGTGGATGCTCGCACTCAACGTGGGCTTCGCGCCCCACGTCGCCTACGAGGCGTGGCAGGCCGCGATCGACGACGTCCGGGAGGCGGTCGGCGGCTCGGGCTCGGGGTGGAGGAGCACGACCTTGCCGAGCTGGTCGCCGCTGCGGAGCCGCTCCAGCGCCGCCGGGTAGTCGGCCCGGTCGAACACCTCGTCGACCGCCACCGGCAGGCCCTGGGACACGAGCCGGGTGACGGCGTCGAACTCCTCGTGGGAGCCCATGGTCGACCCGATGATCTCGATCTGCTTGAAGAACAGCTTGGGCAGGTCGACCTCGACCTTCTGGCCCGACGTCCCGCCGCACACCACGAGGCGACCGCCGGGCACGAGCGAGCGGACGGAGGCATCCCAGGTGGCCGGGCCCACCGACTCGACCACCACGTGGGCCCTCACCGGCCAGGACGGGTCGGAGGAGTCGAACCCGCCGGCGGCGCCGAGGGCGACGGCCTGGTCGATCTTGGCCTGCTCCCGGGACGTCACCCACACCTCGGCGCCCATCCGCAGCGCCAGCGCCAGCGCCGCCATCGACACGCCCCCGCCGACGCCGACCACGAGCACGGTCTCGCCGGCCACGAGGCGGGCCCGGCGCAGCATGCGGTAGGCGGTGAGGGTCGCGAGCGGGTAGGCGGCGCACTCCTCCCAGCTGCGGCCCTCGGGCCGGGGCACGACGTTGCGGGCCGGCACGACCACCCCGTCGGCGTGGCCGCCCCAGCGCTGCTCGCCGAGGATCTGGAAGCCGCGCCCGACCGGCGCGTCGTTGCCGAGGTGGACGATGGCGTCGAGGGTCGACACGGCCGGGTTGACGACGACCTCGGCGCCGCAGTCGAGGTCCACGCCCTCGCCGACCGCGTCGATCACGCCGGCGACGTCGCAGCCGGGCACGTGGGGCAGCGCCGGCTTCGGCAGGCCCCGGGTCAGCCACAGGTCCATGTGGTTCAGGGCCGACGCGACCGGGCGGACCCGCACCTCGCCGTACGTCGGCTCGGGGGTGTCGATCGTGCCGAAGCGGTAGGTGCCGGGCGACTCGTCGAGGATCCACGCGTCCATGGCCGCCGATCCAACCAGGAATCTCGTGGCTGGGTGACATCAGCCGTCACGCAGCGACGACAGAGCTCAGACGTGGACGACGAGGGCGTCGGGCACGGCTCGGATCGAGAGCGTGCGGGCGGGGCCGACGCACTCGCCGTCGAGCCACACGCGGGTGCCGGGCGCGAGGTCGAGCTGCACCGCCTTGACCCGACGCTCGGCGATGCCCGGGTGCGGCACGTGCGCGCCGGCCGGCAGCCGCGACCGGGCCTTCCACCGGTCACCGAGGGGCAGGTCGGCCTCGAGCAGGTCGAGGCGACCGTCGTTGGGGTGCGACCGGGGGGCGACGTCCCAGCGTCCCAGGAACTCGGCGTTCATGGCCGCCACCACCGGCCCCCGCCACCAGGAGCGCCGGGCGACGAGGTGGGCGACGAAGACGTGGAGCGACCCGTCGACCAGGACCTCGCCGAGGTCGACGGGCAGCCGCTGGGCATCGACCGACCGCAGGCGCTCCTCACGACCGGTGGCGCCGCAGGTGCGCGCCAGGTCGCCGGCGAGCAGGCCGAGCGGGGGGACCGGGCGGTTCGCCCGCCGCGCCTCGGTGACCACCCGCCGGGCCTCGGCGTCGGAGCCGACCACGACGCCGTCCTCGGGCAGCGCGCCCGGGCCGCCCCAGGGCTCGCCCTTGCCGACCGTCATCCGCTGTGGTCGTCGTCGACCGACGCCGACGCCGAGACGACGCCGCGCTCGAGGGCGCCGACCGCCCGCCGGGCGGTCGTCCGGGTCGCCGGGTCCGGGGCGAGCTGGGCGATCTGGCGGACCAGGTCGATGAGCTGGCGCACCGTGCGCACGAAGTCACCGCCGGTGAGCTCGAGCTGGGTCTCCTCGAGCAGGTCGCCCAGCCCCTCGCCCGCACACCACTCGTGGGCGACGGCGCAGAACCCGTGGTCGCTGGCCCGCGACCAGGGCAGGCCGACCGCGTCCTCGGCCGCCTGCACGCGCCGCACGATGCCGTCGATCTCGACCGCCCGCTCGCGGACCCGGCGCGACGGGTAGCGGGGGGCGGCGGGCGGGCCGGGCGAGCGGTGCTCGTACACGAGCACGCTGGCGACGGCCGCCAGCTCCGGTGCGTCGAGCCCGTCGAAGCAGCCCTCGGCGACGGCCTCGGCGACGACCAGCTCGGCCTCGTGGTACACGCCGGCGAGGAGCTGGCCCTTGTCGGTGAGGTCCCAGCCGTCGACGTACCCGAAGTCGCCGAGCACCTGCAGCACCCGGTCGAAGGCCTGGCTCAGCGTGCTCGTCTGGCGGTCGATGCGGCGGGCCAGCTCGTCGACCTCGCCCTGGAGCCGCAGGGCCCGGTCGAACGCGCGCAGGTGGGCCTCTGCGTCGGGGCACGATGCCACGGGGTGGTCGACGACCGCCCCGTCGGCCACGGGATCGGAGCGCACGGGCACCCGGACCCGGGCGAGCCGCGCCGCCACCTGGCCGCGGAAGTCGCGGTCGTCGGGCAGGTAGGGCTCCGGGAGGTCGATGGCGGTGAGCCGGCGGGGCGGCTCGTCGAAGTCGGGCATACCGATGACGGCGACGTCGCGCTGCTCGGTGACGACCTTCACCCGGACGCTGCCCTTGCGGTAGGCGACCGACAGCACGGCGACCCGCGGTCCGTCCTCGAGGGCGATGACGTCGCCGGGCTTCAGGGACGCCAGCGCCTGCTCCAGCTGCGCCCGACGCACGCGCCGCGGTGCGTTGGAACCCACCAGCTCGCGGTACTCGGCGACGTCTCCCCGCTCGCAGGTGGCCTCCTGCTGCACGGCCCGGAGGTTCTGGCGGCGCTTGTCGAGGCGCCGCTCGAGGACCACCACCGCCTTGTCGGCCTGGTACTGCGCCAGCGACTGGTTGAGCAGGCGGCGGGCCTCGCCCCGCTCGTGGCGGCGGATCAGGTTGACCGCCATGTTGTACGTGGGGCGGAACGCAGACCGGAGCACGAACGAGCGGCTCCCGGCGAGCGCCGCCACCTGCCCGAAGGTGATGAACGGCGACCACAGCACGATCGCCGTGCCGTGGGTGTCGATCCCGCGCCGGCCGGCCCGCCCGGTGAGCTGGGTGTACTCCGCCGGCGTGAGCAGCTCACGCCGCTCGCCGTTGAACTTCGTCATCCGCTCGATCACGACGGCGCGGGCGGGCATGTTGATGCCGAGGGCCAGCGTCTCGGTGGCGAACACCACCTTCACGAGGCCCTCGAGGAAGCACGCTTCGACGGCCTCCTTGAAGGGGGGGACGTGGCCGGCGTGGTGGGCAGCCACCCCCGCCTCCAGCCCGGCCAGCCAGCGGTCGGCGCCGAGGGCGTCGAGGTCGGTGTCGGTGAGGGACGTCAGGTGGCCCTCGGCGATCGTGCAGATGCGGGCCCGCTCCTCCGATGTCGTCAGGCGGACGCCGGCGTCGAGGCAGCCCTTCACCGCGTCGTCGCAGGCGGCGCGGCTGAAGATGAACACGATGGCGGGGAGCAGCTCGTCGTCCTCGAGCACGTCCAGCACGTCGAGCCGGTTGGGCGTGTACCACGGGCTCCGGGGCCGCCCCCGCCCCCGCTGGCGCGGGCCCCGATCGCGACCGCTGCGGGGGTCGACGTCGAAGCGCTCGCCCTCGGGGTTGGGCCGGCCGTCGACGAGGGTGTCCACCAGGTGCAGCCGGTCGCTCGTCTTGTCCCCCACGAGGTAGGTGTTGGCGAGCTCGACCGGCCGGGTCTCCTCCACGACGACGTCGGTGGGGCCCCGAACGGTGGTGAGCCAATCGCCGATGTCGTGCGCGTTCGACACCGTGGCCGACAGGCACACGAGCTGCACGTGCTCGGGGAGGTGGACGATCACCTCCTCCCAGACCGGACCGCGGAACGTGTCCTGCAGGTAGTGGACCTCGTCGAGCACGACCACCGCGAGGTCGTCGAGGCGACGGCCCGCGTAGATCATGTTGCGCAGCACCTCGGTGGTCATCACCACCGTGGAGGCGTCGCCGTCGATGGAGTTGTCGCCGGTCAGGAGCCCGACCGCCCCGGCGCCGTAGCGGCGCCGGAGGTCGCCGTACTTCTGGTTCGACAGCGCCTTGATCGGCGTCGTGTAGAAGGCCCGCAGGCCGCGGTCGAGGGCGCCGGCGATGGCGTAGTCGGCCACGACGGTCTTCCCGGACCCGGTCGGCGCGCTCACGAGCACGGACCGTCCGGCGTCGAGGGCGTCGGCGGCCCGGCGCTGGAAGCCGTCGAGCTCGAAGTCGTAGCTCGCGAGCAGCTGGGCGGTGCGTCGACCCGGGATCCCCTCCATCAGGCGGCGAGGGCCTCCTCCCGGCGCCGCCTCCTGGTCAGCAGGCTGCCGATGATGATGGCGGCCTCGTAGAAGAGGTACATCGGGATCGACAGGATGCCGAGCGTGTAGGGGTCGCCCGACGGCGTGATGACGGCGACGATCACCACGATCGCCACCACCGCGTACCGGCGGTTGCGCCGGAGGGTCTCGGCGCTGAGGATGCCGGCGAGCTGCAGGAAGATCAGCACGATCGGGAACTCGAACCCGATGCCGAACGCCAGCATCATGTACGTGATCAGCTCGAAGTACGGGGCCGGGCGGAACTCCTGGTTCAGGCCTTCACCTCCCACCGAGACCAGGAAGTCCAGTGCCGGGGTGAGCGAGTAGTAGGCAAGCGCGGCGCCCAGGAGGAACAGCAGCAGGGCGGAGAAGACGAACGGGTACGCCCACTTCTTCTCGTGCGAGTACAGGCCCGGCGTCACGAAGCGCCACACCTGCCACAGCAGCACCGGCATGGCCAGGGCGATGCCGCCGTAGCCGGCGATCTTCAGGCGGACGGAGAACCCCTCGAGGGGCTCGGTCTGGAGCAGCAGGCAATCGTCGGGATTCGCGCCCTGCAGGTCGCAGTACGGGTTGAGGAGGATGTCGAAGATCTGCGGGTACAGGAACCAGGCGACGACGGAGCCGAGGGCGATGGCGACGGCGCACTTGATGATGCGGTCGCGCAGCTCGTAGAGGTGCTCGAGCATCGACATCCGCCCATCGGCGGCCTCGGCGGGCGTGCTCACGTGGGCGAGCCGGGAACGTCGGCGCCGGTGCGGGGCGGGGCCCCGGCGTCGTCGGGCCGCTCCTGCACCGCTTCGATCGCGTCGAGCTCGGCCTGGGCGGCGGCCATCGCCGCACCCGGATCGGGGGCGGTCCCCGCCGTCGCGTTGGTCGGCGGCGCCGCCGCCCGGGTGGCGTCCTCGGCGGCCCGCCGCTGGCGCTCGGCGTCGCGCTCGGCCTCGTCCAGCGCTTCGCGCAGGTCGGTCTGGAAGCCCCGGGAGACCCGGCGGAGCTCGCCCATCACCTGCCCGAGCTGGCGCAGCGCGCCGGGGAGCTTGTCGGGGCCGAGGACGACGAGGGCGACGAGGCCGATGACGACCAGCTCCATGCCGCCGACGTTGAACATGAGGCCGGAGTCTACCGACGGGTCGCGTCAGCCTCGCCGTCGCTGGCGGCTCTCGGCGGGCGGGGTGGCGGCGGGGTGGACGCCCCGTGAACGGCAGACGGCCTCGTGGGCCTCGCCGATGCGCCGGACCTCGATCCTGAGTGATTCGACGACGGCGTCGTCCCGCAGCGCCCGGGCGACGAGCACGGCGAGGACCCCCGTGGTCAGCACGGGCAGCAGCAGCGACAGGCCCGTGGCCAGCACGGCAGCCACCGCCTCAGGCGTCGTGGGCAGAACCGAGCAGCGCCCGCTCCCACCCGTCGCTCTCCAGGAGCTCGTGGAAGTCGAGCAGGTCGTCGTGGGTGAACGCCGGACCGCTGCGCCGCTCGCCGAGCTCGGCCGGGCGGCTCCAGTAGGCGATCTCGACGCCGGAGGCGAGCAGCAGCTCGATGACCCTCGGCTCGGCCGCCTTCACCACGGCCATGGTGCAGCTCGGGCACCGGAACACGTAGGTCCCGGCGTCGTCGTCGATGCAGACCCGCACCTGGACGTCGTCGACGCTCAGCTCGACGTCGCCGCAGTGCTCGCAGCTCGCTCGGATGCGTGTGGCCATGATCCTCTCCCCGTCTCCCTCTCTCCTGTCCCAACCATCGGCAGGACGTCCACCGCGCTTGAGCCGATTCCTCCGGAACCGCTGGTCCCTGCTTGGCTCGGGCGGTGCCCCTCGTGCCCTCGAAGCGCCGCCCGCCCCTGGGGTTCGCGCACCGTGGCGCCCGGGCCCACGCCCCGGAGAACACGCTCGAGGCGTTCGCCCTGGCCCGGCGCCTGGGGGCCACCGGCCTCGAGAGCGACGTCTGGCTCACCGCCGACGGGGTGCCCGTGCTCGACCACGACGGCGTCGTGCGCCGGGGCCTGCGCCGGCATGGGATCGCCGAGGTGGCCCGGGCCGACCTGCCCGAGCACATCCCCTCGCTGGCAGAGCTCTACGACGCCTGCGGGGCCGAGGTCCCCCTCTCCCTCGACGTGAAGGATCCCGCGGCGTTCGGGCCCACCGTCGGGGTGGCGCGGGATGCGGGGGCTGCCGAGCAGCTGTGGCTGTGCCACCCGGACTGGGAGGTGGTGGCCGGCTGGCGCCGGGACGCCGAGGAGGTCCACCTCGTGGACTCGACGCGGATCGCCCGCCTCAAGGACGGCCCCGAGCGGCGGGCGATGCAGCTGCGCGACGCCGGCATCGGGTGCATCAACCTGCACGAGTCGGACTGGACCGCCGGGCTCACCACGCTCTTCCACCGGTTCGGGCTCGAGTGCTTCGGCTGGGATGCCCAGCTGCCACGGCACCTCGACGCCCTCCTCGGGATGGGCATCGACGCCGTCTACAGCGACCACGTCGACGTCATGGTCGACGCCATCGCCCGGCACGAGGCCACCTCCTAGCCTCGGATCGATGCGACGGGGTGCGTTCCCGGGGTCGTTCGATCCGCTCACGGTGGCCCACCTGGCCGTCGCCGAGGCCGCCCGTGACGCCTGCGAGCTCGCCGCCGTGCACCTGGTGGTCTCGCAGGTGCCGCTGGCCAAGGAGGACCGGCGCCAGCAACCGGTGGCCCGCCGCCTGGCCGACATCGAGGCGGCGGCATCGACGCGCCCGTGGCTGCGGGGCGAGGCGACCCGCGCCCAGCTGCTCGCCGACATCGCCCGGGGCTTCGACGTCCTGATCGTCGGAGCCGACAAGTGGTGGCAGCTCCACGACGTGCGCTTCTACGGCACCCCCGCGGCGATGCGGGCCGCGCTGGCCCGCCTCCCGGAGGTGGTGGTCGCGCCCCGGGCGGGGGTGCCGGCGCCGGAGGGGGTCCCGATCCTCGACATCGACCCGGCGTACGGGGAGGTCAGCTCGACGGCCGTGCGGGGCGGTCGCCACGACTGGCGAGCCTGACCGGCGGGGCGATCAGAGCAGGCCGAAGGCCGACAGCGGCCAGATGACGACGAACGCGCGCCCGACGACATCGTCGAGCGGCACGGCCTTGAACCGCCGGGAGTCGTCCGATGCGCCCCGGTTGTCGCCCATCACCCAGACGTGGTCGTCGGGCACGGTGTAGGGCTCGAACGGCGTCGTCGTCACGTCCGGTTCCAGGTAGGTCTCGGCCAGTGCCTCGCCGTCGACCCAGACCCGACCGTCGCGACCCTCCACGGTCTCGCCCTCGAGGGCCACGACCCGCTTGATGAGGTCCTTGATCCCGTCGCTGCCGGGGCCGCCCGGTCGGGCGAACACGACGATGTCGCCCCGGTCGACGTCGCCCGTGCGGTAGCTGAGCTTGTTGACGAGCACGCGGTCGCCGATCTCGAGGCTCGGGACCATCGACTCGGACGGGATGTAGAAGGCCTGGATCAGGAACGTCTTGACCACGAGGGCGACGACCAGCGCGCCCACGATCACGGCCACCCACTCGACCGCCGAGCGCGTCGAGTGCGACATGCCCCGCCGCTCGGCGGCGGGAGCCGGATCGTCTCCCGGCATGGTGACGGAGGAGGGCGGGTGCTCGCCCGGGTCGGTCGTCTCCGTCACAGGGGGGCGATGCTACTGCTGGTCCCCGCCGGCGCCGTACCGCTCGAGGAGGCGCGTGGCGGCCGCGATCCCCGCCTGCCGGAGCTCGTCGGGTCCGTCGATCACCCGGGCGTGGGGCCCGAGGCGGAGCAGCAGGCGCTCGAGCCAGGGGGTGGCGCTCACCACCAGGGTCACCCGCTGGCGCCCGTCGGCGAGGGCCTCGCGCCCCTCGACCGGGTACTGCTCGGCGACCCAGGAGCCCTGCGGGTCGACCTCGAGGGTCACCCGGGGCAGGTCCACGTCGGGGACGAAGGCCTCGGTCGAGGTGCGCCCCGCCGTCCGGTCGAAGCGCTCCCCGGTGGGCTCGATCGAGGTGATGCGGTCGACCCGGAACACGCGCTCCTCCTCGGTGGAGCGGCAGTGGGCGTCGAGGTACCAGGCACCGCCGGTGTGGAACAGCCGGAGCGGCTCGACGGTGCGCTCGGTGTGCTGGTTGCGGGCGTGGCTGAAGTAGCCGATGTGCACGGCCTCCCGGCCCCGCACCGCGGCCTCGAGCACGGGCACGTGGTCGCCGGGGGGTTCGTCGAGCACGACCTGCAGGTCGTCTTCGAGGTCCACCCCGACCACGTCGGCGAGCTTGGCGAGGGCCCGGGCGAGCGCGCCCTGCGGGTCGTGGCCCCGCGCTGGCGCCGACGCGGTGGCCGTGGCGAGCAGGACCAGGGCCTCGTCCTCGGTGAGGCGCAGCGGGCGCTCGAAGTGGTTGCCGTACTCGATCGACACCCGGTCGTCGGTGATGACGAGCTCGATCAGCGTGTCGGGGGTGTACGGGTGCAGGCCGACCATCGGCACCACGGCGAGGTCCTCGAGGAGCTCGTCGGGGGTCAGGTCGAAGCGGGCGCAGACGTCGGCGATCAGGGGCGAGCCCTGCTCGGCGATCCAGGGGACGATGGCGAGGATGCGGCCGAGGCGGTCGGTGGCGCTGGGCCGCGCCATCACCCGCTGCTCCCCTGTCCGGCGACCGTCGCCCGCAGCCACTCGACGACGTCGTCGCGCAGCTCCGCCGGCTCGAGGACCTCGGCGTCGTCGAGGAAGCCGAGCACGAAGCTGCGGAACCCCTCCGGCCGCCGCACCGGCAACGTCAGCACGACGGAGCCGTCGTCGTCCCACTCGGCGGCGACGTCGGCGCCAACCTGCATGACGGCCACCTGGGCCTGGGGGGCGGCGATCCGCACGCGGGCGTCGACCGGTTCGTCGTCGCCGAGCGCCCAGCCGTCGAGGTTCAGCGGGTTGGCTGCCGGGTCGAGCTGCACCTCGGCCGAACCCGGTTCCCCGGCGTCCATCGAGCCCTCGAAGCGGTCGAGGCGGAAGGAGCGGGCCTCGCCGGCGTCGTGGTCGTGGCCCTGCAGGTACCACCGGCCCCGCCGGTGCTGCAGCCGGAACGGGTCGACGGTGCGGTCCTTGCCGCCGTAGCGGAACGACAGGCGCCGGCGGGCGGCCACGGCGTCGAAGGCGGCCCCGAGGTGCTCGGGAGCCGGGAGGGTGGCGATGGTCGAGGGCGTGTCGCCGCCGCGCAGCGGTGCGCCGAGCTTGCGCAGGCCACCCGATGCGCTCAGGCCCTCCAGGCGCACGGCGCTGGCCGCCAGGTGGATCGCCGCCAGCTCGTCGGCCTCGAGCCCGGGATCGCGCAGGTAGTACTCGTCGGGGTCGATGCGGTAGCCGTCCTCGGGGGGCGTCGCGCCGGGGAGGGGGTCGATGCGCAGCGGCACACCCATGTCGCGCAGGTCCTTCTTGTCGCGCTCGAAGGCCCGCTTGAACGAGTCCTTGTCCGGGGGGTAGCCGGGGATCCGCTCCCGCAGCTGCTCGGCCGTGAGCGGGCGCTCGGTGTGGAGCAGGGCGGCGACGAGGTCGAGGAGGCGTTCGATCTTGGGGACGGCCATGGGGACGGCGAGGCTACCCGTGGTCCCGGCGGCGACCCGGACGTCGGGCAGCGACCACGCCGGCGGCAGCGGCGGACGAGAAGAACAGCGGGTCCTGGCCGACATCACGTCCCATGGAGGTGATCCACAGGTCGCGTTCGTCGAGCCAGCCGCTGATGGGCACCGGATCGGTCACGACGACGTCGTGGTCGTCGCGGGCCAGGACCGCCTCGGCCACGACCGCGACCGTGACCCGTGACCGGGTGAGGTCGAGCACCGTCGAGACGTGGTGGCTGACACCGCGGTGGCGCTCGCGCTGGTCGGCGCCCGACGCGCGCACGCACAGGATCGGGTCGCCGCCCAGGGCCGCGGTCGCGTCGAGCACGGCCGCCGCTTCGACCGCCGTCGTGCCGAGGGCGGCACCCGTGCCCACGACACCGGGGCCCATGGCGACGATGACGAGGTCGGCGTCGAGGGCGTGGACGGCCAGGGCGAGCGCCGAGGGCGCCGACACCGCCTCGAGGTCTCCCCCGAAGGCGTGGCCGGCGGTGATGGTGCCGTGCACGACGCCGGCGCGCCGCATGCCGACCACGAGCTCGGACAGCGCCATCGGCAGGCCTGCGCCGTCGGTCATGACGTAGACGACCCGGGCGTCGGGTCGGTCGCGCAGGTAGGCGGTGGCCACGATCGGCACCTGGCTGTGGAGCGTGCCGACGACCACCGGGGTGCCGGCGAGGTCCGTCGGGACGTCGTGGTCCTCCTCCGCCGCGCCGGTGTCGGCCTGGAGGGACGTGTACCGCACCTTCATGATGTGCCCGGGTCCGGGCAGCTCGAGGCGGTCACGTGACAGGTTCCAGTGCACGACGTGCCAGCCGCCCGTACCGAGGCCGAGGCGGACCGCAGTGGTGTTGACCACGACCTGGTCCCCGACCTCGACCCTCCCGATGACGTCGGTCAGCGCGTACGCCCGACCGGCGGTCGTGTCGACGCGCTGCAGTCCGGGACGCTCGACGAGGACCTCGGTGACCTCGGCGGTCTCGAAGCTCGGCACCCGCGCTCCTCAGAGGCTGGCGATGAGGCGGTCGACGCGGTCGTCGGAGGACTTGAACGGGTCCTTGCACAGCACGGTGCGCTGGGCCTGGTCGTTGAGCTTCAGGTGCACCCAGTCGACCGTGTAGTCGCGCTTGCGCTCCTTGGCCCGCCGGATGAAGTCGCCGCGCAGCTTCGCCCGCGTCGTCTGCGGCGGGGTCTCGATGGCCTCGTCGATGGCGTCGTCGTCGCAGATGCGCTCGACCAGGCCGTGGGACTGGAGCTTGTAGAACAGGCCCCGGTCGCGGTTCACGTCGTGGTACTGCAGGTCGATGAGGGCGACCTTCGGCGAGTTCAGCGGCAGGTCGTGCTTGAGGCGGTACCGCTCGATCAGGTGGTACTTCGTGACCCAGTCGCACTCCCGCCCGAGCGAGAGCGGGTCGGTGGCGAGGCCGTGCATCACGTGGGCCCACATGTCGAGGGCGCGCTGCTCCTGGTCGGGCAGGCCCTTGCGCGCCGAGTAGGTCAGGGCCCGGTCCAGGTACTCCTGCTGGATCTCCGTCGCGGTCAGCTCGCGTCCGTTGGCGAGGCGGACCTTGCGCTGGCAGGTGATGTCGTGGCTGATCTCGCGGATGGCCCGGATCGGGTTCTCGAGCGTCATGTCCCGCATGACCACGTTCGGGTCCTCGAGCATGCGCAGCAGGATCGCCGTGGTGCCGACCTTCAGGTAGTTGGTGTACTCGCTCATGTTGGAGTCACCGACGATGACGTGGAGGCGCCGGTAGCGCTCGGCGTCCGCGTGGGGCTCGTCGCGGGTGTTGATGATCGGCCGGCTGCGCGTGGTGGCTGACGAGACGCCCTCCCAGATGTGCTCGGCCCGCTGGGCGAGGCAGTACACGGCGCCGCGAGCGGTCTGGAGCACCTTGCCGGCGCCGGCGTAGATCTGGCGGGTGACGAGGAACGGGATGAGGTGCTCGGAGTAGGAGCCGAGGTCGTCGCGGCGGCTCGTCAGGTAGTTCTCGTGGCACCCGTAGGAGTTGCCGGCCGAGTCGGTGTTGTTCTTGAACAGGTAGATGACGCCGCGGATGCCCTCCTCGCGCAGGCGCTGCTCGGCGCTGGCCAGCAGCTGCTCGAGGATGCGCTCGCCTGCCTTGTCGTGGGTGACGAGGTCGACGAGGTCGTCGCACTCGGGGGTGGCGTACTCGGGGTGCGACCCCACGTCGAGGTACAGGCGGGCGCCGTTCGCGAGGAACACGTTCGAGGACCGGCCCCAGGACACCACCCGGCGGAAGAGGTAGCGGGCGACCTCGTCGGGGCTGAGTCGCCGCTGCCCCCGGAGGGTGCACGTGACCCCGTACTCGTTCTCGAGCCCGAAGATGCGGCGGTCCACCCGCCGCAACCTACCGGCGGTCTTCGTCCGTGGGCTGCCAGCCGGCGCCGTAGCCGTTGGCGAGGAACGCCCGGGCCTGGAGGGCGTCGGCGACGCTCGTGAACACGCCGTGATGGGCGGTGACGCCCCAGCGCTCGAGGACCATCCGGCCCGACAGCCGCGATGCCACCACGCAGCGGTCGAGCCCGGCCGTCGCCGCCTCGAACGCCTGGAGCAGCCGCTGGCAGGGACCCTCGCCGAGCAGGGTGACCTGGTCGAGGTCGAGGACGACCGCGCCGGCCCCGGCGAGCACGCCGCCGAGCACGGGGCAGACGGCGTCGGCGAGGGCGTCGTCGAGGCCGCCGTCGAGCGTCACGATGGTGACGTCGCGGCGGACGTGGACCCGGACGTGCCCGTCGCGCAGCTCGATCGCCGGCATCGGCCCGGTGACCGGGTCGTCGGCACCGTCGCCGAACCGTGTGCCCAGGGCCTCGGCAGGGTCCCGACGACGGGGGCTCGTCTCGGCTTCGGCGATGGTCATGACGGGCTCCCAGCTGCAAACGTTGCAATCAGGTTACAGCACGTCACGCGAGTGTCAACCGAGAAGCGCCTCCAGCTCGGCGCCCTCGATGCGGGCGAACTTGCGGCGCCCGTTGGAGCGGGCGAGCACGGCCACCTCGAGCTCCTCCCCGCGCAGGGTGCGGTCGGGCCCGGTCAGCGCGTCGACGGCGGCGCGCAGCGCCCGGGGCAGGTCGAGGTCGCCGGCCCAGGACTCCTCGAGCCGTCCGGCGATGGTGTCGGCCTCGCCGCCGAGCACCGAGAACCGGTCCTCGTCCACGACCGAGCCGTCGTAGAGGATGTGGAACAGCTCGTCGCCCGCCCGGTCGGTGCCGATCTCGGCCACGAGGATCTCCACCTCCATCGGCTTCATCTCGTGGGTGAAGATCTGGCCCAGCATCTGGGCGTAGGCGTTGGCGAGGCTGCGGGCGTCGACGTCCTCGCGGGAGTACGAGTAGCCCTTGAGGTCGGCGTGGCGGACGCCGGCCACGCGCAGCTGGTCGAACTCGTTGTACTTGCCGACCCCGGCGAAGGCGATGCGGTCGTAGATCTCCGACACCTTGCGAAGCGTGGCGCTGGAGTTCTCCGCGCAGATCAGGATGCCGTCGTCGTAGGTGACGGCGCACAGGCTGCGGCCCCGGGCGATGCCCTTGCGGGCGTAGTCGGCCCGGTCCTTCATCACCTGCTCGGGGGCGACGTAGAAGGGCATGCTCATCGGTCGACCTCCTGCTCGGGGCGCTGCCCGCCCTCGGCGGCCCCGCGGGTGTTCGTGGGCGAGAGGTCGCCGATCATGGCCTCGAAGCGCTGGCGGATCTCGTCGTCCTCGAGGCGACGGAAGCCCTCGACATCGATGACGGCGACGATGGGGAAGATGCCGCGGACGAGGTCGGGGCCACCGGTGGCCGAGTCGTCGTCAGCCGCCTCGAACAGTGCCCGGATCGACAGGTCGATGGCGTCGGTGGCCTCCATGTCGGCCCGGTAGCCGATCTTGACGACGGTGCCGGCGTGCAGGGAGCCACTGCCCGTGGCCGCGTGGTGCAGCTCCTCGTAGCGCCCGCCGGTGACGTCGAACTCGAACAGCCGGCCGACGCCGCGCTGCAGGTCGTAGCCGGCGAACAGGGGTACGACGACCATGCCCTGCATCGCCGCGGGCAGGTGGGCGCGCACCATCTGGCCGAGCTGGTTGGCCTTGCCCTCGAGGCTGAGGGGGTGGCCCTCCACCTTCTCGTAGTGCTCGAGCTGGAGCTGGAAGAGCCGCACCATCTCCATGGCCGGGCCGGCGGCGCCGGCGATGGCCACGCCCGACCAGCGGTCGGCCGGGAACACCTTCTCCATCGCCCGGTGGCTGATCAGGTTTCCCGAGGTGGCCCGGCGGTCGCCGGCCATGACCACGCCGTCGCGGGTGCGGATGGCGACGACCGTGGTGCCGTGCGTGATGGCGAGGGGGACGCCGCCGATCGACTCGACGATGGGAGCCTCGGGGTCTCGGCCCACGCGCCGCAGCAGCGAGGCGAAGTCGGGGCCGGGGTCTGCATCGGGTGAGAAGTGCGGGAGCGTCACCCGGCGGACACTACCGCCGCCCTACTCGCCGCCCTTCTGGATGTAGCTCTTCACGAAGTCCTCGGCGTTCTGCTCGAGCACGTCGTCGATCTCGTCGAGCAGGTCGTCGAGCTCGGCCTTGATCTTCTCGCCGGACTCGGACGTGGTGAGGACCTCTTCGACGGTCTCCGACTCGCGCTCGGGGGCGGTCTTGCGCTTCTGCTCTCGCTCGGCCATCTCGGGCTCCAGGGTCCTTGCCGTCCGGGACGAGGTGTCACGAACCGAGGCGATCGAGCAGCTCGGCTGCCGTGTCGCACTCGTCGATCAATGTACCCACGTGCTCGGCGGTTCCACGCGACGGTTCCATCATCGGGACCCGGCGCAGCGGGTCGCCGCCGACGTCGAACACGAGGGAGTCCCAGTTGGCGGCGACGATCGACTCGGGCCACTTCTGCAGGCACCGCCCCCGGAAGTAGGCGCGGGTGGTCGTGGGCGGGTTCGACACGGCGTGGTCGGCCTCGGCGGGGTCGATCAGGGTCTGCAGGCCAGCCCGCGCCGCGAGGCACCGGTCGCGGCGCAGGTCGTGGTACTGCAGGCCGATGGCCGCCAGCCGGGGGTCGCCCCACTCCAGCCCGTGGCGCTCGCGGTACCCCTCGAGCAGGCGCCGCTTCGCCACCCAGTCGACGACGTCGGCGGCGCGCTCCGGGTCGGTCTCGAGGGCGCTGAGCACGACCTCCCAGCGGGCCAGCACGTCGGCACCGACCTCCTCGCCGACGCACTCGAGCCCCCGGCTCTGGGCGTACTTGCGGGCCCGGTCGAAGTACTCCCACTGGATGTCGAGGGCGGTCATCGTCGTCCCGGCCACCAGCTCGAGGGGGCGCCGGAGCCCGACGTCGTAGGACACCTGCCGGAGCGCGGCCACCGGGGCGGTCGGGGTCAGGTCGAGGCCCAGCTCGTCGTCTTCGATCATGGCGAGGACGATGGCCGTGGTTCCGACCTTGAGGTAGGTGGCGACCTCGCTCATGTTGGCGTCGCCGACGATGACGTGCAGGCGCCGGTACTTCTGGGCGTCGGCGTGGGGCTCGTCGCGGGTGTTGACGATCGGGCGCTTCAGCGTCGTCTCGAGGCCGACCTCCTCCTCGAAGAAGTCGGCGCGCTGGGACAGCTGGTACGGGACCTCGGCGCTGGTGAGCCCGGGCGCCTCGACGCCGACCTTGCCGGCGCCGGTGAACACCTGGCGGGTGACGAAGAACGGGGTGATCTGGCGGACGATGCGACCGAAGGGCACCTCGCGGGCGAGCAGGTAGTTCTCGTGGCAGCCGTAGGAGTTGCCCTTGCCGTCGCTGTTGTTCTTGTGGACGACGATCTCCTCGCCGGGGCCGAGCATGCTGGCGGCGGCGGCCATCGAGCGGCGCAGGATCTCCTCGGCGGCCCGGTCCCAGACCACGACCTCGCGGGCGTCGGCGCACTCGGGCGTCGAGCACTCGGGGTGGGCGTGGTCGACGTAGTAGCGGGCGCCGTTGGTGAGCACGGCGTTGACGAGGTGGGTCTCGACCTCCGGCGGTCGGGCGTCGCCGGGCGTGGTGCCGCGGGCGTCCACGTGGGGCATCTCGTCCTCGAAGTCCCACCCCACCCGTGGCGCGGTCCGGGCGGCCTGGCCCGTGCGCACCAGCTCCTGCACGTAGGCGTTGATGAGGACCGACGACGCGGTGATCGGGTTCGACTCACCGCCCCCGCGGACGATGATGCCGAACTCGGTCTCGATGCCGCAGATCTTCGGGACGGCCATGGGGACGAGGCTAGGCCGATTACAGATACTGGCCGGTGGCGACCCGTTCGATGGACCGGCCGCCCTGGAGGTCCTCGGTCTCGGGGTCCTTCTGGATGAGCGTGCGCACGTACACGATGCGCTCGCCCTTCTTGCCCGAGATCTTGGCCCAGTCGTCGGGGTTGGTGGTGTTGGGCAGGTCCTCGTGCTCCTTGAACTCCTGCTTGATGGAG